>OGCI01002691.1_pt1 | contig 11111 bp, 7 predicted proteins | sample 1570021 | NCBI WGS metagenome assembly OGCI01 (sample SAMN06264664, study PRJEB24512) | hot springs metagenome | isolation source: Hot spring water | place: South Africa: Tshipise | collected 2015-06-21
CGGTCGTTCAAATCAATGGAAGGCTTCTCGTTCAGCAAATCCATGTGGGCTTTCCAATAAGTATACGTGGTACCTACATCCACCCAATAGCCACTGTAGGGGAAGCCAAGCACTCGAGCCCCACTGCGGACTAACTTGGGTAGGATGTCTTTTCCGAAATCGTGGGATGAATCGGGGTCTTTGTGATCCTCCCACAGGACTTTATCTAAAACATCCATGCGGAAGACATACACTCCCATATTGGCGAGATTTGTGGGAGGTTGAAGAGGTTTTTCGACAAATGAGAGGACGCGATAATTCGAATCGACTTCGACAATGCCAAAGCGAGGTGCTTCTTCCATTGGCACGCGAATTGTAGCCATCGTTAGGTCGGCGTCATGGTCATGATGAAAGGCGATCAAGGCGTCATAATCCATGCAATAGACATGATCGCCGGATAAGATTAAGATCGTATCGGGGTGGTTGTGTTTGATGAAGCTGAAGTTCTGTTGAACGGCATCCGCCGTGCCAAGATACCAATCGGCACTGCGTCTTCCTCGGAAGGGCGTGTAAAGGCGCACACCGCCCGTAAAGTCGCGGTCCAAATCCCATGGTCCGCCTGCGCCGATGTGTTCAATCAGCGAGTGAGGGCGGTACTGGAGTAAAATCATCACATCGAAAATTCCTGAGTTGACACAATTGGAAAGGGTGAAGTCAATAATTCGATATTTGCCGGCGAAGGGGACGGCCGGTTTAGTGCGTTTTGCTGTCAGAACACTGAGCCGACATCCTTCTCCACCCGCTAAAATCACAGCGCGAGTCTTCATGAGCTACCCTCTTGAACTACCGGATCGAGTATTTTCTTTTCAACAACCTCTTGATAGACATTGAGATATTGTCTGGCAGACCTTGCCCAGGAAAAATCTTGCATCATCCCGTTGCGTTGCATCTTTCGCCAAGCCCTGCGTTGAGCAAAATTTTGGATGGCTCGGCGCAGAGTTTCCTCTAAGGCGTCGCTGGAGGCGCTTTCGAATAAGTATCCCGTCGAGGTGTGGGGATTGCCGCTGTCTTGGATGGTATCACGCAGTCCACCTGTCGCTCTGCCCACTGGAACGGTGCCATAGCGCATGGCGATCATCTGAGCTAAGCCACACGGCTCGTAGCGCGAGGGAATCAAGAGCATGTCGGCGGCAGCGTAGAGCCGATGACTGAGATGGGGGTCAAACCGCAAGATGGCTTTATATCGATCGGGGATATCTAGTTGAAGTTGTGCAACTGCTTGTTCGACTGCTGCATTGCCTGTACCGAGGATTAGCGCTTGCCAAGGGATATCTTTCATCTTGCGTAGAGCAGAGAGCGCTAGATCTATCCCTTTCTGGTAATCTAACCGCGTGATCATGGCGATCAAGGGAGTGTCTGGGGAAGGTTGCCAACCGAGTTCTTTCAATAGGAGCTTCTTGTTGTTTTCTTTTTTATCTAGATTATGCAGGTCGTAAGTGACAGCGATGTAGGGGTCCGTAGATGGATCCCATACTTTCAGGTCTAGGCCGTTGAGGATGCCAACGATGTCATTGCGTCGGGAACATAGATATTCCTGCAACCCTGCGCCAAAGTCGGCGGTTTGAATTTCCTTTGCGTAAGTGGGAGAAACAGCGATAATGCGGTCGGCAGCATAAATGCCCAAGGGTAATGGGAGTTGCTGCGCCCAAACGGGTAAGGGAGAGTTCAAGGCAGGTGGTAAGCCAAACTCGGTCAGCGCCTCGCCGGCGCCATGGCCAAGATAGGGCAGGTTGTGAATGGTTAGCACCCGACCGGTATGGCGAAAAAAGGTTTCATCTTGAACCAGCAGGGCATACAGGGCGGGAGCCGTATGCCAATCATTGGCATGAACAATATCCGGTTGCCAATCGATAGTTTGGGCAAGTTCCAAACAGGCAAGGGAAAAGAAGGTGAATTTGATCCCATCCAAGCTGGCATCGGCAGAATAAACCGGCGCGTCTTGGGCAAAGCAGTTGCCGTTGATGAAGTAGGTCTTTACGCTGGAATTTTCGAGTTCGTATACCTGAGCTTGGAGCGGTTGAGGGTAATGGGGGATGAACAGGTTGGTCAAAAACTTTAAGGGGGGAGGTTGCTGTTGAAGTGCGCCGTGAAATGGAATCGCTACCCGGATGTCGATACTGTTCGGGGCGGTAATCTCCTGTAACGCATGAGGGAGCGAGCCGGCAACATCCCCCAAGCCGCCAACTTTTATATAGGGTTCCGCTTCAGCGGCTAAATAAAAAATTTTCACTGTCCGTATCTCTTTAGGCGTTTCTTCTATTTTACCCTAGCTATTCTATTGGGATGGGTGAAATCTTGCGCTTTTGAAAGGAAATGAACTTGATAAAAAAGGTATAATCAGGCTCGGTTTCATAAAGCAACTAGTTGCACATGACGAAGTACTATCTTTGTGTTCATGCTCATTTTTATCAACCGCCGCGGGAGGACCCGCGGACTGGGCAAATTCCGCTTGAGCCCGGCGCAGCTCCCTACCCGAATTGGAACGAGAGGATTTACCAAGAATGTTATCGCCCGAACGTGGAATTGGGTAACTTTGAGCGCATCAGTTACAATGTAGGGCCTACCTTGTTCGAGTGGATGGCTAGCGAACACCCTGACACCCTTGTCGAGATTACCAACGCGGATCGGCGTGTCTGGACTCGTGAAGGGGTTGGCAATGCAATGGCGATGCCCTATCACCATACCATTCTTCCTTTGGCGACCACTCTGGATAAGGTGACTCAGGTACGATGGGGGATCATGGAATTTGAAGCCCGCTACGGGCGTTCGCCAGAGGGAATGTGGTTACCTGAAACAGCGGTTGATCTTGAGACGTTACGTGTTTTAGCAGATCACGGTATTCGTTTTACGATCTTGGCGCCGTGGCAAGCTGAGAAAGAGAAACTCGATGTTACCCAACCCTATTGGGTTGAATTGGCCGGTGGAAAGTCGATTGTGGTCTTCTTCTACCATGCTCCTCTCAGCGGAGGGATCAGCTTTAACCCTCACTTGACCATCAATGCCGATCAATTCGCTGCCGAGTCTCTCCTACCGGCTTATCGCAGCGAGGGCAGAAAACGAGCGAGAGCTAAACTTTTTCTATTAGCTTCGGATGGGGAGCTATACGGTCATCATCAGCCTTTACGACAATATTTTTTACAAAGGCTGCTGACCGACTCTTGTCGCATAAATGAGATAGAGGTTACATATCCAGCAAAATGGCTAAAACTTTTCAATCCAACCAAGGGGATTGAAATTCGCCAGCGAACATCGTGGAGCTGTCATCATGGAATCGAAAGGTGGTGCAACGGTTGTGCTTGCACTGCAGGCGATTCGACTTGGAAGAAAGCTTTGCGCTCCGCATTGGACGAAATCGCCGCCGAAATCGATCGTATTTATTACCATCAGGCCGCTAAGTATGTCGATGATCCGTGGGAAATGCGCCATAGCTATCTCAAAGTCTTGCTTGGGCAGGTATCTTTAGAGCGCTTTTTTGTCGAGATGGCGGGAAAACCCTTAAGCATCTCTGCACATCAACAGCTCCTCCAACTTCTTGAGGCTCAATTCGAACGCCAAAGGATGTTTGCCTCGTGCGGTTGGTTCTTTGAGGAGTTTGATCGCATCGAACCGCGCAACGCAATTGCTTATGCAGCTCATGCTGTTCGTCTGACCGAGTTAGCTAGCGGGATTGATCTATCCGATTTTGCACTTCAAATGCTTTCGAAAGTCGTTAGTCCAACAACCGACTTGCGGGGGGATGAGGTGTATATCCAATTTAGTAGGGTGGCTAGCAAAGCAGATGTGGAATACCCCGCTACGGTATCACACCATGCCTGATAAGCGCAAAAATTCCTTAAATTGATATTTGCTGAGCTGAGCGTTTGTTTTTAGGGTCTCAAAGAAAGATTGCAGTTCTGGAGATTGCTCACCCAGCTCACCTTTTCTCTTCCAACAAGCGGTGGTTATGGCGGTTGTTATGCTCAGCAAGTCAAGCCATTCCTCAAATGCCTCTTTTACAAACCAATCTATGCCTTGATATTGGTTTAAGCCAATAAATTGGCGAAAAGTGCCATCGCTGAGCCAGAGAGCTATGGTGTCAATTACAGATATATTTTCCTTGCTATCCAATTCCAAAGGATACTTCAACAGCAACTTGACAGCGAGCAGTGCCCGTTGAGTTTCTGCTTCGGTTAACATCATCCCGCGAAAGGCATCGAGCAATAGATTCTCTAGACCCCATTCTTGGAACCATAGCCAGCTTGTTTGAGATGCCTGATCAGTTTCTGTTTTGTGTAGCACTCCAAGATTGCTCAAAAAAATCCAACCCAGTATCGTTGACCATGCATAACTATCCCCTCGACAGAGCTTATCCACTGTCGGATTGGGTTGAAGCTGTTGCAATCGCGAGAGAAGGGCTTGGCAGGAGCAGGTTAGGGCAGCTTGGAGACGTTCGCCATTCAATGGTGCGGAAAGAAAGGCTTCGATTTGCGCTGTCAGTGCAGAAGCTTTGTGCTTGATCTCTTCAATGGCGGCGTTTTGTCCCTCGGCGTTCTTGCCTTCTGCGCTACAATCCCGATGTTGGATCAACCAATTCCACTGTCCAGCATTTATCAATTCTGCTAGAGCCTGACGTACGGGCTGGAGAAGGAGATCGGATACGGCTTGGGCGATGCTGGCTACCCCTCTTCCTTTTAGCTGTTGAGAGAGCCTTTGGTAGGATCCCTTAAGAGTGTCTTCGACCGTTTGGAAGTCGAGAAAAACATAACATTGATAAGCTCGCAAGTGCAAAAATAAACCCTGCTGGTGAAGCTCATGGTTATTGTAGAGAAATTCTAAGCCGCTCAGCGAATCGCGCAAGACAGTGAAAGTGTGCTCATCGTTTGGGATATCCAATGCCTCAACCAGGCTCTTGCGAATTAATTTTTTCTCGCCGCTGGCTTCCTTTTGTAGATAGGCACAGGAGGTTTGGATATACCCTTCCGTTTCCGCATAACGGTTATGGTAAACCACCAACGCCTTTTCATCTCCAGCCCGATTGGAATAGGCAAAAACGTCTTCATTGACATGACCATGCGGCGATTGGAAGTCGTAAAGCAAGAAGTGATCGGCTTCGGCAAACAGATATCGTTTGCGCAGGAGGGGAAAAATCCACTGTTCGTGGCGGGCGATCAGGTCAAGGTCTGGGAGTTCATCCCAGTAAGCTCGGTGGTATTCCATGCCGTATTTTTCGGTGAAACCTTCAATTTGGCCATGACCAAACATGGGCAAGCCGGGAAGCGTTGCCAACATCACGCAGATGCCGAAGTATTTATCTCCCTTGCCGAATTGATCCACAGCGGTGCGTTCATCGGGGTTGTTCATGAAGTTGACATAGCGCTTTAGGATTTGAGGATCGAATTCAACGGTGTTCTTAATCACCAATCGATACTCTTGATTTTTCTCATCGCGCAGCATGTTCATAAATGCGCTGTTATAGACACGGTGCATCCCCAACGTACGGACAAAGTAGCCTTCCATTAGCCAGAACGCTTCAGCCAGTAAGAGAGTATCGGGCACTTCCTGAGCTACTCGGTCTACCACCTCCCGCCAGAATTCGTTAGGAAAAGCGGCGTTAAATTGTTCTTTCGTCATGGAATGTTCTGAGCGGGAGGGGATATCGCCACCACTGCCCGGCTCAGGAAACCATAAGCGCTGATAATGCCGCTTTGCCAGTGTCATAGCTGCATCGAAGCGGATGATGGGAAATAAACGGGCGACATGGAGGATGGTTTGAATGACCGTCTCACGCACTTCAGGGAGGAGATAATTCAGTTGGGCGGTATCGTTCCAGGGCATGGAGGTGCCATCGTTCCCGTGGTAGATATACCGTTCCTCACCTGTCCAGAAGTCAACCCGCTTGAAAACGACGGCTGCATCGGTGTTGTTGTAGTAATGATCTTCGAGGAAAATCCCAACCCTTTCATCCCACGAGAGATTAGGACCGTTGAAAGTATAAGAAGGGAAGGGGCTGTACATAAGCGAGATAAACCATTCAGGATGATGAATGACCCAAGGGGAATCAATGCCCATGTGGTTTGGCACCATATCTGATGCCAGACGAATACCTCGCTGCCAAGCGCGATGGCGAAGATTCAGAAAAGCTTCCTCTCCGCCGAGGCCCGTAGCAATTTTATAGTCGAACAACGAATATGCAGAGGCAACAGCTTCGGGATTGCCGCGCAGTTGTTTAATTCGTTGGGAAGCGGGGCTGCGCTCCCACAAACCGATCAACCATAAGGCGGTAAACCCCCAACGAGCAAGCTGATCCAATTCCTCGTCGGGAATCTGATCCAAACGGCTAATCGAGCGTTGATATTTCTTGGATAGTTGGTCTAGCCACACGTAGGTATTCTTTGCCATCATCACCACGCGGGGCATCCAATCTCGGTCAGGGCTAAAGCGCTCAAGCTCCAATTCGAGGGGGTCGAATTGCAACACCGGGGCAATGCCGGCACCGGCAAATATAGCTTTCTCCTCTTCTTTAATGAAATCCAGACTGGAAAGTAATCGTTTGAGGAGGTCACCGAGTAGGTACCCCCAATGCTTGCGGATGTATTCCAATTGACCAGGGAGGGAATGGGGTACAGCAATGGCCGGGCTGCGCAGCATCGCAACGAGATTTTGGTCTTGGGGACCAAAGGTTGGTTGATGATCGAAAAAGAGGCTTAGTTGATGAATAATTTGAGCGTATGCGCTGTTTTGATTTAGATTTCGATCGTCAAACAATTCTCGGAAAGGTTCAAAGGCGGGATTGACGTTTGCCAACCATAACAAAAGCAGTTCTTCTAAGGTGACGGCGCGGTTGCTCCATGTTCCACTGGGGTACGTGCTGCTACCTGAGAGATATTCTTCAATAGAGATTTCCTGACGATAAACCGCAGTGGGAGGGAATTCAGCGACAAATTGAGACAAGCTCGCCTGAAGGGCTTCCTTGCCGATGACCCTTTCCAAATAAACAACGGCTTGTTCCATCACATCTGGTCGCCGTTGTTGGCGGTACTTTTCAACCACGAGATGGAGAATTTCATCGATTAGCCCCATTGCGTTGAGACTGCCGGCTTGAATCGCTTGCTGGGGGAAGCGAGCCAGATCCCGCTTGGCGTTGATCTTTTGAGCAAATTCGCGAGCGGCGCGAAAATTGGCGAAGATTACAATGCCGTTGGTCGCAAACAAGCGTTGATCGAAATCATATTTTTGGCGAGCCCGTCTTGAAACGTGAAATTCCATCTTTCCTAGCACCTAATGAGAATGGCTGGTATTTAAGTCGCAATACAATAGGGCTGGCTCGCACTCTTTGCATTCGAGTTGAAGGGTTGCGTGGCTGATCAAATAGCGTTGGTGTAAAAGCTGCCCTATTTTCTGTTGAATCACGGCTCCCTCGCTCAAGAAGATGTCATCGGTGACAATATGGGCAGAGAGAGAGCGCATTTCAGCGGTGATGCTCCAGACATGTAAATCGTGAACATCAATCACACCGGGCACTTGACGCAAATCCTCGACAAGCTGATTGACATCGATGTCTTTTGGTGAACTCTCGAGTAAGATTTGGATTGTCTCGATCACGATTTTGACCGCGTTCCAGAGGATTAAGCCTACAATAAGGAGACTGGCGAGGGGGTCTAACCAATTGTATCCCGTGAAAGCGATGGCAATTGCTGCGACAAAGGCTCCTAGGGTAGAAAAAACATCTCCCATTAAGTGCAAGTAAGCACTGCGTAGATTGAGATCGGTTTTGCTGCCGTGGCGAATCAGCAAGGCTGTCACAAGGTTGACAAGAAAGGCAATCGCACTAGCGATGCTCATGAGCGTTGATTGGATTTCCAAAGGTTCGCGGAAGCGGCGATATGCTTCTAATCCGACAAAAAGCGAAACAATCATCAAGCTGGCAGCATTGAGCAGAGCAATGAGAATCCCTGCCCGATGATAACCGTAGGTGTGGTTTGAATTCGCCGGTTTTAAAGACAGGCGGATGGCGAGCCAGCTCAGTGCTAGTGTCAGCACGTCGGTTAGGTTGTGAGCCGCATCGCTCAACAGGGCAAGGCTATTGGCTAAAATGCCCGTGATCACCTCGAAGATGACAAAAGCTAAGGTGATCCCTAACGAAAGCGCCAAGCGGTGGGAATGTTGTTCATGGACAACAGCGATAGGTTGGGATGTTCTGAGATGATCGGTAGTCATGGCGGGATTTTATCACGAGCTCATTCGGAACGAGAAGATGGATGAGAGCGGATAGTGTCAAGCAAATCCTTGGGAGATTCGACAAAGTAATCGGGGTGTGCTTGGAGGAGTTTGTTGCGGTCTTGGTGTCCCCAGCTTACCGCAATGCTGATTGCCCCCGCCTCTTTAGCGGCGAGGATGTCGCTGACCGCGTCGCCAATCATGAACGTTGGAATGGAAAGCGAAAGATCGCGGCGGATTGCTTCGATCTTCTCTTTTTTGTTACCGGGCTGGTCAATCCCTATAATGACTGAGAAGTATTGGTTAACGTCGTATTTCTTCAGAAAGCGTTGGATGACGCTTTGTAAGTTTCCACTGACCACCGTCAGGACTGAATCTTTCGCCAGCTCGCGAATGACTTCCGCCATGCCATCATAGAGCGAGTAAGTTATGGGACTCTCCTCAAAGCACCGCAGTACTTTTTCGACGTATTTGGGTATTAAGGTTTCAGCTATGCCCAGTTGGCGAGCGAGGTGGTCAAAACCCATGCGGGGTAAGGCTTCGATGTCCTGTGGGGTTGTTTGCCGGCTATATCCTAACTCGGCACAAACTTGATCGGAAAAACGCAACATTTCCGTCATTGTGTCCGCAAGGACACCATCGAAGTCAAAGATCACGGTACGAAGATATGCTAAGGGTAATGGATTGGATGCCATAACGGTGCTAGGACTCCTCTTTTCCAAGTGTTAAAAATAAACTGAATCCCACCAGTCGAACGATACCACTGATGATCAATGCAGTCGGAGTGCCAAGCCAATCGCTGAGCCAAGCGCTAGCAATTGGCGCAAGAAAGGAAGATAAATGGGTTAATGTCTGCGCCACAGCGACAAAAATGGCGCTCAATTCTTCAGGGATAGTTCTCATCAGTTCATCGAAAAAAACCAGGTCAATGCCAGCTTGGAAAAAACCAGAAATACCGGCAATGAGGGCGATCAATTGCACCTGATGGGTTTGGGCGATCAAAATGGGGTAAAGGGAGATTCCGAACGTGGTTAGGAGTAGGGTAAACCGTGAACCCTTATTGCGCGAGATGACCGTCCAGGCAAAATATCCCACCAATAAAATGGCGGTTTGAGCGGTGTTGAAGATGCCAATCCAAGCGTCGCTGGCACCTACCTCGCGCACATAATAAATTGGCAGCAGAGGCACTGCAAGCGTTGTACCGATGAGGAAGATAAATCGGATGGATACGAAGCGGATGAAAGATTTTTCGATCCATATGCGGCGCACAAAATCGAGGGGATGGGAAACAAACTGAACAGCGCTGGTTGGGCTGGGGGGGGAGCTGGCAGGTAGTTCTATTTTGGAAGAAAAATAAAAGCTGATCAGGCTTCCGAGAGAGAGCAATGAAAAAACGACCTGATAATTCAAGGGGAAAGGGAGATTCTCTAAGATTTGACCGGCGATTGCCGTGGTGGCTGCCATGGTTATTCCCAAAATTGACCAGCGCCGGCTCATCAAGTCGTAGCGGTGTTGTGGACCAGCAACGCCGTTCATCACTACGTTGAAAGAAACTGCGACAACGGTTTGAGGCAGGGTAACCAATGCCCAAAGCAATAAAATTGCTTTGATCAACCAACTAGAGGGCACGATTTCGATTAAGAGGGCGGTTAGGGCATACGAAACCAAGACAAGCAGGCGAGCAGCGCTAAACCATTTTACGATATTGCGTTGCCCCTGCAGCACTTGTCCGATAAAGATACCCAACGTTAAGCCTGTTAAGGCGGGCATGCTGGTTAAGTACCCCACTTCTTGGGATGAAGCGCCTAGGCGAGTTAAGAATACAGGTAAAAAGGGAGCTGCTGCGCTGGCTAAACCGACGCCAATCGCATCAATTTGGACGCGGATGAAGTTCCGCCGTTGAAGAGAAGGGAGTTCGGGCGGAGCAGCGATTCGGCGCAGCGTTGCTAACAAGGTTTTCCCCACAAGTACCAGAAATGGTCAGCGGGAAAGTGGGCTTGGATTTCGCTTTCCCAGATGAAATCCCCCTTAATCCAGCGCTCTTGAAGGCGTTGATCCAGTTGTTGCAACGTATCCCAGACCTCTCTCAGATCGGGATTTTCCCCTCGAAGGAGCTCAAGGATGACGCGATGTCGCGCCTCATAGACGTAACGGTCAATCTGATCGGCTGGTTTTTGGAGGTACTCGCGGAGAAAGTCTTGCCAACGCCGTATGCGAGAAGAAGCATCCAGCTTGGCTTTATCAAGCCAAGCTTGTCGCCAGCGATTGCGCAGGTGGTCTGTTTCTTGTGCAAATTTTTTCCATTGGGATTGTTGAGCGGCCGTTTTCGAGAACCCTTTTGCTCTTTCCAGAGCCAGTAGAAACGTTCCGATAGTTAGGGTCGGGTAGGGAGGTTCTCCCTTTTCTGTGGGAACGAAGATCAAGCGGTACAAATCCCGAGATTGGAGATATTTCTCCATCTCGGGAAGCGTAGCTTTGATATAGCGGATTTCATAGTTGAAGTCAACCATGGCTTGCAGGCTGCCCTGTTAGGGCTTAGATCAACAGTTGTAAAGGGCTTTCGAGATATTGAGCTAAGGTCTGGAGAAATTGGGCTGCTTCTGCGCCGTCCGAAATACGATGATCGACGGAGATGGTCAGGTTCATCCGCCATCCAACCTGAAGGGAATTGTCTTTAACCACCGGCAATTGGCGAGCTGAGCCAACTGCTAGGATGGCTGCTTCGGGAGGGTTGATGATAGCGGTGAAATGGGCGACGTCAAACATCCCTAGGTTACTTACCGAAAAGGTGGAGCCCTCAATATCTTCAGGCTTGACTTTGCCCTCGCGGGCGCGATTGACCAAACCGCGCACTTCTTGGGAGATCGCTCGCACAC
>OGCI01002692.1_pt1 | contig 11110 bp, 13 predicted proteins | sample 1570021 | NCBI WGS metagenome assembly OGCI01 (sample SAMN06264664, study PRJEB24512) | hot springs metagenome | isolation source: Hot spring water | place: South Africa: Tshipise | collected 2015-06-21
TGCTCGTCTGGTAATAGACCGGGTAAGGCGCCGGCTGGTAAGGGGCGCCGTACTGCTGCGAGGTCGCAGGCGCCTGGTAACCGTAAGGAGGAGGAACCGGCTGAGCGGGCGGAACGGCACCCGGTTGCTCGAAGGCACCAGGCTGCTCGAAGGCGCCGGGCTGCGCGAAGGCCTCTCCGCACTGTCCGCAGAAAGCCGCGCTATCGTCGCTCAGCGCTCCGCACTTAGGGCAGGTTTTCATCTCTCGACCCCCTTCTCCTCATTCGCTCTCCCGGCGTCCGCCATCCGGACGCCCCCGATCTCAGGTACACGCCGGGCGGCGTCCCGGTATGCGCCCTCGATCCCCTTCTCCTCATTCGCTCTCCCGGCGTCCGCCATCCGGACGCCCTCTCACCGCCCTCAAGGCGGCGTGTGAACCGGCTCGCTTTCCACGAGCCGGTAGCTGGGCGCGCCTTCCGCCGCACCTTTCTCCGCACAGCGCGCTTCACCATGCCTCAGCCCCGCTCCGCGAGGGTGGCCTTCTCGCCGGAGCGGAATTCCTCCACCAGCTCGCGGAAGGCGTCCCCCTCCAGGGTCTCCTTTTCCAGGAGCACCTCGGCGATGCCCTCCAGGACGCGCCCGTTTTCCGCGAGCGCCGTCTTCACCCGCCTGTAATTCCCCGTAATGAGTTCCTTCACCTCCTGGTCGATGAGCTCGGCGGTGGCCTCGCTGTAGTTGGCCTCCTTGCCGTAGGAATATTCTCCCAGCAGGAGGCGCGCCCCTCGTTCCAGGCCCAGCGAGATGGGGCCCAGCCTCTCGCTCATCCCGTAGTCCTCCACCATCTTGCGGGCAAGAATGGTGGCTTTTTCCAGGTCGTTCTGGGCCCCGGTGGAGATTTCCCCGAAGACGATCTCCTCCGCCGCCCTTCCCCCCAGCAGCACCGCCAGGCGGTCCTCGAGCTCCGGGCGGGTCATGATGTAGCGGTCCTCCTCGGGCAGTTGCATGGTCATGCCCAGGGAGCCTATGCCGCGGGGGATGACGGTGATGCGGTGCACCGGGTCGGCGTGCTCCATGAGGGAGGCGGCAAGGGCGTGCCCCACCTCGTGGAAGGCCACCACGCGGCGCTCGCGCTCGCTCATCACGCGGCTCTTCAGCTCCAGGCCGCCGATGACGCGGTCGATGGCCGCCTCGAAGTCCTCCTGCTCCACCTCTTTCTTGCTCTTGCGCGCGGCCAGGAGGGCGCCCTCGTTCACCACGTTGGCCAGCTCCGCGCCGGCGAAACCGGGGGTGCGGGCCGCGATCTTCTTCAGGTCCACGTCGGGGGCCAGTTTCACGCGGCGGGCGTGCACCTTGAGTATCTCCTCGCGGCCCTTGATATCCGGGCGGTCGATCATGATCTGGCGGTCGAAGCGCCCCGGGCGCAGGATGGCGCTGTCCAGCACCTCCGGGCGGTTGGTGGCGGCCAGGATGATCACCCCCGTCTGGGGGTCGAAGCCGTCCATCTCGGAGAGGAGCTGGTTGAGGGTCTGCTCCCTCTCCTCGGTGCCGCCGCTGGCCATGATCCCTCCCCGCACCTTGCCGATGGTGTCGATCTCGTCGATGAAGACGATGCAGGGCGCCTTGGCCTTGGCCTGTTCGAAGAGGTCGCGGACGCGGGCCGCGCCCACGCCCACGAACATCTCCATGAACTGGGAGCCGCTGATGGAGAAGAAGGGGACGTCGGCCTCGCCGGCCACGGCGCGCGCCAGCAGCGTCTTGCCGGTGCCGGGGGCCCCCACCAGGAGCACCCCCTTGGGGATGCGGGCACCGATGCTGCGGTACTTCTGCGGGTTGCGCAGAAAATCTATGATCTCGCGCAGCTCCTCCTTGGCCTCGTCAAGGCCGGCCACGTCATTGAAGGTCACGCGCTCCACGCTGCGGTCATAGAGCTTCACCTTCGATTGACCGAAGGACATGGGGCTGGCACCCCCGATGCGCCGCGAGACGCGGCGGAAGATGAAGAACCAGATAAAGGCGATGAGGCCCAGGGGTAGGACCCAGGTGAGCAGGAAGTCGCGCCAGAAAGTGTTCTCCACCCTTCCCGAGAATTCCACGCCTTGCTCCTCCAGCTTGGGGAGGAGGTCCTTGATGTCCGTGTCCGGGATGCGGCTGGTTGCGAATTCCTTCTCCCCTTCCGCGGTCTGCAGGGTTCCCTCGATGCGGCTCTCGGTGATGGTCACCTTCTTGACCTCGCCCGCGTTCAGATGTCCCAGGAACTCGCTGTAGCTGATCTCGCTGGGCTGGAAGGGATTGGCAAATTGAATGCTGAGTATGATGGCCAGGGCCAGGAGGCCGTAGACCACGTACAACCAGATCCTTCTTCTCCTGCCTTCTTCCATGAAAACATTATACCCGTCCCGGAAGCGAAAATGCTTGCGGTTCTCATGCCCGTTCTCATGCCGGTTCCGTGCCTGCCCCCGTGCCTTGATCCCGCGCCTGGCTCCAGTTTATGTCGCGGCCGCATCGGGAATAATCCTTATGGATGCATGTGATCTAAGCAAGGAGACGGGAAAGGAGGTCGGGAAATGCTGTCGGAGATACCCAAGGACTTGGGGCGCATGAGCCAGAAGGAATTGGACCGTGAGATCTGCCGCGTGGGCATCATCGCGGAGCTGGACGCCGTAAACCTCTACGAGCAGCTGGCGGCCATGACCGACAACCAGCTCATAAAGAAAGTGCTCCTGGACATCGCCAAGGAGGAGAAGACCCACGTGGGCGAGTTCCAGACGCTGTTGCTCATGGAGGACGAGGAGCAGGTAAAGGAGCTCGCGGAAGGCAAGGAGGAGGTCGAGGAGCTGAAGGGCTGAGCGCGGCGTGCCTCTTGCGGGCAGGCACGTGCGCGACAGGCCTATACGGATGGATATGGCGGGCGGTGGCTGCCGGCCGTTGCGGGGAGGTGAGGAGATGGCACCGAAAGCGGAGCCCAAGGACCAGTGCGTTACCCCGGCCAAGGGCCCTATCGCGCCCGCGGCGGGGAAAGGCAGGGAGGCTCCCGCTGCTGGCGGGGGCCAGGGAGCGGGAGGTGCAGGTATGGTCGCTCAGGTAGGCAAGCCGGCGCCGGACTTTGAGGCCAGCGCCTTCGTGGCCGGCGGCTTCAAGAACGTCCGGCTCTCCAGTTACAAGGGGAAATGGGTGGTCCTCTGTTTCTACCCGGGCGATTTCACCTTCGTATGACCCACGGAGCTGTCGGCAGTTGCCGTCAGGTATAAGGAACTCAAGAGGCTGGGCGTGGAAGTGCTGGCCATGAGCGTGGACAGCAGGTTCAGCCACAAGATATGGCAGGAGGAAGAACTTTCCAAGATGGTCAAGGGCGGCGTCCCCTTCCCCATGCTCACCGACGCCGGCGGCCGCATAGGCAGGGTTTACGGCGTTTACGACGAGGAGGCCGGGGTGAACATCCGGGGGCGCTTCCTTATCGATCCCGAGGGGATCATACAGGCCATGGAGGTGATGACCCCTCCGGTGGGACGCAACGTCGCGGAGTTGATCAGGCAGGTCAAGGCCTTCCAGCATGTCGCGAAGACGGGAGAGGTGATGCCGTCCGGTTGGCAGCCGGGCAAGCCCACCCTGAAGCCCGGGCCGGACCTGGCGGGCAAGGTCTGGAAGGTCTGGAAACCGGACCTCGCCTTCTGAACGGAAAGGCGCGGTTTCGGCTGGCGTGAGCAACGTGCAACGCCGTCCGGAGAGGGCGGCGTTGTTGCCCTCCGGCGACAGGCATAAGATGCGGTTACGCCAAAAGACGTTGGGATAACTTTAGGGGCGGAGGAGGCAGGGCGACCCCTTTCCAATGGCTGCAGACAGACGGCGACATCAATGGCGGGTGCGATGACGGCGAGGAGAAGGCGGCCCGCTTTCTCGTGAAGGGAGGCCTGCGCGGTGGACGAGGTGCTGGTTGGCCCCTGCGGCATCTTCTGCGGGGACTGTGAATACCTGGGGGAGTCCTGCGCCGGGTGCGGCCTGGTCGAGGGGAAACCGTTCTGGACACGCGATGTGGAGATGGCCATCTGTCCGCTATACGACTGCTCGGTGCGCAACAAGCGGTTGGAACATTGTGGTCTCTGCGAGGAACTCCCCTGCGAGCTGTTCCGCGGCTTCCATGACCCCGCGCTCAGCCCGGAGGAAGCGGAGAGGTCAGTGCGGGAGCGCGTGGATGCGCTTCATGACCGCAGGGAGATGGGGACGGCCGCATGGCTAGAGCGGAAGCGGCGCTGACGGGGTATGACGGAAAGAGGCCGACGCCGGCGAAAGGGCTGCGGGGGTCCCGGAGCTGGGGGGCGGCGAGCGATGCGGATGGCAAGCCTCGCCGGTCTTCGCCCAAGACGTGGCGTGAACGGCGAGCGAAAGCGGCGGTGTCTTGACGGGAGTGCCATGGAGGGCGTGATGAGAGGCATGGTGATCTACAAGAGTTGGTGGGGGAGCTGCAGGAAGATAGCCGAGGCGATCGGCGATGGCCTGAGGGAGGCCGGGCATGAGGTGCAGGTGGTCGCGGTGGAGGATGCCGGCAAGTTGGATGCGTCCCTGGACTTCATGGTCATAGGAGCCGCGACGAGGTGGCCCGGCGCCTGGCCGAAGATCAAGCGGTTCGCGAAGAGGGTTGCCAGGGCGGGCTTCGCGGGCAAACCCTTCGCGACCTTCAGCACCGGTGCCACCGTCAACACCGATGAGCCCCTCACGCAGGCTTCCGAGGTTCTTTACGGGATTCTCGAGGCGGGCGGCATGGTCGCCCTCGCGCCGCCCTTCAAGGCCGCCATCGAGGGGTATAAGCCCCCCGGGAAGGGAGAGGACAGGGGCACGCTCGCTGAGGGGGAGGTGGCGCGCGCCCGGGAGTTCGGGCGGGAGCTCGGCGGCAAGCTCACGAGCCTCTAACCTCGCGGGTTCGCCCGCCCGGGGTATGACCCACTCACCACTTCAGGCATCCTCTGAGGCGTATGCCTGCGGCGGACCTTCGTTGTTGCGGCGGACTTTCATTGCCGGTTGCCGTATACGGTCGCGTATTCCTGCCGGCATGCGGCGGCGCCGTTGCCGGCCGCCGCTGATTGCCATATTATGTCAGAATAGGCCCGTCAGGCCTTCCCCAGGCACTTCCTCACCGCGCCGGCGATATCCTGCGTGGTGGGCGCGCATGCCGCCTCAAGCACGGGGGAGAAGGGTATGGGCTGGTCGCGCGACGCCACCCTGACCACCGGGCCCTTCAGGTCGTCCCAGGCCTCGGAGGTCACCAGGGCGGATATCTCCGCGCCCACCCCGCCGGTGAGGCAGCCCTCCTCCACGGTGACCAGCCTGCCCGTCTTGCGCACCGAGTCGAGCAGGGTGGGCTTGTCCAGCGGCACCAGGGTGCGCGGGTCGATGACCTCCACCTCGATGCCCTCCCTGGCCAGGCTGTTGGCGGCGCTCAGGGCGGAGGAGACCATCCCGGAAACGGCGAAGACGGTCACGTCGCTGCCCTCCCGCACCACGGCAGCCTGCCCCAGGGGCACGGTGAACTGGGGATCCAGGGGGACGTCGTCGGAGGAGAAGTACAGGGCCTTGTGCTCGAAGAAGAGCACCGGGTCGTCGTCCCGGATGGCGGATTTAAGGAGCCCCTTGGCGTCCACCGGGTTGGAGGGGAGGCAGATCTTCAGCCCCGGGACGTGCATGAAGAGGGCCTCCAGGCTCTGGGAGTGCTGGGCCGCCGACGAATTGAGGTACCCGCCCGGGGCCCGCACCACCAAGGGCACCTTGACCTGGCCGCCGGTCATGAAGCGGATCTTGGCGGCCTGGTTGATGATCTGGTCCATGCACACCGTGATGAAGTCGGCGAACATGATCTCCACCACCGGGCGCAAGCCGGTCATGGCCGCCCCTACCGCCGCTCCCACGAAGGCGCTCTCGGTGATAGGCGTGTCCAGCACCCGGCGTTCGTCCACCTCCAGGTGGAGATCCCTGGTGGGCCCGAAGATGCTGTAGCGGATATCCTCGCCCATGAGGATCACGGTGGGATCGAGCTCCAGCTCCTCCTTCAAGGCCAGCCTGATCGCCTCGAAGTAGGCCAGGTTCCGGGTCTCCGATTGCGTTGCTTCCGCCATCACCGATCACCCCCCGAGAATATCAGGGCCGGGTCCTCATCCGGCGACGGCTCCGGGCTTTCATCCGCGAATTCGCAGGCCTTCTCGATCTCCTTGTCCACCTCGGAGCGGATGCGCTCCAGCTGCGAGGTCGAGGCCCATCCCCGCTCGATGCAGTCGCGCTCCAGGCGTTCTATGGGGCAGTGCTTGGGGAACTCCGCCTTCTCCTCCGCGCTGCGGTATTCGTCATCGTCGTCCTCGTAGTGGCCGTGCCAGCGCAGGGTGACGGCCTCTATGAGCGTGGGCCCCTCTCCCTTCCTGGCCCGCTCCACCGCCCAGCACGCGGCCAGGTAGACCTCCAGGACGTCGTTGCCGTCCACGGTGATGCCCGGCATGTCGTAGGACGCGGCCCTCTTGGAGATGCGGTCGATGGGTTGGTGCTTGTCCTGCGGGGTGGAGAAGCCGTAACCGTTGTTCTCGCAGACGAAGACCACCGGGAGTTTCCACAGGGAGGCCAGGTTCAGGCCCTCGTGGAAGGTGCCCTGGTTGGAAGCGCCGTCGCCGAAGAAACATACGGTGACCTGGTCGGTACCGCGCAGCTTGGCCGACAGGGCGGCCCCCGGCGCGATGACCAGGCCGGCGCCCACGATGCCGTTGGCGCCCAGGCCTCCTACCTCCACCGAGGTGATGTGCATGGAGCCCCCGCGTCCCCTGCAGTAACCGGTTTCCTTGCCCTGCAGCTCCGCCATCATCCTGTCCGGCGCCGCCCCCTTGGCGATGAGGTGGCCGTGCCCGCGATGGGTGCTCACCATGTAGTCGTCCTCGCGCAGGGCGGCGCACACGCCGGTGGCGACGGCCTCCTGTCCCACGTAGAGATGGATCATGAAGCCGGGGATCATGGCCATGCCCGCCCTTTCGCTCACCGTCTCCTCGAACTTCCGGATGGTGTACATGGTCCTGTACATTCTCAAGACCAGCTCGTTGGTCAACTCCGTCATGTCCCCCTCCTTTGATCTGTTGCCCCTGGATCGGTTTCGGCCGGCCGGCCCTCATGCCCCCATCCATTAATGCGATCACATTCGCCGCCGCATCCCCACCCGCAGGCACCTTTCTCCCGCGGGTGGGTCTCGCGCGCGAGCGCACGGCCAGCACCGCGTCCTCTCTTTGGCAAGCCGGCTGCAAGGCTACGGGAGCGGGGGAGCGCCGCAAGCTATCACGCAGCACGGGCCGTATCTGCGGACCGGGGATATAAAGCCGCCCGCCGCGAGGGCCGGCGACCCCTCAGGCGGATTTCCAGAGGCCGTGCAGGTTGCAGTACTCGCGGGCGGTGATGCCCTCCCCGGGCACGGTGAACTTGCCCTCGGGAGCGCCGTCCGCCTTGAGGAATATGCGGTAGCTGCGTTCCCCGGCGAGCAACTGCACCCACTCGATGTGGTGCTCCTCGGTCATGGGATGGGCCACCTCTCCCACTTTGACCAGCACCCCGTCCTCCTGCACCTCCACCACGGGCACGTGCTTCTCCACCGCCGCGTCCACGGTGTTCTCCACCTGCAGGACCATGGGTTCGCCGCAGCAGACCAGTTCCCCCTTCCCGGCGTGCATGACCTCCACGATGTTGCCGCATATCTCGCACTTGTAGATCTGCAATCTCTCGGTCATCTCCCTCCTCCTTCAAACAATCGGGTCCGTTGAACACCCACACGCTGAATACCTAAAGATACCATGGACCTGTGGACATCCCTGTTTCCGACCGCGGCAGGCTCAGAAGGCCACGAACTTGTCCCGGGAAGCGCCGCAGATAGGGCACTTGTCCGGTGCGTCGCCCTCGCGGGTATGCCCGCAGACGCTGCAGATCTGGATGGTGCCCACCTTGACGTCCTCTCCCTTGTCCGCAGCTTCCTTCGCCTTCTTGTACCACTCGGCGTGGATCTTCTCCGCCTCCAGGGCGTAGTGGGTGCTGCGCACCGCCTCCGCCTCGTCCTGGAGCTTGGCGGCGGCGTTGAAGACCGGGTACATCTCCTCGATCTCGTAGGTCTCGCCGTCGATGCAGGTCTGGATATTGTCCGGGGCGGCCTTCAGCTTCCCCAGGGCCTGCAGGTGGTTCCCGGCGTGCACCCTCTCCGCGTAGGCGATGGCACGGAACATCCTTGCCAGCTCGCCGAGGCCGTCCGCCTCCGCCCTGTCCGCGAAAAGCTGGTACTTCATGTGCGCCATGCTCTCCCCGGCGAAGGCCTCGTTCAGGAACTTCTCCGTCATCTCCCGCATGCTCTCTTACCTCCTCGACGCTTCCAACCCGTCGCTTTCTCGCTCTCTGGTGCCCTTTCCGGCCCTTAAAGGCGCAATCCGCCTCCTGCACTATGATTCCCCGCCGCCCTTGCTGCGAAACATGGACGCAGGGTTACGTGCTGACGAGGATCAGGCGTCGTTCCGCTGGCCGCGGGCGCCGTCAAGCCGGACCCGGCGAAAGCGCGCGACCTTACCGGCTTCTTGCGAAGCACGGTTTACGGACCGCACGGTGCGGGAAACATGGACTTGCGGGGCGCGCTGCGCATCGCCCCAAGGCATGCGCAGAAGCCCGCAGGTGTCGACGCGGTGGGGCTCGCGGAGGGGGCACGCGGAAGGAGGCGGGGCGGAGAACCATGGCCGCTCTCATGGAAAAGCCCGCGGATATCATAGCGGCGGCGTGCGCGCGGAGGGACGTGGGCGGTTTCCTCCTGGAGCCGCGCGATTTCCGCGGGGGAAGGACGGAGAGGGAGACCTACTTCAACATCTTCCTCTCGCGGGACGGGGCGCTCTCGCGGAACCCTGTGGTGCAAGGCCTTTTCTTCATGGGGAGGGGGGAATACATCAAGCCTTGGATAGAGTTCCGCTACGATCCGCTCGCTACTTTCCCGGACGGCAGGGAGGTGGACCTCGACGAGCTGGGCCTCACCGGGGAGGTCTTTTCCCTCCTCGGGGTCCTGATACCGCCCGGCGGATCCATGATGGTCATTTACGGAGCCGAGGCCCATCCCTTCTCGGCGGAGACGGAAAGGGGGCTGAAGCGGAATTTCCCGCCCCAGGCGACACCCATCGGCTACCGTCTCTGGGAAGCCGGCTTCCGCTGGTACAAGGATTGGTATTTCCCGGAAGGATGGCTGGAAGGCGCCATGAAGCTGCAGGCTACCCGTCCCCTGGATGAAAGTATCCGTCTCCTGAGGGAAGCGCAGGCGAGGAAGGAACTGGAGGAGTTCGTGTCCGGGATGCGGCAGCGCGGCGTTCCCGATCCGGAGGCCAGAAGGGCCCTGGCGCGCGCGGAGGAAATACTTTCCAGCCTGGTCTCGGACGGGCCTTCTTACTGAAACCGCCCTCAACGGGCCCGGCAGGCCGATTCGCGCCACCCTTCGGGATGCCCCGCCCCGAGGTAGCCTCCCCTCACCCCCCTTCATCCCGAGCGCACGTCACCTCCGCCCGCGCCCTTCGCGATGCTTCCCCGGGGCACCTGCACCCGGCAGGCAGGATTCGCCATGGCGAAGGACTTTTCCCGCGGCGCGTGGAATAAAGGCTTAAGTGGCGCTTAGGGGAAAGGAGGGAGCGTGCAGGCAGCGGAGGCACGGGAACCCAAGCGCGTTGCTCTCGCCGCGTACAACGGCAACCGGGTGGTGGTCACCTGGCCTCGCTCACCCCGGCCCCTGGCCACCCTTCTACGGGGCGGCGCCTTGGACGTCTGCCGGGCCGGCGCCCCCTCCCCCTTCTCCGCCTTGCGGGGAGGGCGTGGCGTTTCCTGACGGCCTCTTTCCCATCCCGCGGATGCGGTTCCTTTCTACGGCCACCGCCGGTTGCCTTCAGGTCACGTCCACCAAGGACGAGATGCGCCCCACAAGCCCTTCGAGGACGCCGCTTTCGTGGAGCGTGAGTTCGATGGCGCCCTCGGGGCAGACCTCCACGCAATGCCCGCAGCCGCGGCATTCGTCGCCGATGACCGCGCGGCCGCCCTCCAGGCGGATAGCGGCGACGAAGCAGGCTTTCTCCACGCGCCCGCTTTCAGAAGCAGTTGGGCGAGGGGAACCGCCTGGCCATGAAGGCCATCGTCGCGTCGGGGGAGATCCCGGGCATCCTGGCCTACCACGGGGGAAGGGCGGTGGGATGGTGTTCGGTGGCCCCACGGGAGAACTTCGCGGCCCTCGAGAGATCCCGCAAACTGAGGCGTATCGACGACAGGCCGGTATGGTCGGTGGTGTGCTTCTACGTGGCGCCCGATTACCGGCGCAGGGGGCTTATGCGCCCGCTGCTCGAGGCCGCCGTTGCCTACGCGGGAGAGAACGGCGCGGAGGTCGTGGAGGGTTACCCGGTTGACGTCCCCGACAGGCTAACCGGTTCCAGCGGATACATGGGCCTCAAACCCGTCTTCCGGGCGGCGGGCTTCAGGGAGGTGGCCAGGCCCTCCGTGTCCCAGTCCGTCATGCGGTATGAGATCTCACCGCCGCCTGGTTGATCAAGTAGGCCATGTAGCCGGCGCCGAAGCCGTTGTCGATGTTCACCACCGACACCCCCGGGGCGCAGGAGTTGAGCATGGTGAGCAGCGCGGCGAGGCCGCCGAAGCTGGCGCCGTAACCCACGGAGGTGGGGACGGCGATCACCGGGCAGCTCACCAGGCCGCCCACGATGCTGGCCAGCGCCCCCTCCATGCCGGCGGCCACCACCACCACATTGGCGTCGCGGAAGATATCTCCGTGGGAGAGCAGCCGGTGCACGCCCGCCACCCCCACGTCGTAGAGCCGCTCAACGTGGTTGCCGGTGAGTTCGGCGGTCAGGGCGGCTTCCTCGGCCACGGGTATATCCGCCGTGCCCCCGGTGACCACCACTACCTTCCCCGCGAGCTCCTTCCTCTCGCGCCGGATGACGATGAGGCGGGCCAGCGGGTGGTATTCGGCTTCCGGGAAGCTCTCTCGCAACGCCAGGTAGGCATCCTCGCTCGCCCGTGTCAGCAGCACGCTTCCCGCGTTCTTCTCCAGGAGCGACTGCACGATGGGCTGCAGGGTTTCCCGTGGCTTGCCCTCGCAGTAGAC
>OGCI01002695.1_pt1 | contig 11092 bp, 10 predicted proteins | sample 1570021 | NCBI WGS metagenome assembly OGCI01 (sample SAMN06264664, study PRJEB24512) | hot springs metagenome | isolation source: Hot spring water | place: South Africa: Tshipise | collected 2015-06-21
CTTGTTCCTCCCGGACAGGCACCTGGGAGCCTATGTTCAGTCAAAGACGGATCGACAGATGGTTCTGTGGCCAGGGTACTGCCCAACCCATGCGAGGATTACTCCTAAAGAAATTCGAGCCTTGAGGGATGCGTATCCGAACGCCGTAGTACTTGTCCATCCAGAGTGTCCGAAGGACACGATTGAAGAGGCAGACGAGGTGCTTTCTACGGGAGGGATGTGCTCCTTTGTGCGGACCTCAAAGGCAAAAGTGTTCATTATCGCTACCGAGTCGGGGATCATTCACCGGTTGAAGAAGGAGAACCCCTCGGCAGAGTACATTTCCGTATCGCCTCATGCGATCTGTCCCAATATGAAACGTATCCATGTGGAGGACGTGCTCAGGTCCTTGGAAAGGATGGAATACCCCATCCAACTGTCTGAGGAGGTATGGGAAAAGGCGGAACTACCCCTTCGACGAATGCTCGTGGGGAGGATCGATTAAGGGTATGGTCGAAGATACATTCCCTACTGAACGGTTGGAGTCCATCCTGGCTGGGATCCGGAAGGATCCCCGGAAACCTAAAAAGGTCTTGGCTGCCATGAGTGGGGGGGTAGATTCTTCTGTGGCTGCTTGGCTCATGAAAGAGTCGGGTGTGGAGGTGGTAGGGATTACCCTAAGGTTACGTCCCTGTAATGAAGAACAGATAGAACAACAGAAAGCTTGCTGTGGAGCAGAGGATTCGATCCATGCCAAAGCTACGGCAAGCCGGATTGGCATCTCCCACTATTTTCTGGATTACCAGGAAGAGTTTCGGAATCAAGTGTTAGAATGTGCTTGGCATGAGTATGCAAAGGGAAGAACACCCAACCCCTGTGTCCTCTGTAACCGTTTTTTAAAATTCGGCAAACTAGATCAGTATGCCCGCCAGATAGGAGCCGAGGGCATTGTCACCGGACATTATGCCCGGGTAAAACCCCTGCCCTCTGGTGCAATGGGTTTGTTTCGTGGTTTAGATCCCGAGAAGGATCAGAGTTACTTTCTCTTCGCCCTCGAACGAGAGGTGTTAGGTAGGTGTTATTTCCCGTTGGGGGAGTTAACCAAGAGAGAAGTCCGGCAACTGGCGAAGAGAGTTGGATTAACCAATGCGGATAAGAAGGAGAGTCAGGACGCCTGCTTCGGGATACCAGGGGAGGCTTTTGCCGATACCCTCCGAAGGGTTTTAGGCAAAAAGATTACTCCAGGATACTTTGTCGACCCTACAGGCCGCATTCTGGGGTCCCACCGAGGCGTTCATCATTACACCCTAGGTCAGCGGCGCGGACTAGGAGTTGCGCTGGGGAAGCGGGCCTATGTCTCAAGTATCGATCCAACCACGGGAACTATCGTATTGAGTACCGAAGAGGATGAACTTAAAAAGGATTTCTTAGAGGCTACGGAAGTGAACTGGCTGGATCCTTCTTTTCAAAAAGAGCCCTTCATGGGGTGGGTGCAGGTTCGGTATACCCAGAAACCCATCGCTGCGGAGGTCATTCCCTTATCGGCCGACCGGATCCAGGTAAAGTTCCAGGACCGAGTACGAGCCATTACTCCTGGACAGGCAGCAGTGGTGTATCAAGGGGATCTAGTAATTTGTGGGGGATGGATCTGTTAATATCGAAGGATCATCCATAGGATTCGACCAGGTCCCACAGCTTTCGGACGGATTCAGTATCAGAGGCAAACCTGCAGACCGATCGATTCCGATAGGTAAACCACCCTCCCGTGACACAGGCTAACTCCTTGGCAGTAGCGACCCAAATAGGGGTATCGGCTCCATCTGCAGGACTTTCATGTCCTCCAAAACCGAGACTGTTGGAAAGAGGGGTATTTACCTCCCCTGGATGGCAGGCGTTTACCGTCACATGCGGACATCCTTTGTAGGTTCCCATGGGAAAAGTACCATACTGTTCCTGTAATCGTATGGCCCACGCATGGGAAAGCATCCGTTCGGCCTGTTTGGACTGCCGGTATGCAGTGCCATTATCGTAGGGTCTTCGTTTGAACTCAGGATCCTCCAGATTCAAGTCCCCCGCCCAGCAACTGGCTACCACTACGATCCGACTAGGTTCTCCCACTTTCTCACTTGATTGAAACAAGAGAGGGGCCAAAGCCTTGATGAGTCGATGATATCCCAGAACATTCACCGCCCACTGAGTTTCGATGCCCAGAGCTGTGATTTCCTTTTTTTTCGGGGTAGCCGAGGCATTGATCACTAGAACATGAAGGGGTTGGTTCCACTGGCTGGTCAATGCAAGAATACTGTTGTTGGAACCTTGATCCAGGATAATTCCCCTAAGGACTTTCCCCGAAGGGGACGGATAGAGGGAGGAAAGTTTATCGGGGTTTCTGCCGGTAGGAACTACCTGAAGGGTTTCAACCTTTGACAAACCTTCCACAATGGCTCGGCCGATAACCCCAGTAGCTCCTGTGACGAGAGCCGTGCGTACAGTTCTAGTTGTGTGTGAAACACTCATAAATAATAAAATACTCACACCTCTACCAAAGGGAAAGAATTCCCTGAACGAAGATTCGATATTTGACGATCCTTGTAAGGATAGCTATATTTATTACAGTAAAACTAATATATTGGAGGGTACGATGAGAAAAGTAGGTGTGGTGTTTTTGGTTTTCCTGTTACTCGGTATAGCAAGTGTTTTTGGAGAATACAACAAAGATCAGGTAGTATCAGTGATGAGGGAGAATCGAACCTTAGTGGGTCAGATTCAAAATGCGTTGAAAGAGTCGCGGTTTGCCGATGCGGAGAAAGCCTTTTACCGGTTTGCAGAGCTGAACGCAGGGATCCAACCCTTCACGCCTCCCAAGGGTGATAAGAAGGAGTGGGACCGGGTCCTGGGAGCCTTCGTCAGTGCTGCTGTGCGAGGAGGAGTAGCGAGTCGTAGCAGAGATGCCGAAAAGTCGGATGCTGCGTTGAAAGAGCTCATTGCCTTGAGCCAGGAAGGGCACAAACTTTTCCGGTAATAGTGGGTCTCGAATAAAAGGAAAAGGTAACAGGAACAAGGGGCGCAGTAGCGCCCCTTCCTTTTATGTACTTGGTAAGGGCATATTGAACTTTGCAATTTTTAACCAGGAACGTAATACTTGAACCATGAATAGAAAGAGAAACATTTTCTTTTGGGTGGTTTTAATCGCTGGAATTGGAGTTCTACCTGGAGCAGAACTGGATGGGGTGATCCGTTCGGGAGAGTACGAAACCGAGTACTCGTTCCAGGATGAAGCAGTGAAGATATACTTGAAGGTTGAAGCTTCACTTATATCTATCGGCATAGAGGCTCCCACCACTGGATGGGTGGGGATTGGATTCGATCCTGTATCCGTAATGGATCAGGCAGACATGGTGATTGCCTGGGTAGATGCTGGGGGAAAAGCCCACGCGTTAGATTGCTTTTCCACTGGGTTATTCGGCCCGCATCCACCGGACACTGAATTAGGGGGAACCAACGACCTTATAGCGTTCGGCGGGAAGGAAGAGGGGGGTAAGACGGTGGTGGAGTTCCAACGACCCCTAAAGGCCTCCGATTCCGTCGACAAACCTATAGATCCCACCAAACCTCTCAAGATCATTTGGGCGTATAGTGAAACGGATCGGTTTGACGATATGCATAGTGCGGCAGGAAGTGCGGAAATAGATCTTAAAACGGGTCAAGCCATCCAGAAACAAGGGGGAAGGTTCCTTTTCTTCCATATCGTATTGATGTCCTCTGCAGTGGTTTTCATGTCCACGGGAGTGGGGATTGCCCGGTTCTTGCGAAAGAAAAAGTGGTGGCTGAAGGTACACAGAAGTTTAGGCATTCTGTCAGCTTTCAGTACAGGCTTGGGATTGGGATCCATTTTCCTTTTTGTGGAGAATACTGGTGGAAGGCATCTTGCCGTACTGCATGCATGGGTGGGCCTTGTGGCGGTGATAGGTGCTGTACTCGTTCCGATTCTAGGGCAAGCATTTCTCAAACTGAAGTGGAAGAAGCAGGAGCTCCGATCCGTTCACCGTTGGGGCGGGCGAATAACGGTAAGCCTCATGGGTCTTGCCGCTTTAATGGGGCTCAGGATTTTAGGAATCCTCTAACTTTAGACACAGAGTCGAAGAAACGCGCCCCCTTGACTGTAGGACAAACTTTTTTTATCATACCAATAGAGTCAAGCGAGCGTCGTATAACGGCATTACCCGAGCTTCCCAAGCTCGTGACGAGGGTTCGACTCCCTTCGCTCGCTCGGTATGAAGGCGCCTCAGGGCGCCTCAATTCTTTTATAAAGGCAACATAGAAAGAGGATATCGAATGAGGGATAAGGGAACGTTCCCAATCAATCCTTGTTTTTTCCCAGCACTGGTATTAATGTATACAGGGAGGTAACCATGAGCACCCTTTTGCCAGAACTGGAAAAGCGTCGGGCCCGAAGAGCCCTTTCGGATAAACCGATTTCGTCAGAGGTAGTAGATCGGATACTGAAAGCCGCAACCCTTGCTCCGTCTTGTTTCAACAACCAACCTTGGCGATTCCTTGTTGTTAAGGATCCCGAAAAATTGGACCTAGTGAAAAAGCACCTATCCCCCAACAATCGGTGGGCTACCGCATCTCCTCTCATTATCCTGGTGGCTACCAAAGGTTCTCTGGACTGTCAGTTAGAAGGGGGGAGGGATTACGCCCTCTTCGATACAGGAATGGCAGTGATGGCTCTACAAGCGCAGGCGATTCGCGAGGGGCTCTATGTCCATCCCATTGCCGGGTACAAGGCGGTAGAACTACGAAAAGCCATGGGAATCCCCGAGGATTATGTTCTAATCACTCTCGTAATCCTGGGTTATCCAGGCTCGGATACCTTGCTGAACGATAAACAGAAAGAGTTGGAGCGCTCCGAGCGGGAACGAAAACCTCTTGCCGAAGTAGTGTGCTACGATTCCTGGCAATTCAATAGCTAACCTTACATGGTTACACTCGGTTCGTTCGAAGTATTGGCAGGAAAACCGTTACCCTTGGGAGCCCGCCCTCATGAACGAGGTACTCAGTTCGCGATCTTTTCCCGCCATGCGACCTCTGTGTCCCTTCTTCTTTTCGATCATCCGGAGGACAGGGATCCGGCAGAGGAAATCTTATTCAATCCGGAAAAGAACAAAACAGGAGATATCTGGCATCTGTTTCTCACGGGTATCAAACCGGGAACCCTCTATTTGTATAGAATGGATGGTCCCTATGAACCCGAGAAGGGGCATCGATTCAATCGGAACAAGGTCCTTCTTGATCCTTACGCGAAGGCTCTCACGGGATCGTTTCGATGGAGGTTGAACGAAGCGTTCGGATATGATCCTAAGTCTCCGGATAAGGATCTATCCTTCAACACAGTATTCGATCCTTCGGGGATTCCCAAATGTATCGTGGTGGACGATTATTTCGATTGGCAGGGAGACAGACCCCTCAACTATCCGTTACGGCATAGCGTGATCTACGAGACTCATGTTCGAGGCCTCACGGCTTCTCCAAGTTCTGGGGTGACTCATCCGGGTACTTACCTGGGAGTTATAGAAAAGATCCCGTATTTTAAAAGTCTAGGCATCACCAGTCTCGAATTCCTGCCCATTATGGAGTTCGATGAATACGAGTTTCGCCGCAAGAATCCCATAACAGGGGAAGATCTAGTGAACTATTGGGGGTACAGTACCATCGCCTTCTTCGCTCCTAAGGGCTCCTATGCGGCTACGGGTTCCTTAGGGGAGCAGGTGACAGAGTTCAAAACAATGGTTCGGGAGCTTCATAAAGCAGGTATAGAAGTGATCCTCGATGTGGTGTTCAACCATACAGGAGAGGGGAATGAACTTGGCTATACGTACAGCTTCCGAGGGATCGATAATAAAATCTACTACATGCTGGACGAGAATCCTCGGTATTACAAGAACTACTCGGGATGTGGAAATACCTTGAACTGTAACCACCCTTTGGTCAGGAACCTAATCATGGACAGTCTCCATTATTGGGTGATGGAGATGCACGTGGATGGGTTCCGCTTTGATCTTGGTTCGATTCTAGGACGAGATCAAAAAGGCCGAATCATGGAAAACCCTCCCATGCTGGAAATGATTGCCGAAGATCCGGTTCTTCGAAACACGAAGATCATTGCCGAAGCGTGGGATGCAGGAGGAGCTTATCAAGTCGGTGGATTCCCCGGAGGTCGATGGGCCGAATGGAACGACAGGTACAGAGACGATGTGCGTAGATTCTGGAGAGGGGATGATGTAACGGTAGGCCCTTTGGCTACCCGGCTTACAGGAAGTTCGGATCTGTACCTCCGGGATGGGAGAAAGCCCTTCCATAGCATCAATTTTATCACTTCCCACGATGGATTTACCCTTCGCGACCTAGTTTCCTACAACCAGAAGCATAACGAGATGAATGGGGAGAACAATCGGGATGGGAGTGATTTCAACTTGAGCTGGAACTATGGAATTGAGGGAGATACTAATGATCCGGTGATCTTGGAAGTACGGAAACGGCAAATGAAAAATTTTTTTACTACCCTTCTCCTCTCGTTGGGAACTCCCATGGTTCTGGGAGGAGACGAGTTTGGCCGCACACAGAAGGGGAACAACAACGCCTATTGTCAGAACAACGAAATATCCTGGTACGACTGGCATCTACTAGAAGAGTGGGGAGACCTTTACCGATTCTTGACTCTACTAATTCGTTTCCGGCTGTCTCATCACGCTTTTCTCAGACCGGAGTTCTATACAGGGCAGGATGGGAACTACAATGCCATGCCGGATATCACCTGGTTCGATGAGAGGGGAAAATCTCCCGATTGGGGACATCAGAAAAAAATTTTAGCCCTCCGGATCGATGGAAGCGAAGCCCCCTTAGAGCAGGATAGGGACGAAAGCGATTACTATATCATGTTCAATGCGTCTGACCTATCCCGTTCCTTTGTTGTGGCTCCTCCCCGAGCAGGGATGTACTGGCACCGTTTGATCGATACCAGCCTTCCTTCGCCGGAAGATTTTCATCACCCCCCTGGAACAGAGCTAAAGATTCAACCCCAAAACAGGTACACGGTACATTCCCGTTCTATGGTTGTGCTAATTTCCAGATAGATTGACCGATCTTTTCCTCCGCTGTATTGTCTTACGTCATGTATGTATCTCGCAACGTGCGTATGCTTTTGATTCTTCTCTCTGTACTTTTCCTTAGTATGCTCTCCCGGTTGATCTTCTCCCCCTTGCTAGTATTTATTCAGAAAGACTTGTCCATCACGGGAAGACAGGCGGGAAGTCTATTCCTGGTGATTACAGCGGGCTACTCTCCAGGGATGCTCTTTTCTGGATTCGTTTCTGCTCGGTTACGGCATCGGGGAACCATTGCACTTTCCCTGGCATTGGTAGCGACGGGAACTTTTATTGCTGCATTTAGTAGCTCGTACATCCAACTTTCCATTGGTGTTTGGATCCTTGGGGTGGGAAGCGGAATGTATCCCCCTTCCGGAATCGCTTCCATCACAATGTCAGTTTCGGAGGAGAAAGCGGGAAAAGCATTAGCGGTCCATGAACTAGGCCCTGCCATTGCTTTTGTAGTGGCTCCTCTGTTGGTGGTGGCCCTCTACACCCATATCGGGTGGAGGATGATCCTGCTTCTGATCGGTCTATTGAACCTGGGGATGGCTGCTTTCTACCGATGGTACGGTATTGGAGGAGAAGGGTTTGGTCAACCTCCCCATTTTTCAAGAATCCGGGCCGTAATCGGTAACCCAGAGCTCTGGTATAACTTCCTTTTATTTTGCATTGCCCTAAGTTCCATGCAGGGACTTTACTCCATTCTTCCTTACTATCTCATCACCATGAAAGGTCTGAACCCAGAGGGAGTGAACCTGCTAGTGGGTTTTTCCCGAATCACGGGAATTTTGACCCTGTTGGCTTCCGGATACATGGTGGATCGGTTTGGGTCTCGTTTCGTTCTGATGTTAGCCTTTACGGTAGGGGGTATTAGCACTTTGTTCCTTGTTTGGGCAAAAGAACCTTTATTGGATCTATTCGTAGTTCTTCAACCTGCCTTACTTTCGGCCTTTTTCCCGGCAGGTCTTCTGGCCCTTTCTCGCATCGGGTCTCCGGATTCGCAAAATGTGACGATTGCGTTGGTAATAAACTTTGCGGTGCTATTTGGAAATGGCATCGTGCCATCCCTTATGGGTTGGATGGCTGATGCCGGAGTAATAGAGATTGGTTTTCTTGCCATAGGGGGAGCCATGCTTTTGATGGTATTCTCCTTATACCGGAATCGAACCTATGGTGCGTCATGAAGGTCGACGGGCTCCCATCCTCCTTTCTTTTCCGATCTAAAGAGAGCGTCGATAACCCTCATATTCGCCACTGCGTCCTCGGGTGGAGTGGGAACAGGAGTACCTTCCCGTATGGACCTGGAAAAGGCTTCGAACATGATACGGTATTGCTCTGCCGGGCCTAGAAGAACTGTTCGTTGTCCGATGCTGGTGGTAATCTCAACCTGGGCTTGGACATCCCCATACATATTGAAAGGAAGCCCCAACAATAGTTTTCCATTAGTACCAACTACTTCTACTCGTTGTCCAGGAAAGGCTTGGGTACTAATGGTGAATACTCCCCGGGAGGAACCGAAATCCAGTATACCGCTGGAAAGATAGTCGGTTTTAAACTCTGGGTCCCGTTGAACGAGGGCAAGTACTCGCTTTGGTTCCTTTCCCATGAGGAAGCGACAGGCGCTGATGGCATAACAGCCTATATCTAGGATAGCTCCCCCTCCGGCTTCTAGTTTGTTTCGAATGTTGTGGGGGTCTTTGTTCATATAAGAATAGGCGATATGGATGAATCGGATGTCTCCTAGTTCGCCAGAGCGGACAACTTCCCTTGCATGGTTCCATTGGGGATGGAACCGATACATGAAGGCTTCCATCAAACGAACTTGCCTCTTCTGAGCATATTGAAAAGCTTTCTCCGCTCCTTCAGTATCGAGGGAAAGGGGTTTTTCACAGAGAACGTGCTTTCCTTGATCAGCCGCTTTACAGATCCATTCCACGTGGAGATGATTGGGCAGGGGAATGTACACGGCTTCGATTGTCGGATCCTGTAGGAGTTCTTCATAGCTCCCATAGGCTTTGGCCAAGCCCAACGCTTCGGCTGCATCCCGCGCCTTTCGTAGGTCTCGGGAGGCAATTCCTACAAGAGTGATCAAAGGGGATCCTTTGATCTGCGGATGTACCCGAAGGGAATAATGTTTTGAAACAGAGAGAACTCCCCAGCGCACTGGCTCCATAGATTACCTCCTTCTCAGAAACTATATCTCTCTGTATAGTATACATGTCCATAAGAATTGTACCAGAGAGTTCACTCGGGGAGGGGTAAAATGATCAAACGTTCGGAGATCCCGGCTATACAGAAGGAAGCGGCTATCCTCATTTCTAGGGCGGGTATTGTTCTTCGGCCGGAAGAGGTAGGACAGATTGCAGTGGCCGACTTTGGCCTTTCTCAGGTTCGGGTCTTTGGAGCTCAGATCCTCACGTGGGTGGAAACCCAGCGGTATGGCGCCAAGGTAATCGCCCTATTCCCGAACCAGATTCTTCCCGAGCACTGGCATCCGCCGGTGGGTGAGGATCCCGGAAAAGAAGAGACCATCCGGGTTGCTTGGGGCGTACTGTATCTATACGTGGAGGGTCCAGAGACGGTGAAGGAAGGATTCATTCCAAAGGGAAAAGAGGGGATGTTTACCGCACGGCATGAGATTCGGATGCTTGCCGGAGACCAGTATACCTTTGCCCCTGGTGCGAAACACTGGTTCCTAGCAGGGAAAGAAGGGGTAGTGTTATATAGTTTCTCTTCCGTGGTGAGGGATGCCCTGGATGGTTTCACCGACCCGGAGATCGTACGGATTACCCGAATTCAAGAGGATTGATGTATATTGAAGTAGATAGCATTTTATGGTAGTTACTAATAATGATGAGTATAGAATGCATCACCAAATGCGGGGATTGTTACGATGTGCTATCAAATTTTCCAGATGACTTTTTCGATCTCATCGTAACCTCTCCCCCGTATGCAGATTCACGTTCAAAGACTTACGGTGGAATTAAGCCTGATGAATATGTAAATTGGTTTCTGCCTAGAAGTGAACAATTCTTAAGGGTATTGAAACCAACTGGTACATTTATTTTAAATATAAAAGAGAAAGTTGTTAATGGCGAACGACACACTTACGTAATAGAATTAATATTAGCATTGAAAAAACAAGGCTGGTTATGGACAGAAGAATTCATTTGGCATAAACGTAATTGCCATCCCGGGAAGTGGCCGAATCGTTTCCGGGATGCGTGGGAAAGATGTTTGCAATTCAATAAGACTAAGCATTTTCAAATGTTTCAAGAAAACGTTATGGTTCCGATGGGTAAATGGGCCGAAACGAGGCTGAAACATCTTGGTAAGAATGACGTGATAAGATTTAATTCCCAGGTTGGCAGCGGTTTTGGTAAGAATATATCGAACTGGATAGGTAGAGATAAAGCATATCCTTCGAATGTTCTTCATTTTGCAACAGAAACGGACAATAAAAATCATAGTGCCACGTTTCCACGTGCTTTGCCTGAATGGTTTATTAAGCTTTTTACTAAAGAAGGCGATTGGGTTTTAGATCCTTTTGTTGGATCGGGAACTACATGTGAAGTTGCTTATAAATTAAAACGCAATTCTGTTGGTATTGATATTGTTGCCGAATATATTGAATTAACTAGACAAAAGGTGCATACAGGTGAGTTGTTATTATTTGATAATATGAAGGCGTGTGATGGTATCTTTAACAAGAGATGACATAATTCAGTTTATTGAATCTAATATACAAAATTTTCACAATCGTAGATTAGAGAGTCTAAAAAGTCTTCGATTGAATAAAATATTAACTAGAAAAAATCCATATCTCTTTAAAGCGAAGAACCAAAACACCGCATCTGATCTAGTAAAATCTATATTGGATGCTCATTTGTCGTCTCAAGAAGAGGGAATATTTGGGGAATTCCTAGAAGACCTTGCAATTTTTATTTGTAATCGAGTTTATG
>OGCI01002696.1_pt1 | contig 11091 bp, 8 predicted proteins | sample 1570021 | NCBI WGS metagenome assembly OGCI01 (sample SAMN06264664, study PRJEB24512) | hot springs metagenome | isolation source: Hot spring water | place: South Africa: Tshipise | collected 2015-06-21
CTAATTTCTTGTTATCTGATTATTAAATCATCTTGAACAAATTACTCATTTTCCGTCAAAAATTTTTCAAGCATATTCACATCTTCTTCGCTTCCGATAAAAATCGGTGTCTTTTGATGTAATTCTTCCGGTTGAATTTCTAATAATCTTTGTTTACCGTCAATCGCCCGACCGCCTGCCTGTTCAACAATGAATGCCATTGGATTGCATTCGTACATCAATCTCAACTTACCATTAGGATTTCGGATATCTGCAGGATACATAAAAATACCACCATAAAGTAAAGTTCTATGAACATCAGCAACCATCGAACCAACATATCTTGAAGAATAAGGTCTTCCTGTAGCTTTATCTTCTTCCTGCAACCACTTGATATATTTCTTCAAACCCGGATGCCAATATAAATAGTTCCCCTCATTTATGCTGTAAATCTTTCCTTTCTTTGGGATTCTAATATTAGGATGAGAAAGAATAAATTCTCCAAAAGAAGGGTCAAGTGTAAAACAATGAACTCCATTTCCCGCAGTGTAACAGAAAATTGTACTTGAGCCGTAGATGATATAGCCAGCTACAACTTGTTTGTTACCGGGTTGCAAACAATCTTCTAAACTTCCGGGTCCATCGCCTTCAGATACTCTTCTATAGATTGAAAAAATTGTTCCTATACTAACGTTTGTATCAATATTTGAAGAGCCATCGAGAGGATCAAAAAGCAAGACATACTTTCCGATATTAAACTTTTCCGGGATGTGAATAATATTTTCATCTTCTTCAGAAGCCATCACGCACAAATGTCCACCGTGATCCATAGCTTTAATAAGCATTTCGTGAGCATAAACATCAAGTTTCTTTACTTCTTCTCCATGAACATTGCTTGAGCCGGTAAATCCGAGAATATCAACCAATCCGGCTTTATTCACTTCAAGTGAAATGACTTTAGCAGCTAATGAAAGATCGTGAAGTAAATCTGATAATTCACCTGTAGCCTGAGGATACTTTCTCTCTTCCTCATAAATGTGACGGGCAAGTGTATTAAATTTAATTTTTTCCATTTTGTCCCCTTAAAAAAGTTTTAAGCAGAAATGATTTCTTGTTCTTTGTACTGAAGTTGATAGAGTTTGTGGTAAATTCCTTTTTTAGCGAGTAGTTCTTGATGTTTGCCAATTTCTTTAATCTCTCCTTTGTGTAGAACAATGATTTTATCAGCATTCTGAATAGTTGAAAGTCTGTGTGCGATAATGATTGATGTTCTTCCTTTCAACAAATTCTGAATTGCCGTTTGTATAATTTTTTCTGTATCTGTATCAATACTTGAAGTTGCTTCATCCAAAATTAATATTTTTGGTTGATAAGCTAAAGCCCTGGCAAAAGAAATTAATTGCTTTTGTCCCACACTGAGAGTTGCTCCTCTTTCCTTAACTTCTTCATCATATTTGTTGGGAAGATTTTCAATAAATTTATCAGCACCGACTAATTCGGCTGCTTTTTTAACTGATTCGAGACTAATTTCATCGTTATCAAGAGTAATGTTGGATTTAACAGTTCCTGAAAAAAGATAAACATCTTGCAAAACCATTGAAATATGTTTTCGCAACTCACGTTTATCAATTTGCCTGATATCAATTCCATCAACTAAAATGCTTCCTTTTGATATATCATAAAATCTTGTGAGAATGTTAATCAAAGTTGATTTACCTGCACCTGTATGTCCGACAATTGCAACAGATTCACCAGGTTTTATTTCAAAGTTTATATTCTTCAAAACATAATTATTTTCATTATAAGAAAACCAAACATCTTTAAATTGAATATGACCTTTAATCTTAGGTAAAGGGAGAGGATTGGTTGGATTATTTATGAAAGTTTTGTTGTCCAAAAGATTAAATATTCTTTCAGAAGAAGCCATTGAAGTTTGAAGAATATTATACTTTTCAGATAAATCACGAATAGGTCTGAAAAACATTTCAACATACTGAACAAAAGCAAAAAGGACTCCGATTGTGATTGTGCCCTGAATTACTTCTCCTCCACCATACCAGATAATCATAGCTATGGCTGCGGAGCTTATTAATTCCACACTTGGATAAAAAATTGCATAATAGAATATTGATTTTATATTTGCATCACGATGGTCTGCATTGATTGATGAAAAAGTATTGAATTCGTCTTTCTCTTTTCTGAAAATCTGAACTACATTCATTCCGGTTATATGTTCTTGCATGTAAGAATTTAAACGTGCCAGATGATACCTAACATTTCTGTAAGCTTCTCTCACTTTTCTTCTGAACAGAAAAGTTCCATAAATCAGAATTGGAAGTACAGAAAGTGTAACAAGAGAAAGTTTTATGTCAAGAAAGAACATAAAACCTAAAATCCAGATGATGATAAAAATATCGCTGAACACCATCACAATTCCGGAAGAGAAAAGCTCTCCGAGTGATTCCACATCATTTGTAGTTCTTGTAACGATTCTTCCAATTGGAGTTTTATCAAAAAATTTTAGAGCAAGTTTTTGAACATGACTAAAAAGTTGAACACGCAAATCATAAAGAGTTTTCTGCCCAAGAAATTGAGTTGAGTAAGTTAAGAAATACTGAATAACAGATTGAAGCAATAATGATAGAATCAAAATGAGGCTGATAATCATCAATCCATTATAATCAGAATTAGAGATGTAATCATCAATCGCAATTTTTGTTAGATAAGGCCGAAGAGGTCCAAGAGCGGCAACGAAGATATTCAACAATATTGCAAAAACAACATACTTTCTGTATGGTTTAATATAAGAAAGCAAACGCTTCATCAGTTTTGCATCGTAAGCTTTTCCTAATATTTCGTCGTCTTGTCTGTAATCACTCATTTAATTTATTTCTTCTAATTCTTTTTCTAATAACTGTTTGTAATGCAAATCAGCGTAGTAACCATTGAGAGCAACAAGTTCTTCGTGTGAGCCTTCTTCAACTATTTCACCATCTTTAATGAAGATAATTTTATCAGCATCTTTTACAGTTGAAATTCTATGGCTGATAATAATTGAGGTTCTTTCCGCCATAAAGTTTTTCAGATTTTTCAAAATCTCTTCCTCAGTATGAGTATCAACTGATGATAATGAATCATCTAAAATCAAAATCTTTGGATTGATTGCCAAAGCTCTTGCTATAGAAGTTCTTTGCTTCTGACCTCCTGATAAAGTAATACCTCTTTCGCCAATAATCGTTTCATATTTTTTAGGGAAATTTTCAATATCAATGTGAAGCTGTGCTATCTCTGAAACTTGTTTGATTGTTTCCGTATCAATTTCCCTCAAGCCGTAACTGATATTTTTTGAGATTGTATCAGAGAAAAGAAAAGATTCCTGAGGTACCATTCCAATATTTTTTCGTAATACATCTAAAGAAATTTCTTTGACATTAACTCCATCAATCAGAACTTCGCCTTCAGTAACATCATACAATCTGGGGATTAAATTTATCAAAGAAGTTTTGCCCGAACCTGTATGACCAACAATTGCAAGTGTGCTTCCCTTAGGAATTTTTAGATTTATGTTCTTCAATACGAAAGGTAAATTATCATTATATCTGAAAGAAACATTTATGAATTCTATTTCACCCTGGATATTGGTTTTCTCAAGTTTCGTTTGAAGGGAATCATTTATTTCATACGGCTCACTGAAAATTTTATTTAATCTTTTCATACTTGCTTCAGCCTGTTGGATAATGTTTGTTACCCATCCGAAAGCAATTACAGGCCAGATTAAAATTCCAAGATAGACTATAAAGGCAGTGATTTCACCCAAACTCATTTGCTGATTAATAACCTTCACCCCACCAAGCCAGATAACTATAATTATAGACAAACCAGTAATCATCAAAAGTATCGGCATAATAAGTGCCTGTACTTTTACGAGATTCATATTTTTATCAAGATAATCTTTACTAAGTACTTTCCATCTTGATATTTCATTTTCTTCACGAACATAAGATTTGATAATTCTAATTCCGGAATAATTCTCCTGAGCTCTTGTAGTAAGTTCAGAAAATTTTTCCTGAATTTTCGTGTACTTCTCGTGTATTAATTTCATTATGCGATAAACTGCAAAAGAGAGAATGGGAAGCGGTAACAATGCCAGAATTGTCAAAGAAAAATCAATTGACATCATAATTGCAACGACTATCAAAATTCTTATTCCGGTGTCAATTGAATACATCGCAGCAGGACCAACGAAAGAACGAACAGCATTTATATCGTTTGTGGCGTGAGCCATTATGTTGCCAGTTGAGTTATTCTGAAAATACCGCAGAGGAAGTTTTTGGATATGCTGCCAGAAATCACCTCTTAAATCATATTCAATCTCGCGAGATACGACGATGATTGTCTGCCTAATTAGAAATCTGAAAATCCCCGCAACTAATGATGTTGAAACAATCAGCAAGGAATATTTTAATAAAATTTCTTCGGAGACAGATTGCTGAAGTGCATTGATTGAATCTTTCAGAAGAATTGGTACATAAACCATTCCTGCATTTGAAAGAATAATAAAAACAAAACCCCAGAAAAGTTTTTGCCTATACTTTAAAAAATATTTTTTTAGAGTTAAAAGATTTCTCATTAAAAATTATCAGAAGTAAAATTCAGCATTAAAAATTGCAGAAAGATAATTGAACACTTCTTTCTAACTTCATAATTAAAATAAAGGTTCAACTGCTCAACCAATTATATTAAATCCAGTATATTTTTGAAGGACTTTAGGTACGATAACTTTTCCTTCGGGAGTTTGGTAGTTTTCGAGCAAAGACACCATCAGTCTGCTTGTTGCGAGTCCACTTCCGTTTAATGTGTGAACAAATTCTGGTTTTTTAGTTTGTTCATTTCGGTATCTGATTGAAGCTCGTCTTGCCTGAAAATCTTCAAAGTTACTACACGAAGATGCTTCAAGCCATTTGTTTTCAGCAGGAGACCATGTTTCAATATCATAACATTTCGCTGCAGAGAAACTCAAGTCTCCGCTGCAGAGCATTAGAATTCTATACGGAATTTTTAATTCCTGAAGAATGTCTTCTGCATCTTTTACTAGAGATTCTAACTCATCATAAGAAGTTTCGGGTTTGACGAATTTCACCATTTCAACTTTATTAAACTGATGAACTCTGAGAAATCCTTTGCTTTCTTTTCCATACGAGCCTGCCTCGCGTCTGAAACAAGCTGAATATCCGACATATTTAATCGGCAAATCTTTTTCACTTAAAATTTCATTTCTGAAAAGATTTGTGATTGGAACTTCAGCAGTGGGAATTGGGAATAATCCATCTTTATCAATAAAATACATATCCTCTTCCATTTTGGGAAGTTGTCCTGTTCCTTTCATCGAATCACGATTAACTAAAAACGGAGGAAAAATTTCTGAATATCCGTGTTTTTCAAGATGATAATCAAGCATGAAATTTATCAAAGCTCTCTCCAAAGTTGCACCTTTCCCTTTGTAAACGGGGAATCCTGACCCACTGATTTTTGCTCCTCTTTCAAAATCAAGAATGTTAAGTTTCTTTCCAAGCTCAATATGATCGAGTGGTTTAAAGCCATTTTCAAACTCAAATGAAAAACCTTCGGGTAACCACTTTCTCACTTCGACATTATCCTCAGCTGATTTTCCAATAGGCACTGAACTATGCGGAATATTAGGAATAAAAAGAAGAATATTTTCAAGGTCTGATTCAATTTGTTTTAATTCATTATCAAGTTCAGCAATTTTGTCTGAGACATGTTTCATTTCAGCTAATAATTGACTGACATCTTCGCCGGCTTTTTTTAATTGTGGAATTTGAGCCGAAACCTGATTCCTTTTCGACTTAAGTTCCTCTGAATTTGCGATAATTGCTCTTCTTTTTTTATCTAATTCTAAAACTTCATCAATTCGATTCTTTTCGTTTTTATTTGATAAACCTTTGATGACTTTCTCTGGATTTTCTCTAATAAATTTGAGGTCTAACATAATTTCCTTTCAATAAATACTTATTTTTAAGATTGGTGCAAATATCCTAATGCTTGCGGTTAATTAAAAACGATGAATTATTTAAAATAAAAAAGCTCATCTCAAGAAGTTGAAATGAGCTTAAACTGAAGAAAGCTCGGATTAACTTTTCTTTTTCCCGTATTTTTTGTTGAATTTCTCGACTCTACCAGCGCTATCTACAAGTTTTTGTTTGCCGGTAAAGAATGGATGTGAGCCACTTGAAATTTCTAATTTAACAAGCGGATAAGTGTTACCATCTTCCCATTTTATTGTTTCATTTGCTTTAATAGTTGAACGAGTTAAAATAGCAAAATCACAAGATGGATCTAAAAAAACAACGGGTTTGTATTCCGGATGAATTCCTTTTTTCATACTTATAACATTTCCTAATTTTTAGTGGCACAAATATATCTGAAAACAGAAATATTTACAAAATACTATCGAATAATCTCAATTAGTGAGCTTGTTACAGTTTTATCCCGGTCATCTAACAAGAAAACTCTGTAAAAACCAGGATCTTCAAATTTCATATCACTTTCATCATTTTTGGAGAAATAGACATATTTCATATCAGAATCGATAGTAAAATAGAATTTTTTGTAATATTCAAACTTACCGGTTCTTTCATTATACTTGTCATATTGGATGGCAACATCTTCAAGGTTTAAAGCATAATCACACTTAACGACAACTGTTATTGCACCTCTGGTAAATCTGTCGCTGATATTTACTTCTCCTTTTCTGCTATCGTATTTCTCACAAAAATAGAGAACAGGTTCTGATTGGGAGAAAGAAATGTTGGTAAAGAGCATAAAAACCGCAAAAAACAAAAGGGCGAGATTTCTCATTTGAGCCTCCTTTAATAAATTAAATATAAATAATCGGACTAGTTATTTGTAAAATTTTCAAGCTTAAAATAACTAAATGTTTTATCTAATCAAATAAGGCAAATGAACTATTTTCATAAAAATATATTATTAAGAACTCAAACTTTGAGAATTTGAGTTAAGTCCCTTTGCTTCATTAAATCAAAGCAAAATGTGAGATGACACTTAAAAATTTTAACTAAATGCCAAATTGTGATTTAAACAGTTTGGCACATTTCAACGATAATTATTTTAAAGTATTAACTTATGCTTTTTTCTAAGGAGGAAGTAATGTCAGATGAATTCATTATTAGATATAATTTTCAGTTCGAAAACGGAATTGAAAAGACATTTGAATTAAAGCTTGACAGGGAGACATTGATTCTTAAAAATCAGCTTGGAAATGATTACCCCGACTGGGCTAAGTTAGAAAACTTTAAATGTCCCCATTGCCCGCTTAATGAATTGGAAACCAAATACTGTCCTGTTGCTAAAAATATAAGTAAACTTCTGACTGAATTTTATTCAGTTCCTTCATTTCAGAACTCAAAAATAACTGTTGAAACGGAAGCTCGAACCTACACTAAAACAACTTCGCTTCAATCAGGAGTTAGCAGTATGCTTGGTGTGATAATGGTTTCATCCGGATGTCCGATAATGGCAAAATTGAAACCTCTTCTACATTTTCATCTTCCATTTGCAACCTTAGAAGACACACAAATCAAAGTTCTATCAATTTACCTTTTAGCTCAGTATTTAGCCTGGAAAAAGGGTCAGCAACCTGATTGGGAACTAAAGAATTTGTTCAAAATTTATGAAGATATAAAAATTCTTAACCTAAACGTTTCAAAAAAAATTGCAAATCTCGAAGAGATGGATACAAACATTAACTCGATTGTAATTTTGAACAACTTCGCTGAGTATGTTTCAATAACAATAGATGATAAACTTTTCGATGAACTCGAATTTTATCTCAAAGGATTTGTTGATTTTACAAATCCTGATTTGAGAGACACTATCTCGGTTTAATCTGATTATAAAATTGTATCGCTAACGGGTTCTTTGGATTAATATGTAAACTTCTCTCAATTGCTGAAAGAGCTAATTCAACCTTTCCGTCGAGATAATAAGCCCCGGCAAGATTGTACCAAAGTTGTGCATCTGAATCACTATACTTTACTGCTTGCTGAAGATACGGAATTGATTTTTTATGATCATTTAATTTCAGATAACATTGCCCAAGCCATTTACTTGAGAAAAAATCGGGTTTTATTGAGTGTAATTTTTCCAAATATGGAATTGCCTCCTGAACATATCCTTTATCAATCAAATAAACTGCAGTGGACTTGTATGGAACATCGAAGTAAGGTCGCTCTGCTATAATTGCATTCATCTCTCTCATAAAGCCGTAAATATCATTTTGACTTAAATAATAATCTGCCAATTTGCTGTGAGCTGTTTCCCATAATAATTGTTTGTTAAAAACTTGTGCCGCTATTGTATCAACCACAGAACTCATTTTGTAGTTTAACATTTTATAATTTGGTGTGCCTTTGGGGACAAAAGGATACTGCCCCGTTAAAACTATAATTGAAAAGTTAGCCAACGTTGAATCCAATGCAGTAAAAGGGAAATTTGCTTTAAGAATACTGTCTGCTTTTTCTTCAGTTATATCAGTGCGATTTCCTTTTGGAAGGAAATTTTTCTGTTTCATTTGACGGTAGAATGTTTCAGCAATCAGTCTGTATCCATCAATATTCGGATGAAGATGATCAACAGTCAGATTATATCCAACAATTCCATACGGACTTTTTGATTGAAACACTGAATCTATATCAACCACAGGCACATTATATTTTTTACCAAGATCTGAAATAACATCATTAATTTTTTGTGGTGCTCTGAATCTTAATGCATCATATTCCTTTGCAAGAAGAAAAAGTTTTTTTGCTTCACTTAAGTTACCTTTTTCTAATTCTTCTTTTGCTCTCTCGAATAATTCTTCTGCGGGTGGAAATTTTTCTGTCTTAAATGAAACGAAAGGTTTTTGTTCACGTAAATTAGATGTAAGTTTTCCCAATATAACAGGAACATTTTTATCATTGATCTTAGCAAGCATATCATTAAGATTACCTTCGAATTGTTTTATACCATCATAGTATTCATCTGAATCATATTCAATTAAAGAGTTACCAATCATCTGCGACATAAGAGTTTCGTTGCTGGCTTCTTCTGTTTTTATTGTGGCACTAAACAAGCCATATATAGAACTTATAAAATCTCTTAGTAACTGAGTTGTCTTAAAATTATAAAGCCACAGATAAAGATTTACAAGAAATCTTGAACTTCCAATTGATATTGTGGAACCTACACCGAGTGCACCATAATACTCATTGTGTCCGGCATAAATTAAAATCAAATCTGGTTTTTGCTCGAGTACGGCGGGAAGAAAGTCGAGAAGTGTATATGAATTTATCGCAGATATTCCAAGGTTAATGACTTCAATTGTGTTTTCAGGATAAAGTAATTCAAGTTTTCTTTTGAGCTGTCGGGGAAAAGAAGCGTTTGGAACATAAGGCCAGCCGGCTGTCGAACTTCCACCGAAGACAAAAACTCTGAATGCATTTTCTTTTTTGTCTTTATCGAAACCATCAGGTAATGCAGAAGGCACTGAACGGGTTCCATAAAAATATTTGTATGGAATTTCCGGATTAAGAAAAAGTTTGTCAGCGTGGTAATCTGTTATTACTTTGAAAACAGTAAAATCATGTCCATAATTAAATATTCTTAATCCAAACTCAAGCAGGACAAAGAATAAAACCGGAATAGAGATTAAAATCAAATAAAACCACTTGGGAGTTTTTTTACTTTGGTTTATCGGTTTAGTCTGTTGATTTATTTCTGATTTTTTCTTTTTCATTATGTTTTAGAGTTTGATTTAATAATTATGGTCTGTCATACTTCGACCTGCCTCGACTTAACAGTCAAGTCAAGGCGGTCAAACTCAGTGTGATAATTACTTCCATTTCAATTTATTTCCTTTAAGAGCCGAACCAAAATTAGTAAATTAACATCAATAAAATATCAGATTACATTTATATGAAAATATTTTTGCTATGTTTAATTGTGCTGCTTCCAAGTGTTCAAATCAACTTGTCAGCTCAATCCTTCAGTCAACCTTTTGTGGCAAGAGTTGGTGATAAAGTTATCAGCAATAACGAATTTCTTGAAAGGTATGAATTCACTCCCGGATTCAAACGACAAATCAAACAAATGGAAGAATCAAACAAACTTGAATTTCTTTTCACACTTATAGCTGAAAAACTTTTCGCCCTCGAAGCTAAAAATCTCAGACTTGATACGACTGAAGTAATTCAATTTTCAAAAAGAGCATTCGAAAAAATGTTTGTAAGAGATAAACTTTTTCAGGAAGAAGTTCGAAATAAAATTTCCATTAGTGAACAGGAATTACTTGAAGCAACAATTAAAAATAATTCAAAACTTTATGTAAAATTTTTATTCTCTAATGACAAACAGGAAATAGATGAAATATATGATTATTTAGTACAAGGAATTCCTTTTGATTCAATCTTAATTGAAAGTCCTGAATACGAAGAGCAGAAAGAACCAATTAAAGTACTATTCGGACAAATGGAAGAATCAATAGAAGATTCTTTGTACAAGATGAATGTTGGTGATTTTACTAAACCAATACTAACAGAAGATGGCTGGTATATTTTCAAGTTGGTAAATAAGTCTCAGAATTTCTTTCTGACAGCTGAAGATAAAGAAAATGCTGAAAAAACAATTGCCAGAATTGTTCAGAACCGAAAACTGATTAAACGACAAAAAGAATTCTATCAGAAATTTTTCGGTAATAAAAAAGTAGATGTTGATTCAAAATTGTTTAAGATAATCGCAGAAGAGATCTCAGCTTTATTTGACTTTAAAAAGAAGAATTACATTTATAAGGAAAATCAACCCGTTCATCTTGATGCTTCTGATGTTCTGAAAATTGAAGAAAAACTCAAATCAGAAAATCTTGAAAAACCATTTATTAAATTTGATAATCACCCAATTACAACCAAAGAATTCATTCGCACACTCGCATTTGACGGATTCAGTTCCACTGACTGCAACTTAAAATCAATACTTGCTAAGCTTGATTTTCAGACTAAACGAATAATTGAACACGAATTATTTTATCGTGAAGGT
>OGCI01002698.1_pt1 | contig 11090 bp, 10 predicted proteins | sample 1570021 | NCBI WGS metagenome assembly OGCI01 (sample SAMN06264664, study PRJEB24512) | hot springs metagenome | isolation source: Hot spring water | place: South Africa: Tshipise | collected 2015-06-21
AACTTTGGTCCGGTGGTTGTGCCGGAAGGACATATATTTGCCATGGGTGACAACCGGGACAACTCCGAAGACTCGCGGTTCTGGGGACCGCTGGACCTGCGCTATGTCAAGGGTAAACCGCTGGTGCTTTACTTTTCTTCCAGTGCTGCCCCGAATATTGCCCGGATAATCCTTTCACCCTGGGCGGTGCGTTTAAATCGGATTGGTAAACTGGTGCGCTGATTTTTGAGAACTGTGGGAGAAAAACCAGGGATTACAATTACCGTGCCTTTTGGTAGCTTGCCGGACTGGCGGTTTGGCACCGAACCAGAGGAATACAGTGCGAGGTTGGCAGAACGATTTGTCAGAACGCTGGTAGAAGAGATAAAGGGACGGAGCAAAAACTATAAAAAAGCGGTGTTCGGTACAGTTTACTTTGGCGGATGCGGTCCATCCTGTCTTACCCTGGAGGAACTTTATCAGATTCTCCAGGCGGTATATGACTATCTGCGGGTTGAGCCTGAGGAGCAGACAATGGTGGTTGTGCCGGATACAGTTGACTTTGCCCGGGCAAAGGTGCTCCGGGAGTCTGGTTTTGACCAGATGACCCTGCGGGTAGCCTCTTCTTTCCGACAGGAGGTGATTAAAAACGAGATGGTGGTGCTGCGTGAGGCGGGATTTTTTTCGGTCGGGCTGGAATTTACCGGTGCGGTGGCAGCAGAAACAATTGAATCTTTTTTACCACTGGCACCAGACCACATTATTTTTTCTTCACCGGATACGGGGCAGGATAGTATCAGGAGAAAACTGGCAGACGGTTACATAGAATATCTACCCGGACATTTTGCCCATCCTGGCAAAGAGAACCGGCACCTGCTTGCCCTTGCTGATGCGGTGCTGGTGGCAGGGTTTGGACCAGGGGCATTCAGCCGGGATGGAGGAAGGGTAAGGAAAAACCCGAACCGGCTGGCAGAATACTTAAAGAGCATAAAGACCTAAAAAGATAGATTAATTTTTTAATCCGGTTCTGTTCAGATGTGATGCTGTTTTTAGCAGCGATTTCAGCGCCGCAGTGAGGACCTGGAAAACAGTCCGGGCGGGGTCGGGGCATCAAACTGCACCTCTTCAACAGTGAACTCGGTGCCGGGCAGGGATTCGTTCTCTCCGTTTGCCCTCAGCATATCCCGAAAGGTCGCCCGTGTTGCTACCCATCGTCCGTCAAACAGTTTTGTTTCCAGCACCGCAGTGGTTTTAAGCAGTTTTCCGGTTCTGGAGTAGCGCTCCTCTTTTAGCACAATATGACGCTCACCATCCACCCAGAGCCGACGTTTCTGGTAGGCGATATCCGGTTTTCGGGCGGTAAGTTCCAGAACCCATACCGGTCTGCCATTTAATGAGTCAGCGCCGATGGTGCTGGCGGTATAGGCATCTTTTAACCTGGTCTCCTCCAGCATATCTTCATAGGAAAGGTCAGAACCGGAAACAGACTGGCGGAGCATATGTCCGGAGATGCGGATGGTGCGGTCTGATTCCGGTGTATAGATCCAGAGGTCTTTGCCCAGTTTCAAAAGTTTTGTCCCCTTTTCCCTTTCGGGTGCCAAATATTCGGTGAACGCGCTGTCTCCTTTAACATAGGAGCGAACCCGGAGGGTGCGGGTGCCCCTTTTCCGGACAATCCGCATTTCCGCGACCAGCCGACGGGTTGTGCCGGAGATGTTTTTGTCAATCTTCTCCAGCAGCAGGTTGCCGTCCGGTGGTGTGATGCCGGTCAGGAGGGCAAGAAAAAGTAATTTTTTCATTCGGAAAACTCCTTGGTTAACTGGGCGGTCTGACGGCGAAAAACCGCCAGTCCGGATATGGCGTTGCCGAGCAGGGTGGCGAATAGACCAGGGATAAAACCGATAAAAAATGTTACCGGAGCGATTCGGGCACGGAGGACATCATCAATAAGCACGGTGGCGTTTCTCATCATGCCGGAGATGTTCAGCCCGACCCGCTGCATATAAAAACCGGCGCCAAGACCGAGCAGGGTGCCGGCGGTTGAACCCAATAACCCGATAAAGAACGCCTCGGCGAGCAGGGAGAGGTAGATGTCACGGCTGGATTCACCCAGTGCCAGGCGGATGCCAATCTCGTTATACCGGCGCAGGGAGTTTATCAGCCCGGCGTTCCAGAGTACCACCGCCATCGCAATAATAAAAATTGTCAGGATCAGACCGGTGGCATTGGCGACAATGTCAATTAACTGTCCCATACCGCTGGCTTCCCGCAGCGGACGCAGCAGCGGAGAGAATTCGTCCGGGTGTGTGTGCCGGGCGTTATAGTGACGGCTGATGTTTATTGCCCGCCGGTCGTTATAAACCCCGTTTTTAAAAAAGCCCAGAATTTCGGTTGCGCCGTCCGGAAGTCCGAGTGTCTGCCGCAGGTCAGCGATGCTATCGAGAAGCACCGAACGGTCAAGTGCTGTTATGCCGAACCGGATTGTGCCGGCAAGGGTGAAATCAGCAATCGCCATGCCACCATCAGCGGTCATTGTGATCAGGGTTAACCGGTCGCCCGGGTTCAGCCCGAGCCGCTGGCTGAGCTGTTCGCTTAAAAGAATCTGTTTGGTGTTACGGGGTGTTTTGCCCCGGACAAGGATGCGGTCCAGCCGGAGCAGTTTGTGTTCAATACCGCCAGGCGATAGGTCAACCGCCATCCCGGATACAGGAACCTGGGCACGGGTCATGCCGGTTGAGTCCGGTATATCAATGATACCTCCAAAGCGGATGCGGGGAGTCCAGACCACCTCGGGATAGGAGTTTTCCAGTTCCTGCTGGCGGGGTGTGACGTCAAGGAGAGCCAGTTCTGGTGTGGCGTATTCACCGGCATGGGCACCAGCGCTGGTTGTTACCATCAGGTGTCCGCAGACGAGCCGGGCGGTGGTGTTAAACATGCTGTCGGTTGTGCCCCGAAGATAGGCGTCAAGGAACACGGCAAGGCCAACACCTATTGCCACAGTCAGGAATGGGAACAGGGTGCGGGTGCGGTCACGCAGCACGCCCCGGAAGATAAATTTAATCATATACCTTTACCCCGCAGGGCATCAGTGGGTTTGAGTCGGGCGATGCGCCGGGTGGGAAGCCAGGAGACAAAGGTGGCGGTGATGAGAACAAGCAGAGTTGTGCCGAGAATCAAACTGAGCGGATAGACCGGATACATCCTTTCCTGCAGGGCAAAACCCCACTGGGCGCTGCCGGGAAAGGAGATGCCCCGAGCGCTAAGATAGATAAAAAGCGGTGTGCCGTAAATTGTGCCGAGCAGGGTGGCAAGGACGCCATAGAGTGCGCCCTCAAAGGTGAACATGGCGATTACCTGAGCCCGGGTCAGACCGAGCGCAATGAGCATACCGATCTCCCGGCGCCGGCGAAAGATGGAAAACACCTGGGTGTCAAAGATCGCCAGCATCGCCAACAGAAAAAGAACGATAAACATAATTGATTGCCCCACCGTCTTGGTTTTTATCATTGTGCGCAGGTCAGCAAGGAGAAAATCAAGGGAGCGAAAATCCCAGTCCGGAAGTGCCGGCACCGGTATCGGCTTCTTTTTGACCGTAATCAGGGTTGCCTGTCCTGCCATTGTGGTCAATTCCCATAGTTTGTTCAGTGGGAGCCAAACCTGACCCTGGTCAATGGTGCTGACGCTGGTGTGCATTATCCCGACCACCCTTGCTTGGCGGGCATCAAAGGCACCCCGGGCATCCCGCCACTGGATGGTCAGGTAATCACCCACACCAGCCCCGGCGGTCTTTGCCATCTGTTGACCGAGCAGAACCGGCAGGTCTTTGGTGGTGTCGGTAAGCATAGCGCTGGGGATTTTCAGCACCTTCTGGTCTGCCGGGATCCCTTTGATTAACACCGGTAGCATCTTTCCGGCAAAGTAGACACTGCCCGGGATAATGAGGATGGGCATGGCAGCACCGGAATTGAGCAGGGGTTTTAGTTCCTCCGGTATCGGGGCGTGGGCATTGTCTATTGTTAATGGGTCATAAGGGTCGTACTGTTTATGCCAGAACTGACCGTCTCCGAATTCAAAGGCGATTGATGCCTGTTCTGCCTGCCGGTTAACGCCCTCCAGCAGTCCCTGACCAAATATGATTGCCACAAAGGCAAGGGAAAGGGCAAAGGCGTTGAGCCAGGTGTGGATACCGGCAGCGCGCAGGTTACGAACCGCCAGTTGCAGGGTGGTCATGTCTCTCTACCTGATGGTTGGGCATGTTTGTCGGCAACCACGGCACCGTCCAGGAGTTTAATCTTACGCCGGAGGTAGCGGATAACCTTTTCGTCATGGGTGGAAAAGATAAAGGTTGTCCCGAGCTCCTGATTAATCTTTACCATTGTGTCAAGGATGTGATAGGAGTTTTCCGCATCAAGGTTGGCGGTGGGTTCGTCAGCGAGGACAATTGCTGGTTGCTTGACTATCGCCCGGGCGATCGCCACCCGCTGGCTCTCGCCACCGGACAGTTGATTGGGTCGTGATTTCTCCCGGTCTGCCAGTCCCACCCATTCCAGCGCTGCCATCACCCTCTGGCGGCGTTCCGCCGGGGGAACTTTTAAGATGAGTAACGGAAATTCAACATTTTCAAATACGGTGTAAACCGGTAACAGGTTAAAAGTTTGAAATATAAAACCGATATGCCGGCGCCGTAACTGGGCAGACCGGTAAGGAGTTAGCGTCTCCACCTTTTCGCCGAGCACAACAACCGAGCCGGAACTGGGTGTGTCCAGCGAACCGATGATATTTAAAAGCGTAGTTTTACCTGAACCGGAAGGTCCGATAACACCGCTGAACTCACCACGGCGGAACTTAAGATTTACCTTTTTCAGCGCCACCAGTTCCTGCCGACCCATCGGATACCGTTTTATCAGGTCAAAGGTTTCAATAATATACTCGTCTGCCACCTTTGTCTCCTGTCAGTGGTTAAATATTGCCTGCAACTGTACCCCGCCCGCCTGAATGCCGTTCTGGAGAAAACCGGCAAGGATAAACCGCCAGTTGTCCAGTGTGCGCTGCCAGGCAAGATAAATATAGGGGTTTCTTTTCTTCCAGTCAAACAGGGTGACCTGGGTGAGGTGGTCGGTGATTGTCAGGGGATAATTCAGGGACAGGGCCGAGTAATGCGACCAGGAACTGAAGCCATGGTTGATCATATGCTCGGCAAGCAGGGTTAACCCGTTACCAAGGGCAAAGGTGTAATCGGTTCCCAGCATCGCCTGTTCCTCCCAGCGGTTACCGGTTTTTACCACCACGCCTTCAGTCCAGAGACCGATACCAATATCCCACCTGGCGTCAATACCGATTCTGTTCTCGGGGACAATCTCTGTGCCGGTATTATCGGTGTTGCGGTGGTGAAAACTCAACGCCAGCTCGCTTCGGGGAAGACCGATTTCTATCCTGGCACCGGGTTCCGGAAGCCATTTTTGGGTACTGGTGTTCCCCATCAGTCCCCAGACCCAGATGCGGTTGTTGGCAAAATAAAACCGTCCGGAAAGACCGTAAACCCCGGGTGTGGTCTGAAGCGGGTCAAGATGGTCAATACGGTCAAACCAGCGCAAGGGACGGAGGATGATTGCCGAACCGAAATTCAGTTGTTGCAGACCAAGGCGCAGTTCATAGTTGCTATTGGTGTAAGAAATAAACAGGCGGTAGGGTGTGACATCGCCGAGGGCCGCTGTTACTGCGGTTTGAACCGATGTCTCAAAATCAAATCTGCCGATTGGGGTCGGGACGGTCATTTCTATTTCTGGACGATAACTTACCTCGGCGTCAGCGAATATTACGGAAAAATATCTGCCGAGAGTCAATCGGGCGCTGGCGGTTCCGTTAAGGATAAAACTGCTGGTAATGAGCAAAATGAAAAATATATTACCGATGTTTTATTATAACCAGAAAACATTGCCCGTCACGGCGTTGGGTTTAGTCGGGCATCGTCGTGACGGGCACCAATCCGGAGGCGATGCTGCTCGGGCATCGGTCTGGGTTTATTACTATTTAGTTAAAATCAGAGTCGCACTCTCGGTATTACTCCGATCAATCCGACAGATGTATATCCCTGCTGGAACTCTTTTTCCGGTGCGGTCGTTACCGTCCCAGATAATGGCTGTGTTGGCAGCGGAGAGTGTTTGTACCGTTCTACCAGCGGCATCAAATATGGTTAAGGTTGTGCCGGGTTGCTTATCGCCGAGCACGGCAATGGAGAACGGTGGTCTCCCCACCACCGGGCGAACCGAAATTGCCACCGGTTTGGATAACCGATGTTCTTCCTTTACCCCCACCATTGGTTCGCCGAGATAAAGAGCAACCGTCCCCTCGTATCCGGAAATAAGGAAATCCGGAACTGTATCACCGTTCCAGAAACCAAAGCCACAGCGCGAACCATAGGTGTAAACGCCCGGTGGCCTGATCCGGGTGCCATCAACTGTTTTCAGGGTTTCAGATTGAGCGAGTCTCGGATTGGTATTGGTACCAATGTTGCGATAGAATCGGAGGTAACCGTCGTTGCCGCCGCAGATGAGGTCATCAAGCCCGTCTTGATCAAGGTCGAACACATAGGGATTAACGCGATAAATGTTGATGGGGTTGCCCTCAACATCGAGGTAGTTGTAAGTTTGGAACATTGGCCATGTGTCCTCGCCGAGGTTATGGTAGAAGTAGATAAACCCGTTTTCCGAGCCCAGTATTAAATCCTTTTTACCGTCGCCATTCCAATCACTCACAGTTGGCTGCGAGTTGTTACCCACGTCAATTATGGTGGAGTCCATCAAACGGTACTGTTTGTATCCGGCAAGTACAGAATCCTGACGGATAAATACATTGAAATAGCCCGAGCGGTCACCAGAAACGATATCGTTTTGTCCGTCTGAGTTCCAGTCCACTACCTGTGGACTTGAACCGACACATCAACCATAAGGGAGGGTTATTTCCACACCATCGGCACGGAGGAAGACATAACCGTTGAAAAGCGGTGCGGTGTCTTCGGCGATATTGCGATAGAAACGGATCTTACCCAGGTCAAACTGACCACAGATCAGGTCTTTTTTACCGTCACCGTCCCAGTCGCTCATGACCGGTGCACCATAGTATCCAACATCAATCGGCACACCGGCGTCATAGACCATATAGGGACCGGTGAAAACACGGGTGACTCCTGCTGCGGTCAGGATAGAAAGAGAAAGGACAAAGAATATCTTTTGCATAAAAAATTATATCCCGATGATATTGTCCTGTCAATCACCATTTCTGGTTCCCCCCGGGCGACATTTCATTTTTGCCGGTGTCGTTAACCCAGCTTTTTTATAATCCAAACAGTTATATCCTGAATTTTTATGATCAATTTAATTGGATATGGTAGCACTTCTCTGCTCGCTTGCAATTTTAATTTCTACTTGACAATTGGAATTTCCTGACTTATATTGTGTTACTGCAGATTAAGTTAAGTTGGGTTTTAAAACACCCCGGTAATTGGGGTATTAAGGAGGCGTAATGATAGTAACGTTAGTCGTATCGTTCTTAATCACCCTGAGCCCGGTCGGGGTAAAAAATACCCTGCTGCCGGTCTGGGGTGGCGGTGGTCCGGACTCATTCGGCTACCGCTATCTGGATTCGGATACGGTGTGTGAAGGTGCGCCCACCTACAACTGGATAGATATTAAGGGTGTTGGAACACGGGTAACCGATCTCGGCGATGACAATGTTGTCGGTCCGTTTGATATCGGGTTTGACTTCCCCTACTACTGGTACAGGGTAAACAAGGTGTATGTTGGTTCCAACGGCTACATCGCGTTTCATGACAATCGGTTGAACGCCCATCCGTTCCCGGCAATCCCCAGTCCTTCTGGTACCAACAACACCGTGGCGGCGATGATGAGTGACCTTGACCCATCAGCATCTGGCTCGCCCAGCGGCTCGGTCTGGGTCTGGACCAGTTCTGACAATGATACCTTTATCGTCCAGTATGACAGTATCGGGTTCTGGCATCCCAGTGACACCAATGGCAACAATACCTTTCAGATTATTCTTTCCCTTCCCGATTCCTCCATCACTTTCCAGTACAAAGAGCAGACCGGTCAGCCCTACAATGGCTGGTTGCCTGATGGTAACCAGTGCGGTATAGAGAATGTTTCCGGTCGGATTGGCTTGAACTATCTCTCCGGTAACATCCCGCCCGGGAATATGTATCATGCGAACCTGGCGGTAAAGTTCATCCCACCGGAGTCAACCACTCTTCAGATTCATGATGCCGCGGTGCGCAATGCGATGAACGACCGTTCTGGTGGTATGTTTGCGGTTAACGGTCGTCCGATCACCTTCTGGGGGGTAATCGCCAATACTGGAAACCAACCCGAAGCTGCGTTCCGGGCAATAGTGCGGGTACGCACACTTGCCGGTTCAGTTGTGTTTATTGATTCAACAACGGTTCAGGCGCTTAACCCGGGTGAGACCGACTCGGTGGTATTTCCCCGCGCCTGGACACCAACAAGTAACAACACATATTTCCTGCAGGTAATCAGCAAACTGCCCGGTGACGCGGTGCCGATTAATGACACCGCGACAGTTGAATTGAGGGTGGTGACAATGCCAGCGGTCCTTGGTTATGACCGGGGAACACAGACTCATATGTGGGCGTGGAATGGTCCGGGCGGCTACGGCTGCCGTTTTGTTCCGCCAGTGTACCCCTGTTCAATTACCAGTGTCCGGATGTACCTGGGTGCAACCACCACCACGCCGTGTGCGATCGGTATATTTGACGACAACGGTATAGGAGGTTCACCAGGCGACACGCTCTACATTACCACGGTTCAGGTGAGCGCCCAGAACTGGTACACGGTAACGCCACCGAACCCGATTGTGATTGAGGACGGAGCGTTCTTTGTCGGTGGTATCTCTGCGATAGCCAGCGCGCCCTCCTTTGGTCATGATTCAGTTCCACCGATTTCTAACCAGAGCTGGGAGTTCACCGGTGTCTGGGCGCCTTCAAGGCACCAGCAGGATGCGATGGCAAACGCCACCGTGTCCGGACCGGTTGGGGTGACAGAACTCCGACCCGAGATTGTGCCGACACCGAGAAGGCTTGATGTTTCACCAACACCGGCAACCGGATTCGCCCGTTTCACCGTTAATGCGCCGTTAGATGCCCGGGTTGATCTATTTGATGCGACCGGCAAACTGGTGCGCAGTGTTCACCTGGAAAAGGGTGTGGGTCTGCTGGATACCCGGGGACTGCGGTGCGGTATCTACTTCGCCCGTGTGGCTGATAACGGTTCCTCGGTTGCGAAGGTGATTGTTTCCCGTTAGCAAATCAGGATAGCGTAAAGCGACTGGCGCCCGCTTGCGGGCGCCAGTTTTTTATTTGGTGATGTGGGTGGCAACGAACAATTACAGGAACTGAGGGTCAGGGATGTTGAAGTGATGACCGATGTAATGGTTGATGAATCTCTTTGTTTCTGATGAGATGGTGAGGTTCAATAGTTCGGCGGAGGGGGTGTAGATAAGTTGGTTCAGGGTTTGCAGTTCTCTATGTGTCAGCCAGGTTTTTTCCTCGGGCAGGCACCGGGTACAGAGGAACCCACCGTGGGCGATGCTGAAGCGGATGGTGGTAATGGGTGGAGAGTTGTTATTTTTTATCTGTCGGTGGCAATGAACGCAGGTGTTCAGGTTGGGTCTAAAGCCGAGAAATGCGGTAGCCTTTAAGAGGAAGCCGGCCAGGAGCGCGGAGCAGTCGGCAGGAACTACGGGGCTTTCGGCCAGTAACTGGAGGTTGCGTGTCAGCAGGGAGAAGATGTTGGGTTCCGGATGGGGACGGCGCAGGGTGCGCAAAAGAAAGCGTGCCATCAGACCGGCGGTGCGAAAGCGCTCGTAGTCCTGAACCAGACCACGATGGGCATTGAGTAGTTCGGCATCACCGATGTTGTGGAGTTCGCCCCTTATTGGCAGATAGATAGTGATACGGGCGTGGGCAAAAAGGTCAAGGGCAGCTGCCCGGTAACCTTTTGGGCGTCGGGCACCACGGGCGATAGCGGCAATCATTCCCAGGTCCGGTGTGAGAAGGTTGACAATGCGCGAGGATTCGTGCCAGTTGCGGGTGCGCAGGCAGATGGCTTCGGTTGCTACGATTCTTTTCATTCAGTCTTCGCTGCGGATTTCGCCTACCATCTCTTCCAGGAGGTCTTCCAGGGTAATAATGCCGGTTGGTTTACCATGGTGGTCAACAACCAGGCTGAGCTGTTCTCCGCGCTGCTGCATCTGGCGTAGAACCTCCATTGCCCGGGCGTTTTCCAGTACCCGCTGGATAGGTCGGATTTTGGGTGGTGGGGTGGTTAATAGGTCTTTGGCGACGACCAGTCCGATGATGTTGTTTTTTGTGCCGTGGTAAACCGGTATCCGGCTGTAACCTGATTCCCTGAGTACTGTCAGGACCGCATCCGGTTCAACTTCATCCGGTGCGGTGGGGTGTGCCGGCACCGCCTTTACCCGGGCGAGTGGCATCGCCGCCTCTGCCACCCGCATCGTGGAGAAACGAAACAGCCGGGCAATCATAGTTGCGGTTACCGTTCTGCCCGGGGTGTCGGCGGTCGGAGTGCGCCGGGCGATGATTTTGCCGATGTCTTCCCGGGAGAGCCGGGCACGTGCCGGTCGGGGGGTGAAGCGAGCGATGAGTGCGGTTGCCGGAGTGAAGACAAGGCGGGAGGCGTTGAGGAGAAAACCGCCGCCCCGCAGCCAGCGGCTCGGTGCATTCTGGGCGAGCGCCTTGGGCAGGTAGTCGCCGAGCCCCTCAACCTCCAAGTAGATCGACACACGGTCACCGTCCATGACGGGGCCATTGACCAAGCGATAACCGGGGACGTACTTCTGGACCTCGGCAACCATGCGGTGCACCGACTCTTCAATCTCCGCCGCTTTGGGTGAGCCCTCGACCAGACAATGCACGGTGTCGCGCATGATGATGGGTGGCTCGGCGGGGTTGATGATGATGATGGCTTTGCCCTGCTTGGCGCCGCCCACCTTGGCCACCGCACCGGCGGTGGTGCGAGTGAACTCATCAATGTTTTTGCGCGTGCCGGGCCCGGCCGAAC
>OGCI01002700.1_pt1 | contig 11074 bp, 6 predicted proteins | sample 1570021 | NCBI WGS metagenome assembly OGCI01 (sample SAMN06264664, study PRJEB24512) | hot springs metagenome | isolation source: Hot spring water | place: South Africa: Tshipise | collected 2015-06-21
GCGGGCATCGAGGGCTTCTGGACGCCTATTCTGGTTTCGCGCATCGGGCACTGCAGCCAGCACTGCACCGCCTGCGGGCAGGTATGCCCGACCGATGCCATCCAGCCCTTCACCGCCAGCGAAAAGAAGTACCTTTTCATCGGAAGGGCGTATATAGACAGAAGCACCTGCATCGTGTGGGCGCAGGACAAGAAGTGTCTGGTATGCGACGAGCACTGTTCGTACCGGGCGCTGTACTGGAAAGTGGTGGACGGGTTGCGCCGCCCGTTCGTCAACGACTACCTGTGCACCGGTTGCGGGGAATGCGAGGCGAAGTGCCCGGTGCAACCGATCGCAGCGATACGGGTAACCACGCTGGGCGACCTTCGTCATCTCTCACGCGAAGCACAGAAACGGTTCTATGAACGACATCTCGAGAAAAAGGAGTGACGGTCAATGCCATCACGTAGAGAGTTCCTGAAAGAGCTGATGATGGGTGGAGCTGGAATGTACACCCCCGCCGCCGTGTTCGCCATGCTGCTGCAGGAAAAGAAAAACGCGCAGAGCACCGTGGTAGAGGTGAAAAACCCCAGTGTACACAGCGAGGGGCAGCGCATCAGGCAGGACGTGGTGCAGAAGATGGTCTTTGATGCCGTGCGCCGACTGAGCGGGGAGGCGAACGACCGCGCGGCGTGGCGGAAGTATTTCACCCACGAGGATGTGGTGGGCATCAAGGTGAACTGTCTGTTCGGACGGGGAGCCTCCACGCATCCGGAAGTGGTGATGGCAATTGTGGAAGGGCTGAAACTGGCAGGAGTGAGGCCCGAGAACATCATCATCTGGGACCGCAGCGACGGCGACCTTGCTAAGTCCGGCTACACCATCAACCGCGACGGACCCGGCGTGAAGTGCTATGGAACCAACGGTGAATACGAGCCAGCACCCACGCGCAACGGCTCGTTCAACGGACGCCTGAGCAAAATCCTCACCGAGCGCATCACCGCACTGGTGAACGCGCCGATCCTGAAGGACCATGGTATCGCCGGGATCACCAACGCCTGCAAGAATCACTACGGCTCGTTCGACAACCCAGGCGCGCATCACGGCAACAACTGTGACCCCTACCTGGCAGACCTGAACGCCCTTCCCGTCATCCGCAACAAGACGCGCTTGATTATCTGCGACGCCATCCGTCCCATCGCGGAGGGTGGACCGGGCTTGCGCGGTGATTACGCTTGGAACTACAGAGCGATACTCGCCGCCACCGATCCTGTTGCCATCGACACGGTGGGCTGGCAGATCATCGAGGCACGCCGAAAGGAGCTGGGACTGCCGCCACTGGCACAGGTCGGGCGACCGGTGAAGTACCTGCAGACTGCCTCCCAGATGGGAGTCGGCACCAATGACCCGAACCGAATCCGGCTGGTGCGGGTGGGGTAATCTTTAGCGGGTTGCGATGGAGGGGCAGCCCGCTTGCTGCCCCTCTTCAACATCACGATTTCGCGCGCTGTACCGTCTCTTCCAGAAGTCGCTCCGTGTTCTGGGGGTCGTAGCCCTCCATTCGCAGGACGATCCGTCCCTGCTTGTCCACGACGAACATCGTGGGAAGATTCTTGATCTCGTAGGCAGCTTTCGCCAGTGCGCCGCTGTCCACAGCAATCGGGTAGTCTACACCCATCTCCTGGACGAAAGCTTCCACCTCGTCTCTGCTGGTGACGTCTACCGCCACGCCGATGACCACCACGTCGTCATTGCGGTGTCGGCGGTGGAACTCGACCATTTTGGGCATGGTGAAGCGACAGGGTGCGCACCAGGTCGCCCAGAAGTCCAGCACCACCACCTTGCCTTTGTAGTCCTCGAGCGCTTTCGTCTCCCCGTCGAGCAGGTTGAGCGTGACGTTGGGAGCCTCGTCTCCCTCACCGACAGGCTTTGCAGGTTGGAACGCATAAATCACCAACCCAACCACCAGAACCACCACCACATACATGATTGTTCGTCGCATCTCATCACCTCACACTGTGCCTCTATCTATTCGACTACGCAAGAGCAGCTGCTGGATTCACCGCAGGTAGTCGGCATCTTCCGACCGCCAGATGGTGTCGCGCACGGTCAGGTAAAGGGTTCGCGCGGCGTCGGCGCGGGTGATGGGACCCTCTGGGAAGTAGCGAATTCCCTCCTCGTGCAGAGCATCGGTGCCATCCCACAGCAGGGAGGTGATATGGCGCGCGCGCAGAGTGGCGACCGCAGGGGCAAACGGCGAGTCCTGCGGCACATCCAGATACGGCGCGGTCTGCGGCGTCACCACGGTCCACTGCCCCAGACGGGTCATCACGCCCACCAGCCACTGCGCGAAAAGCCCGCGTGACACCGGCAGATCGGGGCGGAACTGCGTGTCATCTGGCTTGATAATACCTGCTGCGATAAGCCCCTCCACCGCCTGTCGAGCAGGGTGGTCTTCGGGCAGGTCAGTATACGGCACGGCAGGTCTGGCGTAGCGGGTGTTCAGTCCGCCCTGTTGAAGCCGCTTCCACATCCAGCGTGCAGCGTCGCCGCGCGTGAGCATTTTGTCCGGCTCGAATCGCTCCTCGGGGAAGTACCCGCGCGCCGCCAGATACTGGATGGCACGAAAGCCGCGCGTCTCGCGCGTGACGTCGGGAAACCAGTAGAGATACACGCCATAACGCAGGAGCACCTCCTGCACCATACGAGACGGGATGCGCCTCGGTTCCACCTCGTACTGCAGAGCCAGTGCCGCCGCTGCGCCAGCAGCCTGCCCCATAGTCATTCTCACCGGTTCCATGCGCAGCGTGCCATACGCCACGTGGGTCGCGGATACCGCCGTCGACACCAGCACGTTGCGCAACCGTTGGGGCAACAGGATGCCGAAAGGCACCTGATACCAGGGCGTGTAAGCCACAAGCCAGAACTCTCCTTCGCCCATGTCCGGCGAGTCCCAGTCGGTCTTGGGTTGGGTGGCGTGCGAGTCCATCGGGTAGTCTCCGATGCTGATGGAATCGTGGCGCAGGCGTTCGCGCGCCTTCCAGACGTCGCTCTGGTTCATCAGCACGTGACCCATGATACGGCGTGCCTCGCGCACATACAGCTGTGGCGGCACATTGCCGTTGTCACGGTATTCATCCTCCGCCAGCCCGATATTCTTCAGCCCGAGTTCGGTCTGAATGTAATAGAGATACCCCAGAGCGTGCCACTTGTAGCGCTCGGCAATCTCATCGCGTCGCTTCCAGCTCGCTGAGGGATAGTCGTAGTTGATACCCGGCAGGTTGCTGCCCTGTGGATGCTGGTTGATCTCGAACTTGCCGCCGGGAAAACGCCCATACATGTATGCCCACGTGCGTTCCCACGGGGGAGTGCGCGTATAGTTCTCTTTATCGTAGAAGGGCGGTTGAGCAATGGTCTTATCCGCGCCCGGTCCGTGGTCTTTTACTGCCAGCAGGACGGCGTAAGAGGGAATGCGCTTATCGCCCTTGCCGGTGCTTCCGTGCAGGATGCGATCGTTCGCCCGGTCATAGAAGATGTGCCCGGCGTGCGGCTCCTCCGGCGATCGCGGTTCCCTTCCGACTCGGAAAGGAGCACCGCCCCATGCGGCAACGTCGCCTTCGTGAGTAGCGTCAATGAAAATGTCGCCTTCAAACGTCGCTTTCCGCCCCGTCAGGCGGTCCTGAACGACCACCGCGCGCACGCGACCTGCCTCCCGCACCACATCCACCGGTCTTACCCGGAAGTACACATGGATGTTCGGATGCTGCGCTACTATCCCCTTGATGAGCGCATTGGCGACTCGCGGCTCATACGCCATGCCGTTGCCGGTGCCGTAGTACGCCTGAACAGCACGGCGAAACTCCTCGAACAGTCCATTCGAGCGGGCAGGGTTGCGCATGTCGGTCAGGCTCACGCCGTTGCTGATCATCCCGCCCAGGCGGTTGGTCTGTTCCAGCAGAGCCACCGTAATGCCTTCTCGCGCCGCCGTCACCGCTGCCCCAACGCCCGATGCCCCTCCGCCAACCACCACCAGCGGATAGTGGATGCGCTCGGGTAGTTCGCGGAAGGTACGCTCGGTCACTTCCGCCGATGGTTGGAGCATGCCATCTGCCATCTGCGCCACCACCCTGTAGCGGTAGGTCTGAGCAGGCATCAATGGTTCGTCCACGAACTGGCGGGCGTCTGCAGGCAGTGTGGCAACGGTCTGCCCATCCCGCACGACACGGTAGCCCTGCACCTCACCCTGCGCGGGTGGAAGCCAGTACACGTTAATCTGCGTGGGCGACTGCGCCAGCGCTTCCACTGCGGTGGGTTGTGCCGCAACCATTGGAGCGAAGACCAGCAACAATGCGCCGACCATAATGCGACTCATCTGCTACCCCCTTTCGTCCTTGAGCCTTTCGCAATACCATTCTCTCTCATATACGCCGTTTCCTTATGGTACATCGTCAGAACGTCTCCTGAACCGCGCTGTTTTGTGGAACAACCTAGTGAGGAAAGAGGGTTTATGAGGATGAAAGGACTGTGCCGACATCCGGCAGGCGCATGGATAGCCGGAGTATCTGTGGCGTGCGTGACGTGGGCAATGCTGGTGCTGATGCACATTCATCTGCTGAACCTGCCTCACCTGCTTCTCCACTTCACCTTCTCCAGTCTGCTCGGCGTTGCCGTAGCCGCGCTTATCAGGAAATGCCGGCAGGTGCACCGAATCTCGGCGACGGCGCAATCCACTCGTCTCCACGTTCAGGTTCTTTCGGAGAACCTGCCAATCGTGGTCTATGCGCTGGATGCTACAGGGCGGTTCACGTACTCTGAAGGCAAGGGGCTGGCTCGGCTCGGGCTGTCGCCTGGCGAGGTGGTCGGACAGCACGCGCAGGAGCTTTATAGAGATTACCCTGAGATAGTGGATGCCATCCAGCGCGCCCTGCGAGGCGAAAGCGTGGTACGCCCGTTACAGATAGGTGGATTGTATTACGAGTGTTACTTTCTGCCCGAATATGAGCCGGACGGAAGCGTGTGTGGTGTTACAGGCATCTCCTACGACATCACCGACCTGAAACACGCCGAGATGCAGATGCAGACACGTCTTCATATTGAGAATACCCTTGCCGCAATCGCGTCGAACTACATCCACAACCCCAATTTTGATGCTGCTGTAGAGTGGTGCCTGAGCGAAATAGGACGAATTTGTGGTGCCATCAGGGCAAGCCTGTACCTGCTTAACGGCGCTGGCGACGCCTACATTGCCACACACCGGTGGTTTCGCGACGACTCCGCTCGGCGCAACCTCATCGACATCCTGCCCGTAGAGAAGATACAGTGGGGGCTGGAGCTGGTGCAGTCAGGCAAGCCGCTTATTCTGGAGGTATCCCATCTGCACGCGAAAGAGGCGGAACTTCTTAAGCAGATGATGGTGGCGACCGGGGTAGAGCGACTGATAGCCCTGCCGGTGCGAGCGGACGGCAAGCTTGTCGGTTTCATGAGCTTCGTGAACTTTGAGCCAGACCACGTCAACACACCACATGACCTGCGCTTCCTCCACATGGCGGCTGAGATTACCGGCGGTATGCTGATGCGCCGCGAAATCATGCAGAAGCTGGAGGAGCAGACAGCGAGGCTCAGCGGTATCCTGGAAGCGCTGCCGGATATGGTTTTCGTTCTGGACAGCGAGGGACGCTTCCTTGAGCACTACGCCCCAGATGACGAAGCACTTCTGATGAAGCCAGAACACTTTTTGGGTAAGAAGGTGTTTGAAGTCTTGCCCACTGAGGTCGCGCGCCAAACCATGCGTGCGATCAGACAATGCCTGAGCGGCAGTCGGACTGTTTCCTTTCAATACGAGCTGGAGCACCCGTTACGTGGGCGACAGTCTTTTGAGGCGCGCATCGCACCGCACCGGAATAATCAAGTTTTGACAGTTGTCCGTGACATCACCGAGTGGAAGCAGGCTCAGGCTGAACTGGCGCGAGCGAACACCGAACTGGAAAGCGCTCTACTGCGCGCGCAGGAGCTGGCGGTCGCTGCCGAAGCTGCCAGCCATGCCAAATCCGACTTCCTCGCGAACATGAGCCATGAGATACGAACGCCCATGAACGGCATCATTGGTATGACGGAACTGCTGATGAGCACGCCGTTGAACGAGGAACAGCGAGACTACACCAAAACGCTGCGCTCCAGTGCAGACCTCCTGCTGTCGATTCTCAGCGACATTCTGGACATCGCAAAGATCGAGTCCGGCAAGATGGCGCTCGAGCAGGTGCCCACTGACCTGAGCGAGGTGGCAGAAGACATCGTCAAGCTGTTCGCAGGGCGCGCGCGGCAAAAGGACCTCGTGCTTCGTTCAGAGATAGCGGAAGACCTGCCTGCGATGGTGATGGCTGACCCGATGCGCCTGCGACAGATTCTGGCGAATCTGGTGAACAACGCTATCAAATTCACCGAGCAGGGAGAGGTAGTGGTGCACGCCTCCACCCTTCGCTTCGAGGGACACATCGCCCGGGTTCGCCTTGCGGTGCGCGATACCGGCATCGGCATCCCCGCCGAACGTCTCAACGCCATTTTCGACGCCTTCACGCAGGCGGACAGCTCCACCACGCGCCAGTACGGTGGAACCGGGCTGGGCTTGACTATCTGCAAACGCCTGACCGAGCTGATGGGTGGACAGATTGACGTGCAGAGCGAAGTGGACAAGGGAAGTGAGTTCTGGGTAGAGCTGCCCCTGCCCGTTGCACAACCCGCGAGCCAATCGGTCGAGTCCGCACAGCCACATGACGGCAACGGTGATCTACCTGTGGGCATTCGCGTGCTGCTGGTGGAGGACAACGAAGTGAACCGCAAGGTTGCCGTGCGGATGCTGGAGCGGCTGGGGTGTGCGGTGGATGTCGCCGGGGACGGTACCACCGCCGTGCAGAAAGTAGCCGTCAACGACTACGATGTGGTGTTTATGGACGTGCACATGCCCCGCATGGACGGCTACGAGGCAACACGCATCATCCGGCAGCAGGAAGACGGCTCGGGGCAGCATCAGGTCATTATCGCTGTGACCGCTGATGCCCTCGCTGGCGACCGCGAGCGATGCCTGCAGGCAGGTATGGACGATTACCTCGCCAAACCCTTCAAAGAGAGCGACCTGCGAGCGACCCTCCTGCGCTGGCTCGGAACCAGCCAAAGAGACCCCGCTTTAGTCGCCTGAAACGCAGAAGGACACCCTGAGCAAAGCGCGAATCTACGCTTGACAGCCTGCACCACCGGAGGGATGGCATGAAGTGGTGGAGTATTGCACTGCTGGCTCTGTGTTTGTCGCCGGTCTCCGGGCAGAAGCGCCTTCTACAGACCTGGAATGCCGCCGAGGGCACTTTCAACTGGGATGTGGAGGTCAGGCGCACCGGCTCCCAGAGCATTCGCCTTCACAACCCTACCGCCGAACTGCGTACCGGCGTGCTGCACGTGGTGGAACTCAACCAGACGAAACCGGTGCCATTCCGCGTTAGCGCATGGAGCCGGGCGCAGGACGTGTCGGGCAGTGCGGATAGCGGCTACTCGTTATATCTGGACCTCTACTATACCGATGGCACGCCAGAATGGGGGCTGATTGCGCCCTTCAGCACCGGTACACACGATTGGGAACGCCGCGAGGTGCTGGTGATACCCCGCAAGCCGGTAGCGCGAGTGTACGTGAACCTGCTGCTGCGCAATCACGCCGGTACCGTATGGTTCGACGATGTGCAGATGGAGGTTCTGGAGGGAATGCAGGTGCTGGACATGCAGGCGACGCAGAAGCCGGTGGTGCGCGCCGGCAGCAGCCGCGTTCAGTGCGGCGACGCGAACAGGCTGCAGGTGCAGTTTGACGACGCGGGGCTGGTTAGCCGGATTGTTGCTCAGGGCAAACCTGTGCCCGCCGGCGACTTGCCGGGCGGCTGGTTTCTGCGCGACATGCGAGAGCCTGATGTCCTCACCCCGTTCAAGGGCAGCTGGAGCAGCATGAAGCCACCGGTATGGCGCGGCGAAGCAAAGGGCATCTCGCTCGAGGTGCGCTACGAACAGGCAGGCGACCTGTTGCAGGCGACGGCTACCCTGCGCACGCCAGCGGGAACGCCCGATCGCGCGGTCAGTCTCATCTGGGCGGTTCCGGTGGCTATGCGTTCTGCGATATGGCACAACGACATCCGCGAATCTGCGCCAGCCAGTGAAGGCGAAAAGGCAAACCTCATCCGGGTGAATGCCGGCGCGAACGGCATGATGAGCCTGTACCCGCTGGCTTGTCTGACGGGGGAAAACTGGGCACTGGCATGGGGCTGGCGGATGGACGCGCCGCGCCTCGTGCGCCTGTTCGCCAACCCACTCTGGGGCTGGGCGGGCGCTGCATACGATTGTGTCCTCAGCGGCAAGACCCGCAAATTCCCCCATCAGGTGCAGGTGCATCTTCTGCTGTGGGCAGCAGACCCGGGTTGGGGATTCCGCTCGGCGCTGCAACAATACGTGGACAGCTTTCCGGACTGGTTCCGAAACCGTGTGCCCTCACAGGGGATCTGGATGCCGTTTACCGCCCCTCATACGGTTCAGAACGTGCAGGATTTCGGTATCGTCTTCCACGAGGGCGATAACAGCGTGGCGGAAGACGACCAGCTGGGAATCCTGAGCTTCCGGTACACCGAGCCGATGAGCTACTGGATGCCCATGCCCAAAGATTTCCCCCGCACCGACCCCGGCGCCGATGATTGCCTGCGGCAATACGCAGAAGGCAAGATTGGCGACGCGTGGCAGAAGTCGCAGGCGAGGGCAACGCTGAAGTGCGGTATCATTACCGACAGCAGTGGCAAGCTGTACCGCTACATCACCGTTGCGCCGTGGAACGACGGCGCCATGTTCCTGCTCAATCCCGATCCCGACCTGCCCTCCACTGCCGACGAGCCATCCAAAGCCACCCTGAACTTCCCACCTGACCATGCACAGCGCGCCTACGCACAGCAGCCCCCGACCGGACTGGATGGCGAGTATCTGGATTCGCTGGAGATGGGCGGTGAGATGCTGAACTTCCGCGAGGAGCACTTCGCGACGGTGGACGTGCCACTGGTGTTCGACACCGGTTCCCTGCGACCCGCGATCCTGCAGATTTTCAGCACGTGGGAATACACGCGCCACCTTGCGGGCGAGATGCGCAAACGAGGAAGGTGGCTGTTCGCCAACTCCGTCGGCTGGCGGTTTCCCTTCCTGATGGCGCAGATCGACGTATCAGGCACCGAAACCAACTGGTGGCAGAATGGAGCCTGGCGTCCCGTCTCGCCCGCGCAAATGGATGTCTGGCGCAGCATGAACTACCAGAAGCCCTACCTGCTGCTGATGAACACCGATTACGAGAGCTTCGGCGGTCACGTGGAGCGGTACTTCCAGCGCTGTCTGTTCTGGGGCATTTACCCCAGCATGTTCAGCCATAACGCCGCCGACAACCCGTACTGGCACAACCCGAACTGGTACAACCGCGACCGAGCACTGTTCAAAAAGTATATTCCGCTGATTCGGCGTGTTGCGGAGGCTGGCTGGCAACCTATCACCCACGCCACCGCGCAGGGGTGCTGGGTGGAGCGGTACGGCAAAAACCTGTTCACCCTGTTCAACCCCGAAAGTGCCGAGCGCGAGGTGCGTCTGCGCATCGCCTGCAGACCGCTGGGCTTCCGTGCGAGCGATGTGAGGCAGGTCACCGAGCTGGCGCACGGGCAAAAGGTCGGCTGGACGGTAGATGGCGAGAACCTGCAGGTGACCCTTGCGCTGGCGCCGGAGCAAACGGCGGTGTTGACCCTGCAGGTCAATACCCGTCCATGAAGACATCGCCGCGCTGAACGGCGATCAGTCGCTCCAGCAACAGGCGCGTACATCGCACATCCTCCAGCGCGTATACGCACAGGCTGGTCAGAGCCTCCGAGTCGTACAGGTGTTTCCAGTGGTTCCACAGGCGCACGGCATCCTCTCCGCGCATCTGGTTCACACTGGGGTGTCGCGGCACCTGCAGGTAGCCGAAGAGGGTTTTAAGTTTCAGGTTCGGCGTGCGCAGGAGACGCCGGTCACGCAGGGGCATCGCCACATGCACGTAGATATCCAGATGCTCCCACTCGCGCATGGCATCGCGTACGCCTGGCAGGTGATAAGCAAGGAAGGGAAGGTCAAACTGGATGCCATTATACGTGACAATACGAGACAGAAAAGGTGCATGTTCCGGGAACTTTCCGAGCGGACATACGGTAAGCCGGTCGAAGCCCAGTTGTTCTGCCCTGTGCTCCAGACGACGGAGCGTTTCCGCCGCGTCGTGGAGGTCGTTCACATACAACCGCGCGCGTTTTTCCACATCCTGCTCGTAGAGGGCGATAAGGGTGAGCTCACTATAGCGTGGGTCAATGCCAGTGGTTTCTATATCCAGAAATACAGCGTCCAAAAACTCTTCCAGCGACCGCGCCATCGCATTCGTCCCCCTATACGTCAGGTACGCATAGTGTAGCACAAGTCGCCCGAAAGCAGAAGTCTTCCTTATCCTTTGACAGATTGTTGCTTGCATGTTATAATTGGCGCGATAATCGGAGACGCCGCGTGAAGGCAGTAACTCAGACAACGAATCGTCTCTATCAGCTCTGATGTGGCATGCAGGTGCATCACGCAGCGGGCGTTCGCATGGAGAGGAGGGTTCCAACATGTTAAGAACGTACGCTGACTGGCTACACCGCAATTTCTGCGCAGTTCCCACCTCTGTGGTCGCTTCCGCGATAAAGGGGGGTATAAAGCTGGAGCGCGTGATGGGCGAAGTGTACGCCGATCACGAGTACAGCGAGATCGGCTTGCCGCGCCACACGCACATGTGGCTGGTGCAGGGTGAGCGCTGCCATCAACTGCTCTCGCAGAGCAACATTCAGGAAGAGGCAGTGGTAGAGGCAGGCTTCATCATCTACCGCGATGAAGAAGGGCGCGTCTGGCTGGGGCTGGAACCGCGTGAGGCAGAGCGCGAGATGCCCGAGGACTCCATGCTCGAGCGCCATGTGAAGCCTCTCTTCCACATCCTGCACGGCGAGGAGGAAGCCGCCAAGCTGGCTACCATAGAGTACCGCATCGT
>OGCI01002703.1_pt1 | contig 11051 bp, 13 predicted proteins | sample 1570021 | NCBI WGS metagenome assembly OGCI01 (sample SAMN06264664, study PRJEB24512) | hot springs metagenome | isolation source: Hot spring water | place: South Africa: Tshipise | collected 2015-06-21
GCCTCCCCCACAGCAAGGCGTGTTACGGGTGGGCTTTTGAACTGGAGCACAACAAGAAGATTGTTGAGAAGAGCTCTCAATGGGTACGCAGCAAGGGGAGTTCTTGGAAGCGCCGGCGCCCTGATCGGAACGAAGCGCGGAACGAGATTCAACCGATTCTTCTACTGAAATACAGCAGGTAGCTATATCGGAAGATTTCTTGTTCCACGGGAGTTTCCCGAACCATTTGGAGGCGAATACTGCGTACGCGCATCCTACCCCCGCTCGTACCTCGATAGCGGCAGTTGGGCAGTTCGTAGCGCAGGCCCCACATTCCATGCAGGCGTCACGATCCTGCAGAACCACGGTGCCATTCTTCCATTGAAACACCCCATGGGGGCATACTTCGGTACACCGCCCGCAGGAAATACAGCGTTCCTTTGCAAACTGTAGAGTCGTGACTCCCTCTAGATATCGAAATATTCTTTGCGTGTTCATAGGTTTCCTCCCTTGATGAAAAGATCGACCCAAAGCCAGAAGGTTCCCACAAGGAATCCTCCTGCTTGAAAAGGAATCGCGATCCGCATCTCCTTCAGCACTCCGGAGAGGGAGGTGAAAGGGGTGGATCCGGTGAAGTTCAACGCTAGAAAGGAAACGATCGAGGACAGGAGGAAAACATAGGGAACCAATGAAAGTATAGAAGAAAGGCTTGAGGCCCCATACAATGATTGCATACCTACCAGGTATACTCCGATTCCAAGAACGGATAACGCTGCTCCCTTGCATGCAAACGCCTTTCCTGGCAGTACAGGCAGGAGGATGGGGAAGAGAATAACACCAAGGAAAGCAGCTGGCAGGATAGGTAGAAAGGTATAGAAGGCTACCCAGAGACTTTTACTGATCGAAACAGGGGTAGTGTGGAACAAAGAGGATACTAGAGCTAAGAGCGTCCCTACAATGGTCAGAAAACCCAATAGGAGGAGGGAGGGCTTAACAAGTCCCACTAGCTCGACGGGAATTAGTACGATCCTCTCGATAAGATTGAAGGTTACGCGTCTCATATCCTCGGTTGCCTCGAGCCCAGAATCGAGGAACTTTGGTAGATCTTTGGCCCGAATTGGCCCATAGATTACCCGAAACCCTGTAGCCCGCTCTACCGCAGGGGCAGAGACCCCTGGCGCGCCCAATTGGGGAAGGATAAGGATTCTTTTCGCTTTTTTCCCCAATAAGCCAGTCGTTTCGATTCGATGGATCAACTCTTCGGTGCCAAACGTTCCTTTCCCCGCAGCGCACCAGACATTGATTCCCTTTGTGTCCAGAACGAGAATCCAAGCGTTCCTTCCCCGTAAGGCTTTTCGCAGATGATCCACACTCAACTTATAGTTTGCAGTAACGAAAACTAGATCTTCATCAGTAGGATCACCCAATTTATAGAGACCGGGTTCCAAGGTGTAGGAAGATCTTCCAATTCCCCATCGAACCTTGAAGGCTCCCCAATAATCTCGCCATGTCCATGTATCGGATAGGGGTTTCGCGCGTGTCACTGGGAACCTCCACAACATCGAATAGTAGGAAGAGTTTGCAGAAGGACGTCGATACTTTCCAACACTTGCATCCGTTTTTCTTTGGGGATCGAGGAGAACACGGCACGGAATTGCTTGTGCATCTCCTGTTCAATGCGTTCGAACTTTTCCTTTCCCATATCGGTCAAGGAAAGCTGTATGACCCGTCGATCCTCGGGATGATCTTTCCTGTTCACATTCCCTGAACTCACCAGAGAATCGACCACGCGGCTTGTGGTGCTTTTGTCCAATCCCAACCTTTGGGATAGTTCTCCCAGGGAGAGGGAATCGGATCGACCGATTTCCACAAGGGCGTGGCATTGGGAGAGGGAAAGTCCACAGCATTCTGACTGGATTAGGTCGAGCAGTCCTAGCCGACGTTCCAGAAGACGGACCTTTTCTCGGAATCGGGCAACTTCCTTTGAATCTATCTGTGGATCGAACGTTACATGTTTCCCTTCCATACTGGAAGAGTAAAGCAATCAGTTGCAAATGTCAATAGTTGTAACTTGCAATAATATTACGGACCCGTTGAAGTCGCACTTTCAAATGACCATCCTTTCTCAGTCGATCGCCCGGCCGACTGAAGAATTTACCGTTTACCTATTGATATTTTTGCAAAAATATGGCAACTTCACTGTATATTTATACAATCTTGCCCTGAAGGAGGAGGAAATGGAAAACAGAGTGTCGCATCGATGGGTAATGGTCGGTTTAGCCTTGGCTCTCCTGTGTAACTCCCTGTACGCGGGTGGTTCAAAGGAAAAGAGTTCGGAAGCAAAAGCGGCGCAATCGGTGAAATGGACAGCCAACTCAGTCTGGCCCCCGGCGAACCATCAAACGGTAGGGCTGGAAGAGTTTGCGAAAAAGGTAAAGGAAGCCACCCAGGGAAAGGTGGAGATACTAGTGCAGAGTGGGGGAGCGCTAGGGTATAAAGGTCCTGAACTCCTCAAGGTGGTGAGAGACGGCTTAGTACCGGTTTCCGATATGCTTACCAGTGGCGTTGCGGGCGACGAACCCCTCTTTGGGGTAGTGACCCTTCCCTTCCTTATCCAGAGTTTCCAGGAAGGAAAAGTGTTGAACGATATCGCTCGACCCTACTTCGATAAAGCGGCTGAAAAGTGGAACCAGAAAATCCTCTATATCGCTCCTTGGCCCGCGGCGGGATTCTGGACAAAGAAAGAAATCAAGTCAGTTGCGGATATGAAGGGAATCAAGATGCGGACCTACGACAAGAACGGAGCCTTGGTGGTACAGGCTGTCGGGGGAACTCCGTATCCTTTGCCCTTCAGTGAAGTGTATAGCGCCTTAGCTACCGGTGTGATCGATTCGGTTCTAACCTCTACCCCAACAGCGGTGGATGCCAAGTTCTGGGAGGTGTTGAAATATTACGTTCCCGCTAACGTAACCATGGCTACCGATCTAGTCACAGTGAACTTGAAAGAGTTTTCGAAACTAGACAAGGCAACCCAGGACACATTGATAAAGGTGGGCAAGGAGATGGAAGAGATTATGTGGGCAAAGGTTGCTCAACTGGACAAGGATATGGAGGCTACCTGCAACAAGAATGGGATCGTGACCATCTCGCCTAGCAAAGAGTTCCTGAACGATCTATCCAAGGTAACGAAACAGATCCGGGACGATTGGTTAAAAACCGCTCCAGAGGATGCCCGAAAGATCGTGCAGGAGTTCAACAAGAAGGTAGGGCGCGAATAACAATGCACCACCGGTTCATTCGATTCTGCGACGGCCTTTCCCGGGCAGGAGGCATCCTGTCCGGGATCCTCATCGTGGGGGCGTTACTCTTGATTCTGGGCGAAATCCTCGTGCGAACCTTGTTCCATGGTACCCTCTATATTACCGAGGAGTACAGCGGATACCTGATGGCGGCCCTCACCTTCTTCGCTCTATCCTTTACTCTAAAGGAGAAGGCCCATATCCGAATGGTGTTTTTATTTTCCGTGCTTAAAGGAAAGCCGAAAAAGATTCTGGAAATATACGCATACCTCTTAGGAGCGCTTTTTAGCGCTGTCCTTACGGGTACGACCTTTCTCTTTTTCTGGGACTCGGTAGTGAACCAGAGCCGCTCGATGCAGATCTCCGAAACCTACCTTGCCATCCCACAGGCCGTGCTCCCTCTGGGATCGGCTTTGCTTTTCCTTCAATTCTGCGCGGAAGCGGTTCGTGCCCTGCTAAGTCCTGTTACAGATTCATCCTCTTCGAAGGAGGAAAAAATCGAGGCTGCTTCTCTGGGACGTTGAGGGAGGGAAAACAATCGTGGAACTACTAGTGATCTCTGCTGTAATGCTTCTGAGCTTGGCCTTTTTTCTGGGAACAACGATCTGGATCGGGATCTCCCTGTTCTTGGTCGGGATCGTAGGTCTCACTTTCTTTACCCCTGCCAACCCCTGGGCCATCCTTGCCAATATCGTGTGGAACAGTTCCAGTGGTTCCACGATGATCGCCCTTCCCCTTTTTATCCTGATGGGAGAAATCCTGTTTCGAAGCAAGATTTCCGAGAACCTCTTTAAGGGATTGAGTCCCTGGATGCATAGGCTTCCCGGGCGATTGATTCACGTGAATATCGCGGCTAGCGCTTTGTTCGCAGCGGTTAGCGGGTCCTCGGCAGCTACCACAGCTGCGGTAGGAAAGATCACCTTACCGGAGCTGTTGAAACGTGGTTACAATAAATCCCTCTCGATTGGCTCACTGGCAGGAGCGGGGTCTTTGGGATTCCTTATTCCTCCCAGCATGATGATGCTCGTGTACGGAATCCTCGCGGACGTGAGCATTGGGAAGCTATTTATTGCTGGGGTAATCCCAGGGATCATCCTTGCCTTCCTATTCAGCGGGTATGTGTTCCTTCGGTGTTTGATTACGCCAGAGTTGGCTCCGCAGGATGTGGAGGAGGTGAGCTGGAAGGACAAGCTCCGCGCTCTCCCCCTGTTACTGCCCGTGGTACTCCTCATCGTGATGGTTCTGGGTAGCATCTATCTAGGATGGGCGACTCCTACGGAAGCCGCCGCGGTGGGAGTGCTCGGATCGATCCTGTTCGCATTTCTCTCCCGTAGCATTACGGGAAAGATTTTTTGGGAAGCGGTTCTTGGTTCGGTAAAAACCAGCTGTATGATCATGCTGATCGTTAGCGGAGCTTCTTTTCTTTCGGTAACCGTGGGGTACCTGCGGATCCCCATGGAACTTACCCGGTTCATTTCCACGTTAGGGCTGTCCAAGTACATGTTGATTGTGATCTTCTCTATCATGTACTTGATCTTAGGGTGTCTATTGGACGGCTTTTCCATGATTGTCATGAGCCTTCCCATTGCACTACCTCTCATCAAGACTGCCGGCTTCGATCCTCTCTGGTTTGGGATCTACCTGGTGATCATGATCGAGTTGGCTCAGATCACCCCACCCGTGGGATTCAACCTGTTTGTCATTAATGGGCTCACGGGAGAAAGCCTCGGTTCCATAGCGAAGGCAGCGTTCCCTTCTTTCGTGATCATGCTGGTCATGACGGCTTTCATCACCGTCTATCCTGAGGTAGTGCTCTTCCTGCCGAGACTAATGATTAAGTAGTTCTCGTGGGGCGCGCGTATGAGTGTAAGCGAGAACCCTTCCGTTCGTTTTCTCGCGATGGGGGAAGCCTGCGTCGTAGTAGAGTTCGGAAATACCATCGATCCAGAAGTGAACGAGAGGGTTCACCGATTGGCCCGATGCCTCCAGAACCTCCTTTCCCGCCCGGAGGCGACCACCTATCAGGGAACCTTTTATCGCCAGGAATACCGCTCATGGAGTGAGGTCGCGCGGGCAGGAATCCGGGAACTGGTTCCTACCTATCGATCCCTCGCCGTGTATTTTGATCCTCTCGAGGTGAAGCGGCAGGCTCTGGAAGCGCAGATCACTCAGCTCCTGCAAGAGATAGATGTACCCGAACCCGCGGGAGCGTTGGAGGCAGAGGCAGGGTCTCAAAGGGAAAAGACGTTTCCCCGACAAGGAAAAACAGTTATCATCCCCGTGTGCTATGGGGGGGAGTATGGGCCGGATCTCGCGTTCGTGGCGCAGCACACAGGCCTCTCAGAGGAAGAAGTGGTAAAGATCCACACAAGCCGTACCTACCGCGTATACATGCTGGGATTCCTTCCTGGATTCCCTTACCTGGGAGGAATGGATGAACGGATCGCTACGCCCCGGTTGGAAACCCCCCGCACGCGGATTCCCGCGGGTTCGGTGGGAATCGCCGGCACCCAAACAGGGTTCTATCCTATGGAAAGCCCGGGAGGGTGGAGGATCATCGGACGGACACCCATCAAAGCTTTCGATCCCTTTTCGGACACCCCTTTCCTCCTTTTCCCGGGAGATTTCGTGCAGTTCAAGTCCATTGGAGAAGGGGAGTATCGAAAGATTGAAGAGTCCGGAGGCCGACCATGATGCAGATGGCGGATCGGATAAAACTCAAGGTTCTCGATCCCGGACTACTCACGACTGTGCAGGACTCGGGAAGGTGGGGATATCAGGCCTTTGGGGTAAGTCCCGGAGGGGTGATGGACGAGTATGCCGCGGAGCTTACGAACCTATTGGTGGGGAATCCACCTGATGCGGCCCTCCTAGAAATCACGTTGAAAGGACCAACTCTCCGGTTCGAGGAAGAAGGATGGGTAGCTCTGGGGGGGGCTGATTGCGGCGCTACCCTGGATGGAAAGCCAGTTCCTAACTGGTCGGCTTTCTATGGGAGGGCGGGTTCTACCTTAATCCTTGGATTCGTGCGGGAAGGATGTCGAGCGTACCTTACCTGCGCAGGAGGATTCGATGTGCCCCTTGTTATGGGAAGCAGAAGTACCTACCTTCGGGCCAAGATCGGGGGATTTCAAGGCCGGCCATTACAGGAAGGGGATGTCCTGGAAGGGATTAACTTGGTGGAAGCGCGCGATGAACCGGGAAAGATCGTGGAATCGATACGCCCTGAGCGTGATTCAGACTTGCCTCTAACCCAATCATCGACCATCACCCTTCCTCCTTCGCTCATTCCGCGGTATGGGTCTCCCATCCTCCTCCGGGTGCTTCTCGGTCCGCAGGAAGATATGTTCGAACCTGAGGGGGTGGAAACCTTTTTTAACTCCCCCTACCGTATAAGTCATGAGGCCGATCGGATGGGATACCGGCTGGAAGGTCCTAAAATCAATCATAGAGGAAAGGCGGACATCGTGTCCGACGCCCTAGCGAAGGGAGCCATTCAAGTTCCGGGGCATGGGATGCCTATCGTGATGATGGCGGATCACCAAACGACCGGTGGGTATCCTAAGCTGGGAACGGTAATCTTAGCCGATCAGTACCTATTGGCTCAGGGAAAACCAGGGGATGAGGTGTTGTTCTTTCCCTGCACGGAAGAGGAAGCCATTGTTGCCTGGAAAGAGCGGCGGGATCACCTTTCTCTGGTACGGGCGTATGTGGATAGACTTTGGAGGAAGTATGCCTAGAATCGATTTAAACTGTGATATGGGGGAAAGTTTTGGCGTGTATACCCTCGGTCATGATGAGGAGACTTTGCCCTTTGTCACCTCTATCAATGCCGCCTGTGGGTTCCACGCGTCGGATCCTCAAACAATGCAAAGAATCGTGCGGTTGGCAAAGCAGCATGGAGTGGCGGTAGGCGCTCATCCCGGTTACCCAGATCTGGTGGGATTTGGACGGCGGGAATTGGCCGCATCCTATGAAGAGATCGAGGCGGACGTGATCTATCAGATTGGCGCTCTGTGGGGTTTTTGCCGTTCGGAAGGCGTGCCTCTCCAGCACGTGAAACCGCATGGGGCCCTATACAACCGCGCGGAAAAGGACCTGGGTACGGCCCTTGCCATTGCCCGAGCGGTGAAGGCGGTGGATCCGAACCTCTACCTGGTGTGCCTTGCCAATTCCCCCATGGTAGAAGCGGCGAAGCAAGTCGGAATCCCGTTTGTGGAAGAAGCTTTTGCCGATCGGGCTTACACGGCCGAGGGGAGACTGGTTTCCCGGAAACTCGTGGGTGCTGTTTTACATGAGGTAGATCAGATTGCCGAACGGGTTCTAAAGATGGTGGTGGAGGGGAAAGTAACTGCCATCGATGGGACGGAACTCAAGCTGCGTCCGGACACGATCTGTGTGCACGGGGATACTCCCGGAGCGGTGGACATGATCAAAGCTATCCGCGCGCGATTGGCCCTTGCGGGGGTCGAAGTGCGGGCTTTTGGAATCAAATAGACGATTCCCAGAGATTCATAGATAAGCCTGTGTCTTTTAAAAGGTCGTGCGCTTTTTGGTCGTAGGTAAGCCATACTCCCTGGAGTTCTTGCGCCAGAGCCGCGTATGTCGCGTCGTAGCCAGTAAGCCCCTTTCTGGATAGATGGATGGCTTTTTCTGCTAGGGACTCCGTCATAGGATAGCGAAGGACTCCGCTGGTAAGGATGGGCAAGACCCCCTCTTTGTAGACATTAAGAGGGTGGGGATGCAGGCGGATGAGGACCGATAGAATCTCGAAGGAAAACAGTTCGGGAACAGCGAATCGTTCGGGAAAGGAAAGAAGCGCGTCCAGAACTCGCTCTGCATGTATATGTTGTTCTTCGATCAAGAACCATCGGAGAGCTACCGAAGCATCCAGAATATACATTACAGATTTCCTTTCCGAAGCAGTTGTAGGGTGCTAAGGCTATCCAGCGCGCCGATTCTGGGGGCGGCCAATGATCGGAGTTTCTCTTTCATTTCTCTTTTCTTTTCTTCTGCCAGTTTGTCTAGGAATCGTTTCTGGAAGTCATCTATCGGAACTAAAGCGGCTTTGATTTCCTTCCCTTTACGGATCAATACAGGTTCTTTCGTGGTTTCCAGTTCCTGAAGGATCTCTCCCAGGCGGTGTCTAAGAAACAAAGCATTTACCGTTTTCATAAACTAAATATATAAAGTTAACATATTACTATCAAGTATTCACTTTTTTCATCAAACCGCAGAAAGGATTCGGTTTCTAGGTTCTTGCGATCTCTTGACCGAGCTGTTCCGATTTCGTAGGATGACACTCCATGAGTAAGGAATACACAACGGAATTGCAACTCGATTTTGGCCCGGATGGAAAGAACCTGATCCCTGTGGTCACCCAGGATATCCATACTAAAGAAGTGCTGATCGTGTCCTTTACCAATAAGGAAGCATTCGAAGAAACCCGCCGAAGTGGATACGCTACCTACTGGAGCCGAAGCCGGAACGAACTGTGGAAAAAAGGTCTCACATCCGGCGATCTCTTGCGGGTAGAGGAGATTCGAATCAACTGTGAGCAGAACTCCCTTCTCTACCTGGTAACCCCTTTGGGAAGGGGAGCTTGCCACGCGAAAAAGCCGGATGGATCGCCCTATGAATCCTGTTACTACCGGAAGGTTCGCCCGGATGGCACATTGGAGGTAATCAAGCGATGAGCATGGAAGGGTCGAAGAAAAGCGAAACGTTGATCATTGGTATGCCGGCCGGTTCCTTGGCGGATCCGAACCGGGGAGGAAACCTGATGCAACTTCTGGAAGCCGCGGGATTCCGAACCAAAGGGTACGATGCCGGAGGCCCCACCACGTTTCCGGGGATTACCTTCCTCTACGGTTGGGACGGACGACCGCAGGAGTTCGGTTCTCAGCTCGGCATTGGTGAAATCGACGTGGCGATCGGCGGGGATGATTGGATCAAGGAACGGTTACTGGAATTGGAAATCGAATATGGGGTACAGGTTACCCTGGAAAAAGTGCTCTCCCTCAAACGGGGAGGGGTAAAGATCGTGGGTATCGTGCGAGGCGAGGAAGAGGCGATAACGGCGGGACAGGTCTTGGAAAAGATTCTCCGCACCAAGCCATTGATCACGGTGGTGGCGGAGATGCCCTACATCGCCCTCGATTGGGTGCGGAAGGAACTTGCTTCCCTAGGTAGGAGCGATTTGGCCTCCTCTTGGTCCGTCCAAAAGTACAAGACTCCCCCGCGGATCGACCGAGGGATCCTGATCTATGAAACCTGGGGAAAGACGGAGTCCAAGGTCAAGAACGGGGGTGCCGATCTGGGAATCGAGATCACCCAATCGGGAAGCGCCATACGAAACTATGGGCTCAAGATCATCGCTACCCTGTTAGAGTCTGAGTCGGGTATCTGGATCAATCCATCCGTGCGGATGAATCGAGAGAAATCCACTCTTCTCGATATGTTCCTGCTGAACCTGTACGGGACCCTCAACGCGGAGGGCAAGGTGCTGGTGGTGTTCAACGTGCCCAATCCCTTGACGGCGAAGGTGGAGGAGTTCTTACGGGTAAACTCCCTTTACGCGGACGAACCGACCCGAACGGTGGGCAAAGACTTTACCGTATATAGCATACAGGTGGATACGGAAAATCCGCGATTCCCGCTGGCCCGGGTACGGTACGAGCTGGCACTCCTTGGCGCTCGGAGCATCGACACGATGCCCCTCTCTTCTTCCATTCCGGGCTTGGGGGCGCTGAATGGGAAGCTTCTGGTGTAAAGTTTAACGACGGCGTGGCTACTCATGCCGCTTCTAGAGGTAACGCGAAAGCAATATGACTATCGCCCAGAAACTCAGAACATTGGTCCAGAGCGATCGCATCCTCTCCACTCTCCAGAGCCTGGAAGAAGTATATGCGGCGCTGGAAGAGGAACAGAAAAAATGGATCGAAGCGTCCCCTTTCCGGTGTCCAGTTGGTTGTGGGAGGTGTTGTGAGCGCTTTGTCCCGGATATGTGGGAGATTGAAGCCCTCTACATCGCGGGCCAGTTATTGATCGAGGGGCGGGACAGTCTTTTCCAGCCTTCGCAATCCTTCCCCTGTCCCCTCTACCGGGCGGAAGGAGAGTTCCACTGTACCGTGTACGAAACCCGGCCTCTGGTCTGTAGGGTCTTTGGGTTCGCGGGAGACCGGGACAAATGGGGCCATTTGAGGTACGCTCCCTGTCGACACATGGCACTAGAAGAAGGGCAACAAGTAGTATCAACATCAAAGATGTGGACGGAGCAAGAGCTAGTTAAGCGCTTCGCCGCGCTCCCCCCGGACATGACGCTATTCGCGCGAAGAGTGCAGGCCATCGAGCCTTCGTGGGCTATAGAACGAGAGCCCTTAGACACAGCCCTTCCCAAAGCCCTCATGAAGCTGCGTCTGTACGCGTGGTTTTCCAGTCCCGATAAAGCGGCTTGAACAAGTAGAACGCTTGAACATGTAGAAAGATTTGAACATGTAGAAAGATTAAGAAAAAAGGCGGGCAGCTCCGGTACATCGGTTTGGTGTTTATGTTTTAGAGCTGCCCATTAGGAAACGATAGGATTCTAGCACTCAGGCCCCGGGAGGATGGGGCCTGAGTGCTTTTGAACTTTTTATTTATTAGAACGCCAGATCTCCCGCGTCTTTACCCTTGTTCGATTCCACGACGAGGTTTTTATCGAAGAACTTGGGACCTTGGGTTCCCTGGACTAACACTAGATCGTAGGTGCCGGGATCCATGAATGCCAATTTG
>OGCI01002704.1_pt1 | contig 11049 bp, 10 predicted proteins | sample 1570021 | NCBI WGS metagenome assembly OGCI01 (sample SAMN06264664, study PRJEB24512) | hot springs metagenome | isolation source: Hot spring water | place: South Africa: Tshipise | collected 2015-06-21
TAGGCCAGCCACCTGGTACCACGGCCCACCCTCGCCCAGCGCTCACTTGCAGCGCAGCACCAACACCGGTCTTTCCGAACGGTGCAGCACCGCCTCGGTCATCGAGCCCAGCATGAAGCGATCCAGCCCGCTGCGTCCGTGGGTTCCCATCACGACCAGGTCGTGGTTTTTGGCCTCATCTAAGATGGCCTCCACCGGCCGGGCCTCCACCAGCTTGGTCTCGGCCTCCACCCCAGCCGCCTGGGCCAGTTCGCTGGCTTTGCTCAGGGCTTCGTTCCCTACCCGCTTGAGGTCTTCGAGCAGCTCGAGGCCATAGGGCACGCTCTCCGGGCTGATCCAGAAGCTCGAGCTGATGTTCTCCAGGGCGTACAAAAACGTCACCCGGGCCCCCATGTTTTTCGCTACTTCCAGGCCTTCGCGAATGGCCTGCTGGCTGCAGTTACTACCATCGGTGGGCATTAGGATTCTTTTGTACATGGCACCCTCCCTGTCTCGGCTGTCCCTAGTCTAATACCCTGCACCCAGGACGAAAGCCCCTGCGCTCGAGGCTCGTAACGCCCCAACCCAGTCACGTAACGCCCCCCCATTACACAGAAAAAAGCGATTGTAATCGGATATCTTTGCTCCATCCCTGTCAAGCGCAAATAAACAAAATTAACGTAACAGCCGGGTGTGCAGGGGGCCGGGTCGTTTTGCAAAACCCCCCTACAATCGCAATTGCTTATGACCTTTCCTGAGCTACTCGCCAGCCTGGTTGCCAAAGGAGTTTCAGACATCCATTTGCACGTGGGCCTGCCCATCATGGCCCGCCTGCATGGTCGGCTTATCCCCATTACCCAAAGCCCGCTTACCCCGCAGTACACCGAGGCGCTGGTAGACTTGATGTGCAACGAACGGCAGAAAGCCCTCTTCGCCGAACGCAGCCAGGTAGACCTGGCCTATGGCGTGCCGGGCGTGGCCCGCTTCAGGGTTAACCTGTTCAAGCAGCGCGGCTCGGTAAGCTGCGTGATGCGGGTGGTTAACTCCGACGAGAGCAAGCTCAAAATCGTCTCACTGCCCCAGGACACCATCAACTACTTCCGCGACAAAGAAAAGGGTTTGGTGCTGGTCACCGGCCCCACCGGCTCGGGAAAATCCACCACCCTGGCCCGCATCATCGATGAGATCAACCAGCACCACTCCAAGATGATCGTCACCCTGGAGGATCCCATCGAGTACCTGCACCGCAGCAAGAAGTCTATTGTTGTGCAGCGGGAGATTGGACAGGATGCCCCCAGCTTTAAAGACGGGCTGGTCGCAGCCATGCGCCAGGATCCTGATGTCATCATGATCGGCGAGATTCGGGATCACGCCACCGCCGCTGCCGCCCTGGAAGCAGCCCAGACCGGCCACCTGGTCTTCTCTACCCTGCACACCCTCGATACCGTGCGCACCGTCAACCGGGTGCTCGACCTGTTTCCACCCCACGAACGGGAGGTGGCCCGCATCCTCTTTGCTGAGTCGCTGGTGGGGATTGTCTCTCAGCGCCTTCTGCCCAGTAAGCAAGGGGGGCGGGTGTGCGCCATGGAAATCCTCAAGGGCAACCTACGCATTCGCGACCTCATTCGAGACCCCGATCGCACCAACGAAATCTACGAGGCCCTCAAAGACTCCTCACTGGATGGAATGCAGACCTTCGACGACCACCTGGCCGAGCTCTACGCCCGCGACCAAATCGACCTGGAAACCGCCCTGGCCCACGCCACCAGCGCCCAGTATGTCAAGGTCAAAGCCCTGCAGATCAACGCAGCCCGCCAGACTCTTATTGACGAGTCGGTGGTGCAGCAGAGCAACTAAAACTAAAACCCGCCGTACTCGTTTTCGGCAAAATAGAGTGAGCCGCGGTGTCAACCCACCCTGGGTGGTGGGTTATCTAATTTTCTGGCCGCCATCAGCCAGGGTCGGTTTAGACTGTTCCCATGTTGATCTATGGGCGCAATCCGGTCTTGGAGGCCTTGCGCGAAGGCCGGGTGGAGCAGGTCTGGGTAGCCAGGGGTGTGGAAGCCTGGCTTTTGAAAGAGCTGGACAAACTGGGGGCTTCGTACCAAACAGTACCGCGCATCCAACTCGATCAGATGGTGCGCACCACCCAGCACCAAGGGCTGGTGGCCGAGATTACAGAACTTGCCTACGCCGACCTCGAGGCCCCTTTTCGGCTGGCCAAAGAGCGCGGCGAGCGGGTCTTGTTGGTGGTGCTGGACGGCATCACCGACCCTCGCAACTACGGGGCCATCATCCGCAGTGCTTTTGCCCTGGGGGCGCATGGGGTGGTGACCGAAGAACGCCGGAGTGCGCCGCTGTCTGCCCTGGTAATGAAGGCTTCAGCGGGCACAGCCAGTAAGATACCTTTGGTGCAGGTCAAAAACATTCCGCGCTACCTCGAGCAGCTCAAACAGCAAGGGATCTGGGTCTATGGCACCAGCGGCAAAGCTAGCAAAACCATTGCCGAACTCGACTACCAGCGCCCCTTGGCCCTTGTAATCGGCTCCGAGGGCGAGGGTATGCGCCGGCTGGTGGCCGAACACTGCGACGAACTAGCCAGAATCCCCCTCTCTGAGGGGGCTGAGAGCCTGAACGCGGCGGTTGCGCTGGGGGTGGTGTTGTACCAAGCAGGAATCAACCGTAGACCAAAATGAAGCCTCCACCGTAGTAACACCGAAAGGCAAAGCCCAGGCCGCCACGACTGGATCAGTCCTGACGGCCCCGGCGCTGCTCGAGCTACGAAACCGGCGTCACCGCAGCGGTATCCTGCTCGCCAGTGCGAATGCGGTAAACCTTCTCTACCGGGAGCACAAAAATTTTGCCGTCCCCCACCTCGCCCGTGCGAGCCCCGGCCAGAATAGCCCGCACCGTTGGTTCAACAAAATGATCCGAAACGCCAATTTCCAGCCGCACCTTCTCGGAAAGCTCCATCTTTACGGTAGTACCCCGGTAGGTCTCGACCCGCTCGGTCTCGCCGCCGTGCCCCTGTATGCGGCTGATTGATAAACCCCGCACCTCGGCCTTAAAGAGGGCCTCCAGCACATCGTTGAGTTTTTCGCTCCGGATGATGGCAACGATCAGCTTCATCACACCCTCCTTTAGTCGGTGCCACCCGCCGGCTTAGGCCGGGCCATCGGCATAGCGGTCTCGCTCTTGACCAGGATGGCCCCTTCACCGCTGGTGTAGGCCTCTTCGCCGTGCTGGCTTACATCCATACCCACCCCTTCTTCCTTGATAGTCGCCTTGAGGGGGGTAATGGCACCCACCAGCTTGAGCAGCACAAAGGTAATGGCCCCGCTGTATACCACCGCTATAAGCACGGCAAAGGCCTGGATCAGCACCTGGGCCGGATTACCTGCAATCAGACCATCAAACAAACCGTTAACCGACTTCTGGGCAAACACCCCGGTCAGGATCGCACCCGTAATTCCGCCAACCCCATGGGCTGCAAACACATCCAGCGAGTCATCCATCCCACTCCTGGCCCGCCATAAGAGCACAAAATAGCTGGGGAAGGCCCCTATCGCTCCCATCACCAGTGCGTAGAAGGGAGAGACAAAAGCAGCCGCAGGGGTAATCACCACCAGGCCCACCACAATCGCGGTAGCCAGCCCCACAGCGGTCACCCGCCCCGTCCGCATCAGATCGATGAGCGACCAGGCCACAATGGTGGCAGCGGGGGCCAGGATGGTGTTGGTCAGGGCCAGCCCGGCCGTGGCGCTGGCCGCCCAGGCGCTGCCCGCATTAAAGCCAAACCAGCCAAACCACAACAACGCCGCCCCCAGCAAGACAAAAGGCACGTTGTGCGGTAGAACGGCCTGCCGTCCAAAATCTTTGCGGGCCCCCAGCACCAGGGCTGCTACCACCGCGGCAATCCCGGAGTTGATGTGTACCACCGTACCGCCGGCGAAGTCCCAGGCCCCCAGGTCAGCCAGGAAGCCACCCCCCCAGACCCATTTGGCAATGGGCGCGTAAACCAGAAGGCTCCAGAGGGTGATGAACAGCAAAAAGGCCGGGAAGCGCATCCGTTCTACCACCGCACCGGAGATCAGGGCCGCGGTGATAATGGCAAAGGTTCCCTGAAAGATCATCCAAAGCATGTGGGGAATGGTGATGGAAACAATCGCCCCCTTGTTCTCCATACCCACGTTGTTCAAGAACAAGTAGCGCAGGTCACCGATAAAGTTGCCATCCCCGGAGAGGGCCAGGGTGTAGCCCAACAAGGCCCAGGCCACAGCCACAAAGCCCAGCGCCGAGAAGCTCATCATCATGGTGTTAAGGGCGTTTTTTGAGCGAACCATCCCCCCATAAAAGAAAGCCAGCGCCGGCGTCATTAGCAGAACCAGGCCGGTAGCCACCAGCATCCAGGCGGTGTCGGCAGCGCTGAACTCAGGGTCTTGGGCAAAAGCCAGGCCACCCAGCAATGCCGCCAAGCCAAACGGTAGTCGAAGGTTTTTCATCAACCTCTCACCTCCTGAGCATAAGGCTACCGGCAGATTGTGCAAGTTGTCAATGCTTTTTTGACAATTGTTAATCTTTTTATTTACACTTTGCACATTCGCATGAAATAAATTGCCTGATTGGGGTCAATAAATACCAGATGTCCAACAAACTTTGTCACAAACAAACCCACGCGCCGGGCAACCGCAAGCTGTCCTACAATGCAACCCACCATACCCCCTACAACCCATCTGGCTCTAAACTAGAATTCGAACATGACCGAGCGGCAGCGGCGCATACTGCATCTTCTGGTAGACATCTACATCCAGACCCAAGCCCCCGTGCCTTCGGGGGTACTGGCCCAGCAGTTGTCGCTTTCGCCGGCCACCGTGCGGTACGATCTGATTGAGCTCGAGCAGCAAGGCTTAATCGGCAAACCCCACACTTCGGCGGGTCGTGTACCCACCCGCGCCGGATTCCATCACTACGCGCTCTCCAAACTACCCCCCAACCCCTTACCTCAGGCCATGCTAGAAAAGCTAGCCCAGGTACTGGAGGATGCCGGCCCAAGACGAGAGGCGCTGCTGGTGCAGGTAGCCTCCAAGCTAGCCGGTTACCCCGCCACCCTGCGGCTACGGCCCCAGCGTGCACCCAAACTGTTGCAGGTGCACCTTTCCAACCTGACATCTGGCAAAGTTCTGGCGGTGGCGGTACTGGAAGGTGGGCGGGTTCGCGAAGCCCGCATCGAGCTATCCTTCACACCCACCGAAGCCCAGCTCAATGAGGCTGAGCAACGCCTGTACAAAGCCAGCGAGCCAGTTAAGGCCAGCACACCCGCCATGATGGAACTGTACGAGTCCATCGGAAGGGCCTTCGCCCAGGGCAGCCAGGAGGAGTACCGCGAGGGAATGGGTCTCTTGCTCAGCGAACCCGAGGCTCAAAACCCTCTGTTTTTGCGCCAGGCCATTGCGGTGTTCGAGGCCCCCAGCGACTCCACCTTTACCCCGCCCGGCGGCGTGAATGTTCGGGTCGGCGAAAATGAAGGGCTTTCGCTGGTGCAAGCCGGCATTAAAGTCAACGACCAGATCGGCGAGCTAACCCTTCTGGGCCCGGTTCGCATGCGCTACGAAAGGGCCTTATCGGTGGCTTTTACCATGAGCCAGGTGTATATGGGAAAGTGACCAGCCAGTATTGGAGGTGTTCTTAATGCATCCCAGCCATAACCCTGGACTATTCTTATAAATATGCGCGTACAGGTGTTGTTGTTTGCCCTTTTCCGCGAGCAGGCCGGACAGGCCCGGTTGCAGCTCGAGCTGCCAGAAGGTTCCACCGTGGCCGATGTCAAAGCCCTGCTGGAAGCCCAGTATCCCCTGCGGCTCAGCGGCGGGCTGGCCGCCATCAACGAACAGCTCGCCCAGCCCCACCAGCCACTCAAGGACGGTGATGAGCTGGCTTTCTTACCGCCGGTATCGGGCGGATCCACTACACCCGCCGCTGACCCAGCCCTGGCCACTGGAAACGAAAGCTTTGGCCTGACCTACGAAGCCCTGGCCCTGCAACCCTGGGTAGACTGGGCTTCAGACCACCCCTACGGCGCGGTGGTTAGCTTTTTGGGCACCACCCGTAGCCCCAACAAAGGCCTGTTGGTGAGCTATCTGGAGTACGAGGCCTACCCCGGCATGGCCGAGAAGGTAATGCAGCAGATTATCGCCGAGATGCGCGCGCGCTGGGTGCTGGGCCGGGTGGCCTTGTGGCACCGCCTGGGCCGGGTGCTGCCCGGCGAGGGCTCCATCTTAATAGTGGTTTCGGCCCCCCACCGCCCCGAGGCTTTCGAAGCCTGCCGCTATGCCATTGAGCGGGTCAAACAAATCCTTCCGGTTTGGAAAAAGGAATTCCTGCCCGACGGCTCCCACTGGGTAGAGGGGCATGCACCGGAGGAACACCGCCTTTAAGACTCTTTACGGCCCTCGATCTGGCAGCTTCAAAGCAAAGCATGAGAAAACCCGCCCTGGACTGGGTATCTACAGCCACCCCAATTGCCCTGTCGTGTTGGACAAACGCGAGCGCCTATGCTATAAATGACAGGTATGTCTCAGCATAGGGTCTAGAGTCCCTGGGGAGACAACCCGTCGCGCAGACCATCAACAGCCCAGTCCCAGAGCAATCTGGGCGGGGTTTTAGCGCGACAAACGGCAAAGGCAGAGAGGAAACAGGCGAATGGAAGACCAAGCTACCCAGACTCCAGTGGAAACTGGAAAAGAACCCCAAGCTTTTAGCATGGAGCAGGCCCTGCAAGATGCAGAGGCAAGGCTCGAGAAGACCGTCCAGCGCGGCCAGATTGTCACCGGCACCGTGGTGCTCGTCACCAACGACGGTGTGATGGTAGACATCGGGGCGCGCACCGAAGCCGTTATTCCGTTCAACCAGCTCACCGAGGAGAACCTGTCGGAAGAGGAGCTCAAGAATCTCCTCAAGCCAGGCGACACCGTGACTGCTTACGTGGTTCGGGCCGACCTCGAGAACGGCCAGGTGGTGCTCTCCAAAAAGCGGGCCGAGGCCGATCAGAGCTGGGTCAAGATCCAGGCCCTCTACGAGCAGGGCGAGCCGGTAATGGTGCAGGTTAAGGAAAAGGTCAAAGGGGGTCTGGTAGCGACCATTGAAGGCCTTCGCGCTTTCCTGCCGGCCAGCCAGGTAGATCTGAAGCGCACCCCCGATCTCGACGAGTACGTAGGCCAGAGCTTTTTGGTCAAAATCATCGAGCTTAACCGCAAAAAAGGCCGGATCATCCTGTCGCGCCGTACGGTGCTGGAAGCCGAGCAAAAAGCGGCCCGGAGCCAGGTGCTGGCCAGCCTGAAAGAAGGCGAGGTGGTCGAAGGCCAGGTGGTTGAGGTCACCGATTTTGGCGTGTTTGTGGCTTTGGGCGGCGTGGATGGCCTGGTGCACCGCAGCGAAATTACCTGGGGCCGCTTCAATCATCCCAGGGATGTGGTGCAGAAGGGCCAGACCGTCAAAGCCAAGGTGCTTTCGGTGGATACCGAGCGTGAACGGGTCAACCTCTCGATGAAGGCCCTCACCCAGGATCCCTGGCTGACCGTCTCCGAAAAATACCCTGTGGGCTCCAGGCTCACCGGCAAGGTGGTCGGTCTAACCCAGTTCGGGGCCTTCGTGGAGGTGGAACCCGGCCTCGAGGGTCTCATTCACATCTCCGAGCTGTCCTGGACCAAGCGCCCCAAGCACCCTGGCGAGATCCTGAAGGAGGGCCAGGAAGTAGAGGCCCAGGTTCTGCGCATCGACCCGGAGGAGCGCCGGCTCTCGCTGGGCCTAAAGCAGACCCAGCCCGACCCCTGGAAGAGCCTGCCCGACCGCTACCCCCCGGGTACGCCGGTCAAGGGCAAGGTCACTGGCCTCACCGACTTCGGGGTGTTTGTGGAGATCGAGCCGGGCATCGAGGGCCTGATTCACGTCTCCGAGCTGGCCTACGAGCGCGTCGAGAAGCCTTCCGAGATCTTCAAGAAGGGCGACGAGGTGGAGGCGGCCATCCTCCAGATTGACCCGGTGGAGCAGCGCATCAGCCTCTCGCGCAAACGCCTGCTACCTCCCCCGGCCCATGCAGTTAGCATCCCTGGCGGGGAGGAAGGCGAGGGTCGCAAGGGCCGCCGCGAGGGCAAGGAAGGTGAGCGCCCCAAGCGTTCGAAGGGCAAAGGTGGGGCCCGCGAAGGGCGCGGCCGCGACCACGACTACGACTACGGCATGGGTGGCGGGGCTGCCTCCTATACCAACTACGACCCCAGCGTGGTTGCTACCTCCAACACCAACGTTAAGCTTGGCGATGTGTTCGGCGATCTCCTAAGCCAGATTGCCTTGGAAGAGGACAAAGACAAAGAAAAGGCCTAACCTTCTCTGCCGGCCGGTAGCCGCCCAGGTGGGCGGCTATTTTTTTGAGGGGCCGGTTCGGTCAGCAGGGCCTAAAGCCCCACAAACCGTCCATCTTCCTGCAAAACCTCTCCGTCGGCCAGAAGACGCCCCCCGCGGCGCAGATCCAGAATCAGATCCCAGTGGATCGAGGAGGTGTTGGTTCCGCCGGTTTCGGGGTAGCTCTGGCCCAAGGCCAGGTGCACTGTACCACCAATTTTTTCGTCGTAGAGGATAAGGCCGGTGGGGTGAGTGATACCGAAGTTGGTGCCGATGCCCACCTCGCCCAAGCAGCGGGCCCCTGGGTCGGCCTCGAGCATCTTCAGCAGGTATTCCTCGCCGGTCTGGGCGCTGGCCTCCACCACCCGCCCCGCCCGAAAGACCAGGCGCACCCCTTCCACCCGCTGGCCTGCCACCACCACCGGCAGGTTGAAGCGCACCGGGCCCTCAACCGAGGCCTCGAGCGGGCTGGTAAACACCTCCCCGCTGGGCATATTGCGCTTGCCATCGGAGTTAATCCAGGTGCGCCCTTCCACCGATAAGCGCAGGTCGGTTTCGTCGGCCTGGATGCGAATTTCCTTCACCTTATGCAACCGCTCGATAAGGGCTGCCTGGAATGCCGAGAGTTCGTGCCAGGCCGCGATGGGATCGGGTCGGTCGAGGTACAGGGCTCGCTCCACAAAGGCCCGGAAGCCTGTTGTGGACATCCCGGCCTGCTGGGCGTAGCCGGCGGTGGGGTACAGGGTCAGGCACCAGCGCTTGCGGGCCCGCATCCGCTTGTAGGGCCGCCAGCCCGCCTCAAACTGGGCTATGCGGGCTGGGGGCACCTCGCTAAGCTCGAGCGGATTCTGGGCGCTCTCAATGCGCAGGCTGGCATCCACCTGCTCCATAAGCTGCATCTGGGGTTTTGGGGGCCGATCCAGCCAGGCCTCGCCCAGCATAAAGAAGGGCCTCGAGACCGCCGCGGGAAATAGCTGCACAATGGGATAGGCACCACACTGTAAAACCACCTCATGCAGGGCCTCGAGCAGGGGGAGGGCGGCCGGTTCGGCTTCAATCAGCACGGTCTGGCCCGGCTGTAAGTCCAGGCAGTAGCGCGCCAGTAACCAGGCAAAGCGGCTTTCCATATTCTCAAAGTTATACCGGAGCGTGTTTCAATTTGGCCCAGCGCATCGAGCAAATTGCCCATTCGGAATCCTCGGGCGCATATGCACGTGAAAATCGCCACTTCTGCGCTATGATGTAAAAAGCATGAGCGAAGTCAAAATCACACCGCTGGCCCGTCGTCTGGCGGAAGAGAACAGCATAGACTGGCGTCAAATTAAGGGCACCGGCCCCGATGGCACGGTGGTAGAGCGGGATATTCTGGCCTTTTTGGCCAAGGTTATGGCCGGCGAGGTCAACCTGCCACCCACCCCCGAGGAGGTGGCCCCTCCGGCTGGCGTCGTACCGGATATGGCCCAGGCCCAGGCGGTTCTGCAGAAGGAAGGGGTTCAGCTCGACGACCTGGTGCCCTCGAGCCCCAGCGCCCCCCCACCACCGGAATCGGCCCTGCCCACCCTGGAAGACATCGAGTTCGACCTCGACCTCGAGCCCACCCCTCCCCCCCCGGTACCCCCGGCCAGCGCGGCCTTCGAGGAAGCCCCCACCCTGGCCCCCGAGCCCGAGATCGTACCCAATTTCGAAGAGCCTGAGCCGCTTACAAGCACCGGGCCTCTTTCCACCCTCCAGTGGGAGGAGCCCGAGCCCCTGAGCCCGCTCCCCGAGGTCAACCCCGAGCTAGCCAGCCTACCCCCCCTGCCCAGCGAACCCGACCTCGAGCCCCCCAGCAGCGCCAACAAGCTGATCTGGGAAACCCAGGAAGTCCTGACCGCCCCCGAGGTTCCTGCCCCTGCGCCCGAACCCTTGGCGCCCGGAATGAGCTTCACCAACACCCCCGAAGCTCCTTCGGCTGAGCCAGCGGTTCCACCTGCACCTGAGCACCAGGCCCCGGTCGAGGCAGCCGCAGCGCCCCTGACACCCCCCGCGGCTTCCATACCCACCCCTTTCGCTAACACTGGTCTAGGCGTGGGCCCCGCACCCAGCACCCAGATGCTGCGGGTTCAGGCCTGGCAGCGCCTGGTGGCGATTGGCCCCGCGCAAGAGGCCGCCCAAACCCTAAGCGAGGCCTGGCGCATGGAGGTGGGGCTGGATGCCCTGCTGTACCGGGCCGCCGACAAAGCTCTATCCGACACCCAGACCCCCCTGCGCCCCACCAAGGGTCACCTCGAGGGCAACGAGCTCAAAAGCCTGCGGGTGGCCCCCGCCCAGTCGCTGCGGGGCACCCTGGACTCGCTGCGCATGGCCTCCGATCCCGCCGAAGGGCTGGTGGTGCTCTCCCTGGCAAACAGCGCCTTCGACCAGGTCATCTTTCCTGGCCTCTCCACCCTCACCCTGGGCCGGGCCAGCGGCGGCCATGCTTTGCTCACACTCAGCGGTGATATGAGCTCTGAGCTGGCCGGCCAGCTTTTGGCGCGCGTGGCCTACTACCTCGAGCGCCCCATCCTGCTGGCCTAAACCCCCAGGCCAGTCAGTGCTTGGCAAAACTTGCAATAAAAACACCCGGCAGATAGCTCGATTAAGCTCGCTTTAAGATAACCCGTCCACAACTAGGCACGGGGGGGGGGCTTGTGCTAG
>OGCI01002705.1_pt1 | contig 11045 bp, 10 predicted proteins | sample 1570021 | NCBI WGS metagenome assembly OGCI01 (sample SAMN06264664, study PRJEB24512) | hot springs metagenome | isolation source: Hot spring water | place: South Africa: Tshipise | collected 2015-06-21
ACAATGGAAAGTTTATCCATTCTTTTTTCAACAATTGCATCCAACCCAAAAAAGGTAAAAAAGAGATTTGAATCAATTCCTTCCATTCGAGCACCATTTCCTAAAATTAACCCTGGATATACTCCGTCTAATGAGCCTCTAGAGACTATGATAGATACTTTTTTAATTTCATCATTGTGTTGTGACATGATAATTCTCCTTTTCTTTAAATGCATCCTTTTGGTTTAGGAAGCCCAGCTATTCGCGCAGCTTTCTTTGCTGGACCCTTAGGAAATAATTGATAAAGTTCTTTTGTATCTACTCCACTTTCTTTTGTTAACTTTCTGATGGAAGGTGCGTCACCTTTTTCTTGAAATTCTTTTCTCATAAAATTAATTACAAGCCAATGACGATCCGTCAGCTCATTAATTCCTTCTTCTTTTGCTAATTCCTTCGCTAACTCTTCATTCCAGTCAGCGAAATTTTTTAAGTGACCATCATCATCGAATTCAATCATTCTGCCAAGAATTTCTTTAACAGACATATTTTACTCCTTGTTGATTTTTGATTTGTTATTTCCATTAATGTTCGATACGTTTTTTATAAACTCAAGTGTAAAGAACAGAGCTCTTTTTGTTTCAGGGTGGTTTAATTCTTTTAATAGTTTTATGAGTGAAACGTTTTCTTGAACGTCAATATCAAGTTTCTTGTAAACATTTAAAGCGTTATTTACTGCCTGCAAGATATCAGGTTGTGTTAAGTTCTTAATCGTATTTAAAATTGTAACAATATTATCTCCAAGAGCACGGACATCCTCTACTGTGAATGAAGTGACTATGTTGTCCAGAATTCTTTGTGACTCTTTTAAAAACTCAAAATATCCTTTTCTATCCAATTCATCTAATTTATACATGAAATCAATTATCATTTCTTTAGAAATTGGAGAAAAGTCTTTAATGAAATCACGAATGTTCTCAAGTTGTTCAAACAACTTCGTTAGATTGTTTATATTTCTAAGGAGTTTCTTAAATAGATGTAGAATATCACCTGTTTTTAGATAGTCATGAACATGCTCTAATTCTTTCAACGATGTTTCATAAAAATCTTTGATAACAAATTTAAGGTCATTTTTCAAATCTTCTATCTCACGCCTTTGACGTCTCTGGAGTTCGATTTCCTCCATTATAACATTTAGTTTTTGGTTGATTTGCTCAAGTTGAGCAATTATATCCCTGTTTTCCATATTTATAACCTCTTTCCCGCCATTGTCATTTGTGATTCAATAGGTAATTCAACTCCTTTCAGGAGGTAATGCCAGTACATCCATCGGAACATCATCTTTCCGTAATGATTCATCTTCGTTTCCTCAAGCAATGAAAATGGACCAATTCCAGGTAATGGAAATTTACCAGGTAATGGTTCAGTATCGTAATTAAAATCAATTAAGATGCCTTTACCAAAGCCACTTTCAATAAAACAATTCGCATGCCCATCAAATTTTGCGCTGGGTTTCCTTCCCTCAATTATATCAAGAAAGTTTTCAAATAAAATATCAGACTGAAAATGAGCAACAGATCCCGCTTTAGAGCTAGGGAGATTTGTAGCATCTCCAATAACAAAAATGTTATCAAATCCTTCAGCAATCAAAGTGTGTTTATCTGTTGGAATAAAGTTTAGTTCGTCACCTAAGCCACTTCGCGCAATTGCTTCATCGCCTTTGTTAGTTGGAATAGTAACCAAGACATCAAAGGGAATTTCAGTTTCATCCCAAGAGACAATTTTCTTCTCTTCGTTATCAATCCTCGCAATATTAAATTCTGTAATAAGTTTTATATTTTTTTTCTCCAAAAAATCGCCGAGAATCGCAGATGCTTTAGGTTTTGTAAAGGCTCCGGGTAAGGGAGTGACAAAGTAAATATCTACTTTATCACGCATGCCTCTTTCTGTAAAATACCAATCAGCGAGGAAAGAGAATTCCAGTGGCGCCACCGGACATTTAATAGGCATTTCGGTTATATGAATGACAAGCTTTCCACCTTCCCAGTGCTTAAAGAAATTTCTGAGTTTGCATGCTCCATCAATCGTATAAAAATCAAAAATCTGTTTATGCCATAAACCATCCATCATTCCTTCGACTTCGGTCGGATCAATTCGAGAACCTGTGGCAATAATTAGGTAATCATAAGGAATAACTTTATTACCTGTTAAAATAACTCTATTTTTATCAGGTTCTATGCGATCAATTTCACTCATTATTACATCAACTCCCGGTGGAAAGAAATCTCTTTTAGGTTTTATAACATCCCTCCTTGAATAAATTTCAAAGGGTATGAAAAGAAACCCAGGTTGATAATAATGTGTTTCGTCTTTATCAACTATTGTAATATGCCATTCGTTACTATCAATAGCATTATAAAGTTTGTTTAACATCATTGTGCCAGCAGTACCAGCACCAAGAATAACAAGCTTTCTCATACTGTAACCTCTTCTTTATTTGATAATCTTGTAAATGTTATTTCAACAATTTTTGATTTAATTGAATCACAATTTGTATAATCATTGTAGACGGTACATTCTCGACAATCTAGATTTGAACATACATCATTTTCATGTTTAATTTCCCAGCAAGGTTTAATCGATTCTTTTATCGCTAAACACTTCATAGCATGCTCAGTTGGACAATTGATAATTGCCCAACAAGGAATCATTGAAAGAAGTCTTTTTATTCCTTCGATACTAATTTTATTTTTGTTTATTGCATCTCTGATGCAACGAATTCTATCTAAATCTTTATCAGAATATAATCTCTGACTTGACGATTTTTTATAGGGAATAATCAAAGATTCTTTCTCATACATTCTAAGTGTATGAACCGAGATTCCTAAGATTTTCGCGGCTTCACTAATTCTATATTTTAGATGATTCATTATTTTCATGGATTCAAACCTCGATTGATAATTAGCAAATATTTTGCCAAAGTGAACATGTTAACTTTTTTAAAAATCATAAGGTATGGTCAATAAATTTTTTCATAATTAAAAAACTTTAAAAGCCCAATTCTCAAAGTTGATATTTATAAATATCAACAATTATTAATAACCAGTTTAGTATTGCAGGGAGCAACTTTTGAATTCGGATTATTACCACGAACACTTTAAAGTTGAACTATCAATTGGAAATTATTTTATAATTTTATTATATATTTTAACAATAAACCATAATAACACGAGCAAAGCAATCTGTCTGTAGATTTCCCAGTTGCCATAAAATATACCCGATCTAAGATTCATTATTAAAAGCGTGGATACAAATATAATTATTACAAATTTCCCTATTTGAATTTTATCAAACCAAATTTTTAATGTACTAATTGATAAAACTAAAATTGCTGGAAATGCTGCAGCAACGAGACGGTCGGTGTTAACTGCAAATAAAATTTGGGAATATATCAAAATCAAAAACGGGAGGTATTGTAATAATTTAACAGCTAATTTTCTAATGTTTATGACCATAACGAACATAAAAACTCCAAAAACATATAATGTAATTGAGTAAAGAAATTCTAAAGAAAAATTTTTTATTCGAAATATTCCAATTTCACAAAAAGCTTTCATATAATCATAGTCAGATGAATTCAAATGAACAAGTTTTATATGTAATGGTAATGAATTAAGATATGTTGGGTCGTCATTCCATGCAGGTATTAGTAGTCTTATTATAATTAATACAAGAATGGAAGTAAGCGAATACTTTATTGTATTAATTAAAAGATTAATATCAAACAGCTTTTTGGTATTCAAGGTGTAATATAGTGGAAGAATAAACAAAACTATTTCTTTAGTTAATGCTCCCAAAGTTGTAACGACAACGAACATACCTTCATTTCTTTTTAAAATAGAGTAAATTCCAACTGTAATCAGAAGATATGCTAAAGGATCTACTAACCAAAAATCATAAATCAAGAATTTTGTAGTAAAACCTATTGAAAAATATGAGAGCATTAATACAAAGGACCACAACCGTTCATTAAAAACTATTTCTCCAATCTTATACATAACATATCCAGTTAGAGAAATTGAAGTTAAAGTTATTACAAGGAAATTAGTAATCAACTCAAAAGGCATAATGGAAGCAAGAAAAGGAACTAATACTCTCCAACAAAATGGTGCTATATGAAAGTCAAATGGATTAGTTTCGGCCATGAAGATGTATTTATGATGGTCCCAAGGATTTGAGAAATGAGGATGAGTGTAATTCATTATATCTGTTTTCAAATAAAAAATTAATGTAATAGAAAAAGATGCTACCAACGAAATAAAGTCCAAAAAACTTTTTGAATGAATTAATTTTGTGAAAAAATTGTTTTCATTCATAATCATTGAATTATCTCTAAACATACACTTAAATTTATAGTTTATTTTCTAAACAAATAATGGAGAAAACATGAAAACAGCATTAATTACAGGTGCTTCAGTTGGAATTGGATACGAATTATCGAAAATATTTGCAAAAAATAATTATAATGTTGTTCTTATTTCAAGAAATAAAGAAAAACTTGAGGAATTAAGAAACGAACTTCTTAACATGAACAATATTTTTGTTAAAATTATCACAAAGGATTTATCAATCCCTGAAACACCAATTGAAATTTTCCATGAATTGGAGAAAGAAAAAATAGATGTGGATGTTTTAGTAAATAATGCAGGTTTCGGTTTACTCGGACCTTTTGCGGAATTAAATTTAAGCGAACAACTAAAAATGATTCAGTTAAATATTAATTCATTAGTTCACCTGACAGGACTCTTTTTACCAAAAATGATAAGTAAATCTTCAGGAAAAATTTTAAATGTTGCTTCAACAGCTGCTTTTCAACCCGGACCAAATATGGCAGTCTATTACGCTTCAAAAGCATTCGTACTTTCTTTTTCAATGGCACTTCATAAAGAGTTAAAGAATAAAGGTATAGTCGTAACAGCACTTTGTCCTGGTCCTACCAAAACCGAGTTTCAAAAACGAGCAAGAATGGAAAACATTAATCTGGAACGGTCAAAGTTAATTCCTTATATGAGCGCAGAAAAAGTTGCAATTGATGGGTTCGATGGTCTGATGAAAGGTAAGAGAGTTGTTATTCCGGGACAAATTAATAAATTGGGAACGAAGCTTGTTAAGTTTTTCCCGGAAAGTTTTGTTTTATCAGTGATTCATAAATTCAATACGAGAGATTAAATGTGTCTAATAGTTTTTGGATTTAATGTCCATCCCAAATATAAATTCATTTTTGCAGGCAATCGGGATGAATTTTATGAACGTCCAACAAAACCTACTTCAGTCTGGGGAAATGGAGTTGAAATACTTTCAGGAATTGATTTGAAATCTGGTGGAACCTGGTTAGGAGTAACTATAAAAGACAATGTGAACAAGAAAGTTGGTGACTTTTCGGTTGTTACAAATTTTAGAGACTTTAATCTTTTCCCGTATGATCAAAACAAGGAGTCAAGGGGACAAATAGTAAAAAAATTCCTAATGGGTGATTATCCTAAACACAACATTGATTTACGTTACCTTGATTTTGCAAAGTGGCTTGAGTTTAATAAAGATAAATTTAATCCTTTCAGTTTGATTTTTGGCTCATTTGAAAAATTATACTACTATACAAATACCACTAATACTCTAATAAATATTGAGCACGGAATACATGGATTAGGGAATCAATTTCTAAATTCTCCAGAACCCAAATTAGTTAGGGCAAAAAAACTATTTGAACATATAGTAAATAATTCAAATAATATAACAAATGATTTGCTTGAATTGCTTATGGATGATGTTAAATTTTCTCAGAATGTACTTCCCAAAACAGGTCTTCCTGACGAGCTTGAGTATTTACTTTCGTCAATATTTATAAAGAGTGAAAAATATGGAACACGAAGTTCTACCGTTATACTCGTAGATAGAGACAACAATTTAGTTTTTTATGAACGAAATTTTGAAAACAATGGCAATAAATTTTTTGATAAAAGATTTGAATTAATGCTCTATTAATAAATTTTTCAAAAACTAAAATTAATAAAAACAATTTCGGCATCGTTTCCAATTTTTATTGGTGGCCCCCATGTTCCAATTCCCGACGATACATAAAAATGGGAATTCCCTTTTCTTTTATAACCCCAGCTTAACTCATACACTCGTTTTGTAATAAGATTCGCTGGTGCTATCTGACCATGATGTGTATGTCCTGAAAGTTGAAGAGTTATTCCGTGTTGAACTGCTTCGTTTAAGTCAATTGGTTGGTGGTCGAGTAAAATTATAGGTTTATCCCTATCCAGTTTGTCAATTAGTTCCTTAAGAGATTTTCTTTCTTTTTTAGTAAACATGCTAATACTTCTATCTTCTCTACCTACGACATAAAATGCGTTATCAATTAAGATTTCTTCATCCCTTAAAAAATTTATTCCTAAGTCTTCAAGAAATTTTACTGTTGAATCTACTCCATTTATATATTCATGATTACCTGTAATTGAATAAACACCAAGGCTAGCATTCAAATTTTTAAGATTCTCGGCGAGTTCCAATTTCCTTAATTTATCTGATTTCTCGTCTATTAAATCACCGCCAATTAGAATCAAATCAGGTTCAAGTGAATTAATTTGATGAACCACGTTATCTAGAAAATTATGATTGTTCACAACTGAAACATGCAAATCGGAAAAGAAAACTATTCGATAATTTTTATTGAATGGGTTATGCAGAACTATATCTAATTCTTTTATTTTTATGTTAGATCTATTTATGTAACCATAAACAGCAAATACTATGGTTATCATTGAAATAACAAACGCCACAATAAAACGAGAACGAGAGTTCTTTGCATAAAAATTTTCGGGAAAGATTCTAAAAATATTATTTGTCAAGTAAATCAAATCAGCAAGAAGAAAGAGTAAAAACAAATAAAACATCAACATAAAGTAAAACGAACCAATCCAAATTAAAATCGTATAGATTAAGTCGGGTAAATTATTTGAGAATGCACGGGCAATTATATAAGACGACGCAAAAAGAAAAAATATAATTGCATAAAATATTCTAAGTTGTGGATATATCGACAGAGCTTGCCAACCACGAACAAAAATATATGAATTAATAATTGTATATAAACTGAAAAAAATTATAAAGAACAATGGCATATCAATAAACCAATATTTGTTTTTGTAGATATTTAATAATTCATACATAAAAACACAGCATTGAATTAAATTGTTCAATTGAAATCAGTATTTTCCATATTCATTTACAAGTTCAAAAAGTATTCTGACATTTTTTTGAGGAACAAATGGGGCAATTGAGCATGCAGTGCTTAAAATGAATCCTCCGCCGGGCTTGCCAACTTCAATTATTTCTTTTACGTTACTAATGATTCTATTCTCATCACCATGCAGAAGCGTATTTACCGAATCAATATTTCCTTTGATAAAAACTTTTTTACCTAAACGTTTTTTTGCCTCATGTAAGTCCACATCGCCAAGTGGTCTTGGGTCAAGACATTCTAAACCTGAAGTTCCCGATTCTATCATCAATTCTAATCTATCATTAATTGCACCACATGTATGTAGATAAACAAATTTATTTTTTTCTTTTATTGCTTGGATAATTTGCGATTCAAATGGCAAAACAAATTCCTGATAAAACCTCGGGGATATGAATCCAGCACCAGCAAAAGGCGATGAAATTTTAATTGCGTCAATTGGTTGGTCACACATTTCACGTGTTAATTTGGCTAAACCGTTTGTAAACTTTTGCAGAATTAACTTGCACTTTTCAGGATTTTCAATTAAAGAGATTAATGCATTTTCATAACCCAATAAATCAAGGAAATAATCAAATGGAGAAGTAATTTCGCCATGAATTGAAAACTCTTCACCTACTTTCTTGTAAATCAATTCAACAACTTCAAATTTGTTACTTAAATCAATATTGAAGTGTAATCCACTTGAAACAGGAATGTAGTCAATTTCTTCAGGAATGTTTATCAAATCCAATTCACTTGAAGGAAATTCACGAGGTGAGTAAAATTCAGGAAGTGGTAAATCTTCGCTAGTAAAGATAAGTTTTCTATCTTGAAGATAAACTATTTCTTTATTATCACGTTTTTCAATTTGATTGTATATTTCCCTCCAGTTTTTGAAATGACCATGTAAACTAATTAAAATCCCGTCAAAGTTGTAAAGCTCTCTCAATTGAATTAATCCCTCAGCAAAAGTTTTCACATCAAACCAGAATTCAACCGGTGATATGTTCGGCAACTGCTGTAACATATGACCTATACTCATTTGACACATCAAGGGCACTCGGTCTGGAATTTCAAAATTCATGGCTGCGAGAATTCTTTCTCGGGGAGTCATATTTTAATCTTCTTGCTGAATTCGATTAATTAGAATCCGTTAATGGTCTTTTTATTTTTTCAAAAATATGACAACTAATGTAAATTTTTTATTTAGCCTAATAAGACAATAAAAGTGTTGAAATCAAAAATTAAAAAGCAATAAAATTGTTGAAGATGTTAATATCAAAATGGAATGAAATAGAGATTCTATATTGAGATATGGTTGCCTAAAATAAATTTACTTATCGCTTAAATTCCTTTATAATTCTTTCAACTTCTTCTTCGGAGATTCCAGAGCCTAAAGTTTTTGACCCTGGTGCTTTTGGATAATTTCCCTTTGTATATGTATAAGTTTCTTTTAATGGTGGATTTCCCGCTCGAATTCTCATTCTTTCTTCTATTTCGGGAATCCAACCAGTTGATTGTTTATCAGAATGACTTTGAGTTACAAAACTTGCTCCTGCAAAAGAATTTAAGCTACTTCCAGAATCGGGATTAAGAGGGTTAGTTTCAAAAGCCAGCTTTTTGTAATTCATTAAATGCTTAGCAGTCACGTTTTCTGAGATAATTGAGCCACCCCATGTTCCGGGACCAAGCGTAAGTGATGGATAGAGTGCTGTTGTGTAACCGACTGCACCTAAAGCACCTACTGTATTAACCAATATTCTAAATGTGGGTTTTTCAAGAGCAAATTTCATTATAATATCTCTGTCGTTAGAATGAATGACAAGAGTATGACCCAGTCCACCAAATTCCAAAAGTTCAATACAACGATGGCATGCATTTAACCAACCTTCTTCTGTGTAGAACGCTAAAATGGGCGATAACTTTTCCATTGAAAGCGGTTCATGTTTACCAACAGAATTAAGTTCACATATCAAAACTCTTGTATTCGGTGGTACAGAAAAACCTGCTTTTTGTGCAATTACAGGTGCAGCCCGCCCTACAATTTCTGGATTAATTCTTCCATTGCGAACTAAAATCTTTTCCAACATCTTTTTTTCTTCAGCATTAACAAAATATCCACCTAGCCTCTTACATTCATCAATGACCTTTTCTCTTATAGGTCTATCACAAACAATTGCCTGTTCAGACGAGCATAGAACACCATTATCAAAAGTTTTTCCAGTAAAAACATCAGCTACTGCTTTTTTTATGTTTGCCGTCCTTTCAATAAACGCTGGTACATTTCCGGGACCAACACCATAAGCAGGCTTGCCTGCACTATATGCAGCTTTCACCATCGCACTACTTCCAGTAGCGAGTATCAATGCAACTTGTTTATTCCTCATTAATTCGTTTGTTGCTTCCATTGTAGGTGTAGATAAACAACTAATTAATCCACGAGGTGCACCTTCTTTTACAGCAGCTTCTTCAAGAATTTTTGTTGCTTCAAGTGTACATTTCACAGCGGCAGGATGAGGTGATGCAACTATTGCATTTCTTGCTTTCACTGAAATTAATGCTTTGTAAATCATAGTAGAGGTTGGGTTGGTCGATGGAATAAGAGCTGCAACTACTCCCATGGGCTCAGCTATTTCAATTATCTTTCCATTTTCATAAGTGTTGACTATCCCAACAGTTCGCAAATCTTTAATTGACTCATACACGAATTTAGAACCAAAAATATTCTTGGTAATTTTATCCTGAACATTTCCAAAACCTGTTTCTTCCACAGCCATTTTTGCAAGTTTTTCTCTCGCATCATATGCTGCATCTGCCATTGCCTTCACTATCTTGTCAACTTGAGCTTGAGTGTAATTTTTGAACTCTAATTGAGCTTCCTTCGCTCTATTACAAAGATTTCTCACCTCCTGAATTGAAAGTAAATCTCTATCTAATTCCATTTATATCCTCAAAATTTGTTTGAAAAAATAAATCTAATGTGAATAAAAGGCAAATTAAGTATCAATAATTACTTATTTAACTACGATTTTTAATATGAGTCTATAAAACTTTCTTTGATTTGAAAATGTATTGTAACTTATGAAAATCAAAACGATGTGATTTCATTTTTTCTCGAATAGTTCAAAAACTTATTTTATTTTTATGAGAAATTCAGGAAATCCTGTGAACATCCTATTTGGAATTAAGTTCTCTATTAAATCGACAAACTGTTTTAATCAAATATGAAATTTAATAAGATAACGATTAAAAAGTGCTAAGATTTTCTTTTATTATCCTTGAATTCCTTCAGATAAGCAAAATAAAATGAAGGCGATCTTAATTATTTTATTTTAGAATTTATTCACTGGCGTTATTGGTTTTTTACCTTTGAGAACTTTAACAATATTATTTGCACACAATTCAGCCATTTTTTTTCGGGTTTCTTCCGTTGCACTACCAATGTGAGGTAATAAAACAACATTTTTCATTTTAAGAAGTTCTTTAGTTATCTCAGGCTCAAACTCATAAACATCCAAACCAGCAGCAAACAATTTCCCATTCTTAAGTGCATTAACTAAAGCTCTTTCTTTTACAACCTCACCACGAGCTGTATTAATTAGTATTGCTCCTTGTTTCATGTTATCAAATTGTTCTTCTGAAATTAAATGATATGTTTCTTTTGTAAGAGGAGTGTGAATCGATATGAAATCGGATTTCTTTAATAATTGATTAAGTTTTGTATACTTTGCACCAGTTTCACTTTCAAAATCAATTTTTCTTTCTTTATCATAATAAAGTATAT
>OGCI01002706.1_pt1 | contig 11040 bp, 9 predicted proteins | sample 1570021 | NCBI WGS metagenome assembly OGCI01 (sample SAMN06264664, study PRJEB24512) | hot springs metagenome | isolation source: Hot spring water | place: South Africa: Tshipise | collected 2015-06-21
GAAGGGTCTCTGCTTTGGGGTTCGTTGAGATTCTTCGCTTCGCTCAGAATGACAGAAAGGGGGTGTCAGAATGACAGAAGGGGCATCGGGGCTAACGAAATTTCTCAATCACCCTCCAACGGGGTACACTACAATTTATGGGTGGCTCGTTAATCAATCTGGCGTATTTGGTGTCGGCGGTTCTGTTCATCTTGGGTCTAAAAGGGCTTTCGCACCCACGCACGGCGGTTCGGGGCAATCGGCTGGGCGCGCTGGGCATGCTGATTGCCATTGTGGCGACCCTGCTTAATCAAAATATCATCAGTTACGCGCTGGTGCTGGTGGGTTTGGTGGTCGGAGCGTTCATCGGCTTGTTAATGGCGCTTCGGGTTCAGATGACCGCAATGCCCCAGATGGTCGCTTTGCTGAACGGGTTTGGGGGAATCGCCTCCGCGCTCGTTGCTGGAGCCAGCCTAATTGAGACCACCTTGCCTGAAGTGATACCGCCCGTCCCACTCCTCCAGTTGACCGCTGCGACCGCCGCCTCAGGCATCATCGGCGCGGTGACTTTCTGGGGCAGTTTAGTGGCGTTCGGCAAACTACAAGGTATCATCACCGAGAACCCCCTGCAGATTAGCTCGCTTCACTACATCAACGGCATATTGTTGCTGGGCGCAGTGGGGTTGGGAGTGATGCTCACACTGAACCCGACGGCGGTGGGCTACTACTGGACGCTGTTGGCGGTGGCGTCGCTGGTGGGTCTGCTGTTGGTGTTTCCGATAGGGGGCGCCGATATGCCCGTCGTGATTGCCCTGCTCAACTCCTATTCAGGGCTTGCGGCGGCGTCCACAGGCTTTGTGTTGAACAATAACGCTTTGATTATCACCGGCTCGCTGGTGGGCGCGTCGGGGATTATCCTGACCACGATTATGTGTAAGGCGATGAACCGCTCCCTGCGCAATGTTCTGTTCGGGGTCTGGGTGCCCAGCGAGGCAGGACCGAAAGCGGAGGATGTGTACGCAGGCAAGGTCAAAGCCACTTCGCCCGACGAGTTAGCGATGCTTCTGGAGGGGGGGCGCTCGGTCGTGATTGTGCCCGGCTACGGGATGGCAGTTTCCCAAGCCCAGCACGCCGTGCGCGACCTGATGCAGATTCTGGAGGCACAAGGCATAGAAGTGGAGTTCGCCATCCACCCTGTGGCGGGACGGATGCCGGGGCATATGAATGTGTTGCTTGCCGAAGCGGATGTGCCCTACAACAAACTCAAGGAGATGGATGAAATCAATCCGCGCTTTGAGCAGGTGGATGTGGTCATCGTGATTGGTGCGAACGATGTGGTCAATCCATTAGCCCGCACCGACCCCAACAGCCCGATTGCGGGGATGCCTATCTTGGATGTGGACAAGGCGCGCAGCGTGGTGGTCATCAAGCGCAGTCTCAGTCCGGGCTTCGCGGGCATTCCGAACCCGCTCTTCTCGGCGGACAACACCCTGATGCTGTTTGCCGATGCCCGCGAGGGGGTGCAAGGCATCATCAGCGCGCTCAAGGCGAAGTAGGGGTTGGAAAAGGAGGTCTCTGGGTCGCACCTGCCTACAAAGTATGGAACCCCCGCCCTGACCCTCCCCCTAAAGCAGGGGGAGGGAGTGCTTGAATAACACAAGGGCACAATCCCCTCACTTGGGCTTATCAAAACCGTGTTCTATCTTCTTCCAATAGGTCTCAAAATCAAAGCCGGGGCTGTGTGCGGGCACATGGCACCCCATACAGGATTGAGGTCCTGCCTTGCCCAGTCGGTTGTTTTGGGGGTCTAACACATGGCGCTTGGCGGGTCCGTGGCAACTCTCACAACCGACATCTTTGAGATTGGGCGTCTTTTGCATATTTTGGAACCCGCTCTCAAACTCCAACCCGACCACATGGCATACCACGCACTCAGGGTCTTTGTCGTGTTTCTCGTCAATCAGCGTTTGCATCGCTTTGGCGTGGGCGGTGCGCTGCCAGATGCGATAGTCCTCCGAATGGCAGGGCATACAAGTGCGACTACCCGCAAACTGGTCGCCCGTGAGAGTGGGGCGTCGGGGCACCATACCGAGCAGGTCTTCCGCCTCCACACGCGCCAAATAGCCCAGCTTGACCTGCATAATCGTGGGGTCGTCTTTGAAATCTTCGGTCAGGCGCGTGTAGTCCACCTGTGCCACTCCGAGCGGTTCACCCTCTATCTTCGCCAAGCCAACGAACTTGGCATCGTTGCCAGCGAACACGAGCCGTGTATTGCCCACCGTGCGGGTCGGTAGCGGTCCGTCGCCCCCCTTTGCGTACACAATCATATGAAAGTAGGGATGGGCTTGGGCAATCGCCTCCGCCTCCTGGGCAGTTCCGTAGAAAAGGAGGAGGCGCAGGTCGCCTTGAGTTTCTATCTGGGAGCGCAGGGTGTCCAGAGCGCTGAGATGGGGAACTACCTGGAGCTGAGGATTGCGCTGGCGTACCGAGTCGGCATACTTATCCGAAATCAGCCCGACGACCAACACGCGCACCGCACGCCCCAAGTGGCTCTTCTCCAACACTGTGAAGGGCGTGAACACGGGGTTCCCGTTCTCCTGTACATTCGCGCTCAAAAGGGTGCCTTTGAACTGAGATTGTAGGCTCTGGAGGTAATCCAAGCCGAGCTGGTAATCGTACTGCCCCAGATTCAGGGCGTCGTAGCCCATCTGATTGAGCATTTCAATCAGCGTTTCCGCCTTGAGCTCGTCTTGGCGGTTTTGGGCTTTAGTGAGGTCGCCATTTTCCAAGCGGACAAGCTGGTACTCTTGGGCAAGCTGCTTGAGCAGGCTCCCACGGCGTGGGATACCGCCCACCATCGGCTTGGAGCAACCGCACGGGGTGATGTAGCCGTTGATTTCGGAACCGAACACTATCCCTAATGGAAGCGCTTTTGAAATCGGCTCTGGGCGATAAAATCCCAAGGAGACTAACACCAGCAACGGCAACCCGAACCACATCACCAAGCGTCCCATCGTTGACCTCACCTCTATTGTAGCACAAATCGGCAGGAAATCGGGGTGTGGACACGAATAGGCTTGCCGTGATGCGACGAATAGGGCTTTTCGGGCTGAGTCTGTTGTTCCTTACTGGCTGGGGCGACATCTCGTTCAGTGGTTCTGCCAGCGCAGGGATGGGCGGTGCAGGGATAGCGGTTCTGCGTCGTCCTGAGCGTCAAGCCTCGCTGAACCCTGCGGCAGTGGCGTATGTCAAGAACTTTCGGATTGGGGCAGGAAGCATTGACACCTCTGCACGGGGCGCTTCGCTGAGGACCTTGTTGGGCGATTTAGATGTCGGTACTGGAAGCGTCGCCGATTTAGCGAACACTGCCACCCTGTTGCGCAAGTTCGCTCGGCAGGATACCGAACTTTTGCTCACGGGTGATTTAGGGCTATTCGCCAACGGGTTCGGCATCTCGGTGGGCGGTCTGCTGGATGCACGCCTGTTGCCCAACGAAGCCCTCCGCAACTGGGCACGAAACGATGGCAATCCTGTGAACATCCCCAGCACGGCGCGGGGCGACCTCATCGCAGTGGGCGTGTTCAGCTTGCCCGATATGATGGGGGGCGTGCGTTTCTCTGCTGACGATGGTGAGCTGGCGGTCGGCGCGAAGCTCCGATTTCTTCGCTTCTACTACACGCACTACTTAGCACAGGGAGCCCAACTGCAGGGCAGTGCGGGAGTGCGCGCGCCCGAACTGCAAGGACGCGACTTCTTAGAGCGCACGACGACCGCCTTAGACCTCGGATTTATCTGGCGCCCTGCGGGAGACTCAAACTACACCCTCGCCGCTGTGGTGGAGAACTTCATCGAGCCAAATGTCCGATTTGAAGCGACTGACCGCAACGGACAGGTCTTTCGGTTCAAGCCTCTCGTGCGTACCTATCATCTCGGTGTTGCGGTGGACACAGAGACGGGCACGCTTTTCGTGTTAGACCTTGTGGACATCGGCAACAACGCGGGGCGCGGGGAGGTGCGTGCAGGAATCGAACAGCGGGTCGGACGGCTTGCCCTGCGCACTGGCTACGCCTCACGCACCGGCTGGACGGCTGGGCTAGGGTTGGGCGGTTTCAATATCGCCTATTCAGAGCAGTTCCCTGTGGTGGTCTCGCGCACCCTGAATTTCTGAAATGACTTGCGAAATCGTCGCTGTCGGCACGGAACTGCTTTTAGGGCAGATTGTGGACACCAACTCGGCTTATCTGTCCGCACGGCTTGCCGAGATTGGCGTGAGCCTCTATCGGCGCGCTACGGTGGGCGATAATCGGGAGCGGTTGGTGTCCACTCTGTCCGAAGCGTGGAGCCGCGCGGATGTGGTCGTCACGATTGGCGGGCTGGGACCAACGGACGACGATCTCACTCGCGAGGCGATTGCTCAGGTGTTGGGCGAGACACTCATCTTGGACGAAGAGCAGGCGGAACACATTCGTCGGTTTTTTGAGGAGCGCGGGCGTGAGGCGACCCCACGCCAACTGCGCCAAGCGATGCGTCCGCCCAGCGCCAAACCCATCCCCAACCCGAACGGCACTGCGCCCGGACTGCACGCCGAGAAAGCGGGCAAAATGCTGTTCGCCTTGCCCGGTCCGCCCAACGAGTTCATCCCGATGGTGCAAAACTACCTCCTGCCCACGCTGGGGGCGTTCACGGGCGGGCGGGTCATTCGTTCCCGTGTGCTGAGGCTCTGCGGGATTGGAGAATCGGACGCTGAAGCCCAACTACACGACCTCATCGCCAGCACCAACCCAACCTTAGCCCCTTTGGCGAAACTGGGCGAGGTACATTTCCGCATCACTGCACGCGCCGAAACCCCCACAGACGCTGACCAGATGATTGCCGAGATGGAGCAAAAAGTGCGCGAGCGGTTGGAGTACTACATCTTCGGTATTGACGAGACCACGCTGGAGCAAGCGGTGGTGGAACGGCTCGTCCAGGCGCGCCAAACGGTCGCCGTCGCCGAATCGTGTACAGGAGGGCTGTTGGGCAACCGCATCACCGATGTGCCTGGCAGTTCCGAAGTGTTCGTAGGTGGGGTGATTGCCTACAGCAACGCCATCAAGCAGGCGGAACTGGGCGTGCCCGCCGAGGTATTGGCAACCGTCGGCGCCGTGAGCGAGGAGACGGCACGGGCGATGGCGGAGGGTGTTCGCCAGCGGTTCGGAAGCGATTGGGGAATCGGGATTACGGGGATTGCAGGACCCGGAGGCGCCACGCTCGAAAAACCTGTGGGACTGGTCTATGTGGCAATCAGCGACGCACGTACGACGGTCGTGCGACGCCAACAGTTCATCGGCGACCGCAAGACGGTCAAGTGGCGTTCGGCGCAGTATGCGCTCTGGCTCTTGTATCGGGGGGTACGCGACGGCGGATGCGACTCTTTATTGCGGTCTTGATTTCGCCCGAACTGATGCACACGCTGGCGAAGGCGCAGGCTCGGCTCCAGCGCGAATTGAACCATCCCAGCCTACGCTGGGTAGCGCCCGAAAACTTCCACATCACCCTACTGTTTCTGGGCGAACAGGAGGAGACACGGCTTCCCGCTATCCACACCGCCCTTCAAACGGTCAGTCAGCAGGTAGAGCCGTTTGACTGGAGCGTTCGCGGATTGGGGGTATTCCCAAACTGGAACCGACCCAGTGTGTTGTGGGCGGGTGTTCAGCAAGGGACGCCACCTCTCAGCCAGCTGGCGCGCAAGCTGGAAGAGGAACTTTTGGAATCGCCGTCAGGCAAGCCGTTTCATCCCCATATCACCTTTGCTCGCTTCAAGAACGAGATGTTGTCGCGTCATCGGGATGGCGATTTCCTGCTTCGGCTCCAACGCAGTGCCGAGGCAATCGGGAGCTCCCTCCAGGGTGTTGAACACACAGCCCACCTAAGCCTGATGCTCAGCGAGTTGACACCGAAAGGCTCTCGGTACACCGAGTTGGAGCGATTCGCGCTCAAATCACGCGAGGGGTAGAGGATTCAACCCCTCACACAGCGTCCAGTGCCTGCTTGAGGTCAAGCACTAAGTCCTCAGGATGCTCCACCCCGACCGAGAGGCGAATGAGGTTCTCGGTGATGCCGAAGGCGCGCTGGTCTTCCTTACTCATATCGGAGTGGGTCATCGTAGCGGGATGCTCTGCCAGCGACTCGGTGCTACCCAAGCTCACCGCCAACTTGATGAGTTTGAGCGCATTCAGGAAGCGGAACGCCTCCGCCTCGCCCCCTGCAATCTCAAACGAAATCATCCCACCGGGCGCAAGACACTGGCGTCGGTACAGTTCAAACTGGGGATGCTCCTCGCGCAGGTGTCCCAAGTAGTTCACTTTCAGCACTTTCGGATGGTCGGCGAGGAAGTCAGCGACATAGCGCGCATTTTTCATCTGGGCGGTCATGCGCAGTTTGAGCGTCTCCAGACTCCTCAACAGTAGCCATCCTGTCCACGGACCTGCCATCGTGCCCATGAAGGTGCGCAGGGTCTTCACGGGTGCGAGCGCGTCTTTAGTGCCCAAGCACGCGCCTGCAATCACATCGCTATGACCGCCGATGTACTTCGTTGCGGAATAGAGCACCAAATCGGCACCGTGCTTGAGCGGGTGCTGCCACAGTGGTCCGAGGAAGGTGTTGTCCACCGCCACGGGCACCTTGCGCCCGTTGGGGGCATACTTTTTGGCTAAGTGGGCACAGAAGGCGATGTCCACTAAGGCGTTCGTGGGGTTGGCAGGGGTTTCAATATAAATCATCGCCAGCCGTTCGCGCAGGGGCGAGGAGGCTAACACCTGCTCCACCTCCTCGTTGGGCGCGCCCGCACGAAACGACAGCGTCTGAATGCCGAACTGGGTCAATACATGGCGGAACAGATAATCGGTGCCCCCATACAGCGGTTCACTGAAGAAAAGCGCATCACCGGGGCGTAGGTATGCCAACACGGTGGTCGCAATCGCTGCCATCCCGCTCTCAAACACCGCTCCCGCCTCTGCGTCGTCCCAAAGGCACAGGCGGTCTTCCAGAATCTCCAAGTCGGGGTTGTTGAGACGGCTATAGATAAGCCCCACCTGCTCGCCTGGTTGTTGCTCGCGCAATCCATAGGCGAGCTCAAAAAACGCCTTGCCCTCCTCCGCCGTCTTGAATACAAAGGTGGAAGTTTGGAAGATGGGGCACTTGATAGCGCCCTCCGACCACTCGGGCTTGTAGCCATAGCCCATCATGAGACTCTCTGGGTGAAGGGGTTGTGCGTTGATATAGCCTTCTGGTTTGCGTTCGGTCATCGTTGACCTCCATTATCGGCTAACCGCCATAGATTTTCTCCGGCTCAATTAGCACGGGTTCAATCTCTACTAACTCTTCACCCTGTGCCTCTTGAAAGAAGCAGGAGCGGTGCCCCGTGTGGCAGGCGACGCCGACCTGCTCCACCTGGATTAGCAGGCAGTCGCCATCACAATCCACCAGCACACGCTTGACATGTTGAAGGTGCCCGCTGGTTTCGCCCTTGACCCAATATTTCTGGCGCGAGCGGCTCCAGTAGGTACATTTGCCTGACTGGAGCGTGCGTTCAATCGCCTCACGGTTCATATAGGCGACCATCAACACCTGCCCGTTTTCGGCATCTTGGATGACCGCGGGGATCAAGCCGTTCGAGTCAAACTTGAGCGTGTCCAGCCAGTTCATCGTCAGTTGACCTGGATTTCTATTTTGGCGGTGGCGGGTGCGCGCTTGCCGTAGGGGTCGGCAATCGTTAGATGCACCGTGTAGGTTCCGCGTCGCGGGAATCGGCGTCGTACCACCTGCCCTTCACCATCCACTTGGTTGGGGTCTTCAAAGCTCCAGCGGAACACGACAGGCTGATTGCCCGCCTCGCTCACGCCGATAAAGGTCAGTTCGTCGTTGCCTGCTACCACGAGCCTCGTGTCGCTCCGTGAGGTGAAAGTGCCCCCGAAGGCGTTCTGCACCACCAGATAGCCTTGGATGGGGGTCTGCTCGCTCAACACACGGATTTCACCCACATAGAACACGCCCACACTATCGCCCGCGATGGCTATGCGCCGTATCTGACCGTTGGTCTCACGCAGACCCGGAATGCCTGCCAGCGGAACGCTGACCGACTGCCAGCCAGCGTCGTCCGGGCGGATATTCTGCAGGGGAAGCATAAACTCGGTCTTCTTGCCATCGGTTGTTTGCAAGATGATACGCACTTCGCTCATGGTGGGGGATGTCGTTTGTCCTCCACCACCGCCACTGGGAGCGCCCGGTGCGCCAGGTCCTGACAGTCCGCCCCCTGCTTGGGGGCCGCCAGTAGGACCGCCTCCAAACTCACCGAATCCGCTCGGTTCGCCGCGTGCGCCTCTGCCTGCAACCGTGCCTGGAAAGCGTAGGGCGAACCGCATCACCTTATCCCCTGCTCCAAAGTCAGGTCGCAGGTCAACAGGGTTCTGAAATTCAACCCAACCGCCCGAAAACTGCCCGCGTGTAATGATTTTCAACGAGCGACTGCCGACAAAAGTGGTCTCGGTGCTGTCTTCAATAGAGCCTGCGCCCCAGTTGCGCAAGGACAGCCCTGCCTGCTCGGCTGGCTGTCCTTGATAGAGGATGGCATCTGCCGTACCCGTGCAGAGAAGCCCAACCGCCAATCCAATCGTCATCCACCAGTGGCTCTTCATCGACCGTTCTGCCTCCGCCTTGATTGTACCCTATGCGGTACACTCGTGCTATGCGCAACCGTTCTGGGGAAGAGGCACGGATTGAACTGATTAGGGAGCGCGTGGCACGGCTGGTGCCCGCAATCCCAGTGGAAATTGTGCAGGGAATCGGGGATGATACGGCGGTTGTGCGCTTGGGCGACCAACTGATTCTGTTCACAGTGGACATGCTGGTGGAGGGGGTTCATTTTCGGCTGGATTGGACGGACGCCTACCGCCTGGGCTGGAAGGCTTTAGCCGTGAACCTGAGCGATATTGGGGCGATGGGCGGACAACCAGTGCTGGCGTTGCTTTCGCTAGCGATGCCAGAGAGGATGGGAGCGAACCTCTCCCCCCCATCCCCCCTCTCCGCAAGCAGAGAGGGGGGAGTAGCCAGTAGTGGTTCCCCCTCTCCGTTTACGGAGAGGGGGTCAGGGGGTGAGGTGAACTCAGAAAACCTCACCCCCCCAGCCCCCCTCTCCGCAAGCAGAGAGGGGGGCGAGCCAAGTGCCCCCTCTCCGTTTACGGAGAGGGGGTCAGGGGGTGAGGTGAACTCAGAAAACCTCTCCCCCCTATCCCCCCTCTCCGCAAGCAGAGAGGGGGGAGAAGCAAGCAGTGGTTCCCCCTCTCCGTTTACGGAGAGGGGGTCAGGGGGTGAGGTCAACCAAGAAACCCCCTCCCCAACCCTCCCCCTAAATGCAGGGGGAGGGAGCGCGTTGCTCCCCTCTCCCGAAGCTTCGGGAGAGGGGTTGGGGGTGAGGGCAACCGAAACCCCAACGCAAAAAGAGACAGAAAATGAGCTCGCTTGGCTCCACGCTTTCGCGAACGGCTTGCACGACTGTGCCAGTGCCTATCAGACCGTAATTGTCGGGGGCGACACGAACCGCTCTGACAAGATAGTAATCGATGTGATGGTGATGGGCTTGCTGGAGGGCGAGCCAGTCCTGCGTTCGGGGGCGCAGGTGGGCGACTGGATTTTGGTAACGGGCACGCTCGGCGGCTCGCGAGCAGGACTCATGCGCCTGATGAGAGGCGAAACCAACGACGAACAGGCACTCACGGCACACCTGATGCCAATCCCGCGCGTGCGTGAGGGGCAACTCTTGCGACAGGTGGGAGTGCACGCGATGATGGACATCAGCGACGGACTGGCGGAAGACCTACCAAGGCTCCTGCGTGCCTCAGGGGTGGGCGCGGTGGTCTTTCCCCATCGCATCCCCGTTCATCTTTCCGCCCAGCGGTATGCCCATCAAGCGAGCGAAGACCCTGCACAGTTCGCTCTACAGGGCGGCGAGGATTATGAACTGCTCGTCTGTGCCGACCCCGAAACCGCTCAGAAACTGCTCCTACAACTGCCCACCGAAACGGGCACTCTACTGACTTGGATTGGGGTGATTGAGCCAGGGGACGCACTTTGGTTAGAAGACGAAGGGGGCACGAGGACACCTCTCACCCTGCGAGGGTGGAGCCACTTTTAGCAGACCCCCGCACCGTCCACCGCCTCACACACGAGGAACTTGGGGGTATAGCTGGAGTGTTGTGCATACTCAACGCTGGCGTGTTGGACAAACGGTTCAACCGACTCTTTCTGCACCAGCGCCACACATGCGCCTCCGAAACCAGCCCCCGTCATGCGTGCGCCAATACAGCCCGGCGCATTCAGGCACGCTGAGACCATCCAATCCAGTTCGTCGCAAGAGACCTCGTAGTCGCCGCGCAGGGAGGCATGGGAGGCGTGCATCAGGTGGCGCACGGTGTGGATATCGGCTCGGTGCAAAGCGTCCACGAACGCCAGCACGCGGGCATTCTCGCTGACCACATGGCGCGCACGACGCTGAGCAGGCTCTGACAGCAAAGGCAGGTACAGGCTCGCTTGTTCGGGGCTAACATCGCGCAGGGCTAAAATCGTATCGCCCAGAAGCGCCCTCAGCTCCGAGACCGCCCCCTCGCATTCGGCACGCCGTCGGTTGTATTCTGAGTCTGCGAGCGTGCGCGGTTTGCCCGTATCTGCCACCACGATGACCCATCCGTCAGGGATAGGCACCGTGTTGATGAACTGGGTGCGCGTATCGATGAAGAGAGCGTGCCCTGCCTTTCCGAGCAGGCTGGCGAACTGGTCCATAATTCCACAGCGCACGCCCGCATAGTGCCATTCTGCTTGTTGACACAGGAGCGCCAACTCCAGCGGACTTAGCCCCAGCTGGTCGATTTGGTTCCACATCACGGCGACGGCGCCCTCAATCGCAGCGGACGAGCTCAGCCCTGCTCCCAGCGGGAGGTCGCTCATCACCACGGCGTCCACGCCTTTTAGGATGCGCCCTGTGTGCTTTTGGAGGCTACTCGCCACTCCCGCAACATAGCGTATCCA
>OGCI01002711.1_pt1 | contig 11026 bp, 8 predicted proteins | sample 1570021 | NCBI WGS metagenome assembly OGCI01 (sample SAMN06264664, study PRJEB24512) | hot springs metagenome | isolation source: Hot spring water | place: South Africa: Tshipise | collected 2015-06-21
TCACGGGAGAAGAAAGGAGGCAAGCGCCATTCCCCACCGGGCTAAAGCCCGGTGTCCCCTGGCGCAATTTCTATGGGCGTGCATAATTCGTCAAGTTGGTTCATAATCAGCGCCAGCAATATAAGGGGCGACCCACAGTAAACGCATTGATACAAAAGTAAGGCAGCGCGCGATGCAAATCTGTCCTCATTGTGGCTGGGAGAACTTCGAAGGCATCATCTATTGCGACCGTTGCGGCGTAGCTCTGGTCAATCTACCGCTGGCCACGCGCGTCCTCACCGGCAGTCAGGGCGAGCAGGTGCGGGCCGACGTGCTGGGGTCGGATGGCGTGATCATCTTGCAGGTGGAGCAAGAAGAAACACCCATCATGGTGCAGATTCGCCACGACCTGATCCTGGGCCGGGTGACACAGACCGGAGACCTGACGACCTATATCAACCTGACTCCCTATGGAGCGGACGAGGCGGGTGTTTCGCGCCGCCATGCCCGCCTGTTGCGCGATGGCAGTGCTGTGTACCTGATGGATCTCAACAGCACCAACGGCACTCGTGTCAACGGGGAAGTGCTGGCGGCTGGAGTCGAGAAACGTCTGCGCGACGGCGATGAGCTTCTGCTGGGCCGTCTGAAGGTCTACGTATACTTCAAGCAATAGAGACCATGAGCCACCGAGCGTCGGCGAGCGCAACAGATCGCAGGGCTGTGTGGCAATATGCCCCTGCCCCATCTGGTCTTGTGCCGCCGCCTGGCGGTGATCGCCGACAGAGATTGAAGAAACTCATCAGGCGCGCTCTGGCGCTGGCGCTGCTGGTGAGTGCGCTGAGCGCGTGCGGCGGTAGCGTGCAGAGCAATGACCCCGTCTTCGTCGTGGCCTCGCCGGTGCCGCCAGACAGCGGCTTTGTCACCTATCGGCATCAGTCCGGCGCTTTTTCGCTGCGCATCCCGCCGGACTGGATCGCGGGCGAGTTGCCCGACCCCAACGGGGTGCGCGTGCAGTTCACCGCCCTGGAGGGCGAGACCGCCGTCACCCGCCTGAGCGTCTACGTGGTCAACACGGGCACGCCCATGACGCCGGAGACCTTCGCGCAGGCCGCCAATGCCTATCAGCCCCCGCAAGACCTGGCGGCCTATGGCTGGCAGGAACTCGAACGAGCCGATCAACGCGACGGCAGCCGCCGTCTGGTAGGTGTGCGTACCTATCCTACCCTCGGCCCGCGCGCGCTCAACGTGTTTTTGCAGGGCAATGGATCGTTCTTCTCGGCGCTCGAAGTTGACGTGACCGACGCTCCGCAGACTGTGTTGGATACCCTGGCGGCGGTGATCAACACTTACCGCGTCAACCCCGACGCGCAGTTAATGACGGGCACGGTGCAGCAGGCGGTAGCAGGCATCACTTCGTTCACCGGCGTGATCGGCTTCAACGGCTACCACGCCTGGACAGACCCCGACGGCGTTTTTCACCTGACGGGCGAGGCGGTCAATACCACACCTGCCCCGCTGGAAGCAGTGCGCATCTCTGGCGTGCTCTACGACGCGCAGGGTCGCCGGCTGGCCGAACAGTCGGACATCCTGCCGCTAGACGTGTTGGGGCCGGGGCAGGGCGCGCCCTACGATCTGCGCTTCGAAGGAGGGCGTCCACCCGCCGCCGTGCGCTACGAACTCAACATCGCCGGTCGGCAGGCCGATCTTGCCTTGCGCTCGTTCTACGGGCCGGAGAATTTCGCCATCGCCAACGACCGCGCCGACTATAACGCGCAGGGTCGCCTGGTGGTGCGTGGAGAACTGGCCAACATCGGGCCGAGCATCGCCGAAGCGGTGAAGATCATCGTGACCATCTGGGACGATCAGGGGCATGTAGTGGCCACCGAGACGCTTTTCGTCGCCAGACCGCAGCTTGTGCCCCAGGAAGCGGTCGCTTTCGAGGTGCCGTTCTACGCCCTGGGCGGCCCGGCAGTGACCTATACGCTGACGGTGGCAGGCACTGTGGGCGGCGCAGGGGCGGGTTAGCGAGCACAATCCAGGGGTCTTTGCCTTCCGGGTAGACGAAATTCACTTCCTGCCTGAGACTCTGAATTCTGGGGTTGGTAACCGCCCGTTGCCCCGCTACAATACACACATCCCCTGTAATGTTTGGAGCACATAGGCGGTGACGGTGTCCAGCATTCTTAGTGGCATGAACCCCCAGCAATGCCAGGCTGTGACGGCAGGCGACGGGCCGGTGTTGGTGCTCGCCGGGCCGGGCAGCGGCAAAACTCGTGTGTTGACGCACCGCATCGCCTACCTGGTGCAGGAACGGGGTGTGCGCGCCTGGCACATCGCCGCGGTGACCTTCACCAACAAGGCCGCCCGCGAGATGGAAAACCGCGTGGTGGGGTTGCTGGGCGGCTCCGGTCAACTGGACGGGCTGAGCATCGGCACATTCCATGCGCTGTGCGCGCGCATCCTGCGCATCGAGGCGGACTACACCCCCCTGACGCGCGACTATGTGATCTTCGATACCGACGATCAGCTCAGCGTCATGCGCCAGGTCATCGCCGAGCTGAACCTTGACCCCAAACGCAACAATCCGCGCGGGCTGCTCAACACAGTCTCGGCGGCCAAGAACGAGTTGATCGGCCCCGCCGAGTATCAGCCGCGCGACTATGCCGACGAGAAGATTCGCCGCGTCTACGTGCGCTACGATGAGCTGCTGCGCGAGAACAACGCCCGCGACTTCGACGACCTGCTCATGCACACAGTGCAGCTGTTCCGCGAGCACCCCGACGTGCTCGAACGCTATCAGCGGCGCTACCGCTATATCCTGGTAGACGAGTTTCAGGACACCAACATGGCGCAGTACGTCCTGGTGCGCCTGCTGGCGGGGCTACACCGCAACCTGTTCGTCGTCGGTGACCCCGATCAGAGCATCTACGCCTTCCGGGGAGCGGACTACCGCAACGTACAGCGCTTCCGCGAAGACTATCCCGACGCCCAGGTGATCCTGCTGGAGCAGAACTATCGCTCGCATCAGGCGATTCTGGACGCGGCGATGGGCGTGATTGACCAGAATCCCGACCGCCCCAAGAAGAAGCTCTTCAGCGAGCGCAAGCAGGGGCCGCTGCTCTATGTCTATGAAGCCTATAACGAGGACGACGAAGCGCGCTTCGTGGTGGAGACCATCGCCGAACTGGTGGCGCAGGGCGAGTACGAGCCGGGCGACTTCGCCATCATGTACCGCACCAATGCGCAGTCGCGCGCCCTGGAAGAGGGCTTCCGGCGGGCCAACATGCCCTACCGCGTGGTGGGCGCGACAGCGTTCTTCGGGCGCAAGGAGATCAAGGATGTGATCGCCTACCTGCGCCTGATCCACAATCCGGACGACAACGTGAGCCTGCAGCGCATCATCAACGTGCCCACGCGCGGCATCGGCCTCAAGACGCTGGAGACGCTCGATACCTGGGCGGCAGACCTGGGCACGACCGCCCCGCAGGCATTAATGTTGCTGCTGGACCAGAGCGTTGACGCGCCTTTCACAGGACGCGCTCGCAACGCGCTGGAGGCGTTCGCCGCGCAGCTCGCGGAATGGCGGGCCGTCAAAGACGAGCTTGCGCCGGACGAACTGATGACGCGCGTGCTCAACGACACCGGTTACCTGAGCTACCTCGACGATCGCACCGAGCAGGGCGAGAGCCGCATCGAGAACGTGCTGGAATTGCGCGGCTATGCCGAGCAGTACGCCGGTCTGCCGCTGGCCACCTTCCTGGAGGAAGTCTCGCTGGTCTCCGACGTAGACACGCGCGACGACGACGAAAACCGCCCCAGCCTGATGACGTTGCACTCGGCCAAGGGGCTGGAGTTCCCGGTAGTGTTCATCGTCGGGCTGGAGGAAAACATCTTGCCTCACGCCCGCTCGATCAGTCCAGAGCACAACCCGCTCGCTGCGCCGGAAGAAAAAGAAGCCGCCCGCCGCGCCGTTGAAGAAGAGCGCCGCCTGTTCTATGTGGGCATCACCCGCGCCAAAGACCGCCTCTATCTGGTCTATGCGACGATCCGCTCGCTCTACGGGGACAGCCGCGCCAACCTGCCCTCGCGCTTCCTCTACGACATCCCCGAACGGGTGCGCGAGGGAGCAGCGCTCAGCCGTCGCGCCCGCGCCGACCGGGATCGTGAGAATTTTCAGGCGCTGCTGCGCTGGAATCGCGGGGCGAGCCTGGAAGATCGCCCGCCACAGCGGGAACGCCGCGCCCCTTCCGCCGCCGCGCGTTTCAAGGGCGGCGACCTGGTCTGGCATAGCAAGTATGGCGAAGGCGTGGTGGTCAGCGTCAAGAACAGCGGGGACATGGAACTGGTGGACGTGCTCTTCCCTGGCGAGACAGGGCAGAAAACCATCGTGGCCGATTTCCTCAAGCCCATGGAAGGGTAGAAGCGTGGACAGGACGTTGCTGGCTGAGTATCGCACCCGCGCCCTGGGCTGGGCCTATGCGGTGCTGCAACAGCCGCTGGTGGTGCTGGACACCGAGACGACCGGTCTGAATCGGCATGATCAGGTGGTGCAGGTCGCCGTCATTGACGCAGCAGGCGAGCCGCTCCTGCTGCGCACGGTCAGGCCCTCTGTGCCCATCAGCCGCGATGCCAGCCGCGTACACGGTATCACGCCGGACATGGTGCGGGACGCGCCGACCTTCCCGGACATATACGACGAGCTTCGGGCGGTGCTCGCCGATCGGACGATCGTCGCCTACAACGCCAAATTTGACCGTCAGATGCTTAACCAGACTTGCGCCGCCTATAGGCTGGAGAAATTCCCTGCGCAATCCTGGCATTGTGCCATGTTGCGTTTCGCTGAATATCATGGGCAGTGGGATTATAGCCGTCGGTCGTTCCGCTGGCAGCGCCTGGGCGACGCCTGTGTGCTGCTAAATATTCTCTGTACGGACGCGCACAGCGCCCTGGGCGACGCACGGATGACGCTCCGTCTGGTGCAGCGCATGGCCGAACTTTATGCAGGAGAGAAGTAGTCTTATGCCAACCATTGCATTTGTCGTGCTGTTGGGCTTGTTGGGTGGCATGGCCGTCGCGTTGCAGGGGCCGCTGGTCAGCATGATGACGGTGCGGCTGGGCCTGCTGGAGAGCATGTTCATTGTGCAGTTGGGCGGGACGCTGGCCGTCGCCATCCCGCTTTTTCTGCGGGGCGGCGGGGCGCTGGACAACTTCCGTAGCGTGCCCTGGTATGCGCTGATATGCGGTGCGGGCGGGGTGATCATCCTCAGCGCCGTCAGCTATGCCATCCCGCGCATAGGCACAGTGGGCACGGTGACGCTGATCGTCGCCGGGCAACTGCTGCTCAGCGTGGTGCTGGATCACTTCGGCCTGTTCGGGATGCAGGTGCGCCATCTCGATCTGTCGCGCCTGATCGGGCTGATCGTGTTGTTCGTCGGTGTATGGCTCACCGTCCGTTGAGCAGGGCGGCGAAGGTCGCGTCGTACTGCGGGGCCATCTGCGCCCAGTCGAACTGAGTCACGTGCGCCCGCAGTTCAGGCGGAGCAGGGCGCGGGTCGGCCAGGCGGGCGCGCAGCAAGGGCAACAGGTCGTCGTCGGTGTCGTAGATGGTCTGACTGTGCCACTCCGGCGGCACCAGCGCCGGATAATTGAGCCGGCGCGGCAGGATCGGCCAGCAGCCGCAATAGATGGCTTCGACCACGCTGATCCCGAAGAAGTCCTGATAGGCGGTGCTCACCACGAAGTCGGCTTCCCACAACAGACGGGCGTATTGCGCGAAGGCTTCCACATAACCGAAGCGCACTACCCGTTCGCCGAGCCGCTCTCGCGCGGCGTAGAACTCCGCCGGGTCTTTGCGCACGTTCTCCCCCACGATCGCCACCCGAAAAGCGACCCCTTCGGCGGCCAGCGCATCGAGCGCCGCGAAGAATAGCTCCGGATCCTTGTCGTACTCCCAGCGATGATTCCACACGATCAGCGGCGGGCGGGCCGGATCGTGCGGCGCGGCGGGGCGGTGCGCGTCGTAACGGCGCAGGTCGAGGCCGACGGGCAAGACCTGGCTGCGCGCCTCGATGGCAGCGATGGTGTGCAGGTTGGTGTAATCCGGATAGTGTTTGAGCAGGCGCGGCAGTTCGCCCAGGAAGGCATTGCGGTGAAAGGCGCTGTTGAAGAACACCGCATCCGCCGCCAGCGCGCTGAGGTAGTTGATGAAAGCGTAGTGCTGTTGTAGCTTCTGGCGCGGCCCGCCGGGGTAAGTGAGCTGGTTTTCGTGGAAATAAACAGCTACCGGCATGTGCGCCGTGACCAGACGGGTGAGCGCCAGGAAGGTCGTCAGGTCGAGCATGTCGGAGGCGACAATCAGGTCGGGGCGCTCGTCCAGCGCCAGGAACCGCTCGGCCAGCGTCACCGCCCCGCCGAGCATCCGCCACTGCCAGAATTTGCCTTCCAGCGTCAGCAGGTGCACGTCGTGGGCGCTGTGTGCCCGGTAGCCGCGCAGCCAGACGGCGTGCGAACCGGTGTCGTAGGGTTCGATCAGCAGCACGCGCATGGCTTCGCTTCCCGACTCCAGTGCTCAGGGCAAGGCGGGCAGGCTGGGCGCGAGCAGCAGCGCCATGACCGGATCGCTACGGGGATCGCATTCGGCGGGGACGATGCCCTCGTTGAGCGCCTCGACTGGCGCGGACGGGTTGAACGCATTCCACGCCAGACGCGACAGCTCGCCGATCACTGGCGCGGATTGCTCGAATTCCAGCCAGTCTTCCTGGTAGAGCACGGCCACGAAGATGTAGGCGCTCTCTGGCCCGAAGACGATGCCCGCGTCGCCATGCGTGTCGCCGATCCAGCCGTGCTTGTGAATCACCTGCGCCGTGCGCGGCACACCCGCCTCCAGAAAGACCCCGATAGCATTGGCGTCCATGGCGGTCAATATCTGGCGGCACTCCTGCGGCGTGATGGCGGTCGGGAAGTGCTGCAGCAACAGCCCACCCTGACCCTGCGCGCACTGGTAGACGCTGGCCAGCAGCCAGCCCAGTTCGGCAGGCACAATCTGATTGGTGGGATCAGGACGGGCGCGGTTCTGGTCAGCAGCGGTGCGGATTGTCCCAACTTCGACGACTGGCTCGTCGGGCAGCACGGTATATGGGCGCAGGATGAACGTGCTGCCCAGGCCCAAAGTCTGCATGGCGGCGGTGACGCGCTGTGCGCCGCGCAACGGATCGCCGGAGCCGATCTGGGCCAGCAACTCGTTAGTGGTCAGGTTCTCGCTGCACATCATGGTATCGGCCACCCAAAAGGCTTCGTCGCGGCTCAGCGGCCCGCTGTGATACAGGAAATAGGTGACCAGGATGGGAATCTTGGTCAGGCTCATGCCGCTGTAGGCCACACCGTCGTTGAGCGTGAACGTGTCGCCCGTGCGCAGATCGAGCACAAAGACCGAAGCGATGCGATCGCCGGTGGGGGCAAAGCCCTGTCCCAGCAAGTATTCGTGCATGGCCAGGCCGAGCGTATCGGCCAGACGCCCCGGCGGGCTGGAAGCGCCGCCCCAGGGCGCGTTGCGCACGATGACCGTCTGCGGGGTGGGAGTCAGCGTGGGGTAGGTGAAGACAGTCGCCTCGGTGAGGGGCACGCTGTTCAGGTCGCCGCTCACCTCGACGATCTCGCGGAAGAGCCAACCGCTGCCGGTTGGCGATGCTGGCAAGGCTACGCGCAACCAGGGGACGAGCGCGTGCCGTTCCAGGATGCGCAGGCTCGTCCCTTCGGGCACCTGCGCCATCACCGGATAGCTGAGGTCGGGGCCGAAGCGGATATTGGCCTCGCCCAGGGTGATCGCCAGCGGCCCGCTTGCTGTCGGCGAGGGCGTGGGACTGAGCGCGAGAGTCGCTGTACCAGGCGGCACGGCCAGCGTGAGGGTGGGAGTAGGCGAGACGGGCGCGTCGGCGGTGGACGGAAAGTCTGTGACGGATGGGATTTGCGTCAGCGGCCCGCTGAGAGTCACCAGGTCGGCGTAGACCCAGGCGACGGGCACGCCAGGGACTTCGAGTTGCAGCCAGGGCACGTAGGCGTGCCGCGCCAGCACAGGGTAGCGCGTCCCGCTGACGATCTCGCCAACCAGGGCGTATTCAACGCCCGGCCCCGCGCGCAAATTCGCCTGACCGATGGCCTCGGCGAAGACGGGCGGCGCAGGTGTCATCTGGGCGGCGGGGCGAGCGCTGACCAGTGGCACAGACATCGGCCAGGTTGCCGCTAGCAGCACCAGGATCAGGGCGGGCCAGTACAACCGTTTTGGGCACTTCATACAGCGTTCTCCCTGGGCGTGGGACAAACGAAAAGGGCGACTCCGCTTTTTTATGGCAGATCGCCCCCCGCAGCCAGCTTGATGAGCGTGGCAGGACTCGAACCTGCAACCAATGGCTTAAAAGGCCACTGCTCTGCCATTGAGCTACACGCCCGCCTGTGAGGCCAAGTATAGCATAAACAGGCCGCTTGACAACGGCGATTTGCGCAGGTGACGGCGGTCAGAGTGGCGCAGGTGGCGGCTCACGGTTTATGCGATTTGCACGAGATCAGAATTACGCACTTCGGGGAGACCGTAGTATTATAAATACCACAATGGCAAAGCCAGCCAATCCACACAGCAGATAGAAACACCATTTGTCCGGTTCGCGAGCGATGAGGAGAAAGAAATTCATGACCAACAGGACACGTCTGATTGGCCTGTGGCTGATCCTGGCCTTGATTGCCGTGCTGACACTGGCGGCGTGCGGTGAGGAGGAAGCGAAACCCACAGCCACGCCAACGGCTACGGCTACTCTTGAGCCAACGGCGACTCCGACGGAGGAACCGACGGCCACGCCCACCGAGAAACCCTCGGCAACGCCGACCGAAAAGCCCACTCTGACAGCTACGCCTAAGCCGACAGACACGCCCAGGCCCACGGCGACACCTACGGAGAAGCCATCTGCTACGCCCACCGAGAAACCCTCGGCAACGCCGACCGAAAAGCCCACTCTGACAGCTACGCCTAAGCCGACAGACACGCCCAGGCCCACGGCGACACCTACGGAGAAGCCATCTGCTACGCCCACCGAGAGACCTTCGGCCACGCCCACTGAGAAGCCCACGCTGACGGCCACGCCCAAACCGACCAATACGCCCAAGCCGACCGCTACTCCGACGGAAAAGCCGTCGCCTGCCGCTGTGGCTGCCGCCGCGACGCCCACCGAGGAGCCAGTAGCCGAAGCGACGCCCGTTCCGGAGACGCAACCGACGCCTGCCGCACAGCCCGACCTGGGGGTAGTGAAGGTGGGGATGAATGCGGAGTATCCGCCGTTTGAGTATGTGGACGAGGCGGGGAACATCGTGGGCTTCGACCCAGACCTGGTGGCGGAGATTGCCAAGCGCGCAGGGTTCGAGGTCGAGCTGGTGAACACGCGCTGGGACGGCATCTTCGTCGCGCTGGCATCCGGTGAATTCGATATGGTGGCCTCAGCCGCGACGATCACCGACGAACGCGAGGAGATCGTGGACTTCTCGGATCCGTACTTCTACGCCAGCCAGCGCATAGCGGTGTTGGAAGCGCGGGCGAGCGAGATCCAGGATGTCGAAGACCTGGCCGGGCTGCGCGTCGCCGTGCAGGCAGGCACCACCGGTGACATCTACGCCAGCGAGCAGATTCCCGGCGTCGAGGTCGTGCGCTACGACGAGATCACCCTGGCCTTCCAGGCCCTGGCCTCCGGTGACGTAGACGCCGTCATCAACGACGGCCCCGTCAGCGCCGACATCATCGAGAAGAACCCCGAATTGGGAGCTGTGCTCGTTGGCCCGCCCCTCAGCGAGGAGTACTATGGCATCGCCGTGCAGCCGACCAAACCGGAGTTGCTGGACGCGGTGAACAAAGCCCTGGCCGAGATCATCGCCGACGGCACCTACGAGCAAATCTACCTGAAGTGGTTCGGCGTCAAGCCGCCGGAAAGGTTCCTGCCCCAGCAGACTACCGTCACCACTGGCCCCGACCTGGGGGTGGTGAAGGTAGGGATGAATGCGGAGTATCCGCCGTTTGAGTATGTGGACGAGGCGGGGAACATCGTGGGCTTCGACCCAGACCTGGTGGCGGAGATTGCCAAGCGCGCAGGGTTCGAGGTCGAGCTGGTGAACACGCGCTGGGACGGCATCTTCGTCGCGCTGGCATCCGGTGAATTCGATATGGTGGCCTCAGCCGCGACGATCACCGACGAACGCGAGGAGATCGTGGACTTCTCGGATCCGTACTTCTACGCCAGCCAGCGCATAGCGGTGTTGGAAGCGCGGGCGAGCGAGATCCAGGATGTCGAAGACCTGGCCGGGCTGCGCGTCGCCGTGCAGGCAGGCACCACCGGTGACATCTACGCCAGCGAGCAGATTCCCGGCGTCGAGGTCGTGCGCTACGACGAGATCACCCTGGCCTTCCAGGCCCTGGCCTCCGGTGACGTAGACGCCGTCATCAACGACGGCCCCGTCAGCGCCGACATCATCGAGAAGAACCCCGAATTGGGAGCTGTGCTCGTTGGCCCGCCCCTCAGCGAGGAGTACTATGGCATCGCCGTGCAGCCGACCAAACCGGAGTTGCTGGACGCGGTGAACAAAGCCCTGGCCGAGATCATCGCCGACGGCACCTACGAGCAAATCTACCTGAAGTGGTTCGGCGTCAAGCCGCCGGAAAGGTTCCTGCCCCAGGAGTGACGTGACGCGAGCGGGCGGAGGGATGGCACCGTCCATCCCTCCTCGGTGGGCGCGGTGTATGCACCTGGTGGCTGATTGTGAGGCGCATACACCGCGCCCCGTTTGGTAGCCCGCAGCGCATGAGCGTCAGGCGGACTTGAGCAACTGCGGCGCGGGGTAAGGAGGGCGGAGCCTGCTGTCACACCCTTCAAGCTCTGCTGATTTCCCCGTGCCGTGTAATCTGTTGACCGATGACATGGACCAAGCGAGATAGCGCTGTGACGGCTCTCCCCGCTAAAGCGGGGAGCTTCCCAGGCTACGCACGCCGCAACCGGCCACGTTAGCGCCTGGCGGC
>OGCI01002714.1_pt1 | contig 11014 bp, 7 predicted proteins | sample 1570021 | NCBI WGS metagenome assembly OGCI01 (sample SAMN06264664, study PRJEB24512) | hot springs metagenome | isolation source: Hot spring water | place: South Africa: Tshipise | collected 2015-06-21
CTGGATGTCGCCGCGGGCGCGCGTGCCTTCTTCGCGCAGCGCCTGCGAGACGCGCCGCAGCTTGTCCAGGCGCGCGCGGGCGTGCAGCTTGCGCCGGCCGGACTCGAAGCGGCGCGAGCGCCACGGCGTCGGGCTTTTCGGGAAGCTCCATCTTCTCGTCCATCACCTCCCAGACGTGGCGCGCCGCAGCGAGCGCTTGCTCCATGCTGTTGTGGAGGCGCGAGAGTTTGCGCATGGGGTCGTAGCTCGAAAAGAGGAAGAAGAGAAAGGCGAGAAACTGCGCCGACGTCATGCGCCCCGTGGCGATTTCGCGCTGCCCGATGAAGAGCAAAAAGACGACAGCGACGACGCCCACCAGTTCAATGGTCGGCGGCGCAAAACCGATGATGCGCGCCGCGCGTAGATTGGCGCGCGCGATGCGCTCTGCCGCGCGCCGGAAGCGCCGTTGCTCGCGCTCTTCGGCGCCGTAGGCTTTGACGATCTGCTGATTGGCGATCGCCTCTTGCGCCGCGTCGGAAAGCCCTTGCGTGCTTTCGACCGATTCTCGCGCCAGTTTGCGCAGCGAGCTGCCGAAGCGCGTGGTCAACAGCGCGACCACCGGGGCGACCACCAGCGCGCTCAACGTTAGTCGCCAAGAATAGTAGATAGACGCTCCGAGAAAGATGATGAGCGTGAAGGTCTCGCGCAGCATGTCGCGCAGCGTCGTCGTCACCGCCGTTTCGATGGCGGCGGCGGAAGAGACTAGCCGCGAGACGAGATAGTTCGTCCGGTGACGCTCGAAGAAATCGGCCGACTGGCGCAGGATGTGTGCGTAAAGATCCTGTCGCAGGCGAAGCACAGCTCCTTGCCCGACGCGCGCCATCAAGTAGGTCGACAGGTATTCGGCGACGCCCTTGGCTACAGTGAAGACAAGCAGCAGCAGCGCGATGGCGCGCCACGCGGCGAAGCCCGAAGTCGGAATCAGGCGCTGAAGGCCGAAGAGCGTCGGCGTCCGCTGAGCCGCGCCGGGCTTGAAAGCTTGGTCGAAGATGGGCACAATGAGCGCGCCCATCGCGCTTTGCAGCAGGCCGACGGCGAGCATCGCAACGGTGGCGAGCACGAAATAAGCCCAGTATGGCCGAAGGTACGCGAGCAAACGTCGTAGATCGTGCATGGGTCGCCTGCGCGTCGCGTTCAGAATCGGTTCGGGCGGGATACTCTCAAAAGCGCGCTCGGGACAGGTCGCCGACGGATCGCGCTTTGAACAGCAAAGACCGCATCATACTGAGCAGCGCGCACAGGCGTCAAGGCGGTGGCACACGAAGTCCATCCGGGTACGGTCCATCTCCCGGCGATTGGGTTATAATCTACGGCTTGGAACAGAGAGAAAGTTCTCAGAGAGATGATTACGGGTGTGGTGGCTGAAAACGAAAAGGCCCTCCGGCGTTTGTTGATCGTCGACGATGATGTGAGCATGCTTCGCCTGTTGGCGGAGTACTTCCGGCGGCTCGGTTACGAGGTCGCAGAGGAAGAGAGCGCGCAACGTGCCTTCGAGCGCGCGTTGAAAAGCCATTTCGATTGCTTCATCTTCGACGTAGCGATGCCGGAAATGAACGGCATCGAGTTGTTGCGTCGCTTGCGCGAGCGTGGCATCGACACGCCCGCTCTGTTTCTGACAGCGCACGATGCCGTCGAGAGCAAGGTCGCCGGTTTTCATGCTGGCGCCGATGACTACCTCGCCAAACCCTTCGATCCGCGCGAACTCGAAGCGCGCGTCGAAGCTCTGCTGCGCCGCGCCGGGCGCGCGCCGCAACCCACGGTCAAGGAGCGTATCGTTATCGGCGATCTGGTGATCGATAAGCGGCGCCATGAAGTGACGCTCGGCGGCGCGCAAATCGAATTGACGCCGGTCGAGTTTCGCATCCTCGAACTGCTGGCAAGCGAGCCCGGACGCGCTTGGTCGCGCAACGACCTGCTCGATGCCATCTGGAGCACGGACTACGAGGGTTATCAGCGCAACATCGATCCGCACATCAACCGCTTGCGCAAAAAGATCGAGGCTGATCCGAGGAACCCGCGCTACGTGCTGACCGTGCGCGGCGTCGGCTACAAAATGAATGACGCGCTGTGAGCGCATGTGTGTCAGTTCGGCAACGCGACGAGGCACTCCGGCGTGCGCTGCGTTGTCGGCAGGTGTGTCGCGCCGGACCGACAGCGCGCCGCTTTTGTGGTCGCGTCTTGCGCGCAGCGTGCTGCTCATCGTGCTCTCGCTCTCCGCTCCGAAGGGGTTCGGGCGCGCCCCTTTGATCATGGGTCCGCAGGAGAAAACCGCAGTCAAACTGCGTTGGGAAGAACGGCGCGGCGTGAGTCGCTACCGGTTGCAACTGGCGCGCGATGCGCGTTTTCAAAACATCGTTTTCGATCGCGTCGTCTCCGGCACCGAGTACGTCGTCGCCGATCTGGAGCCGGGGGAGTACTACTGGCGAGTGGCGCCCGCGCAGTTCGAGACGGGACGTTTTTCGACGCCCGCGCGCGTCACGGCGGGCGACCATCCCGTGCCGCTGCTCCTCGCGCCGCATCATCAGGGCTGGCGCGCGCTCACTGGTCGGATCGCCGCGCCGAAGTCGTTACGCGTAAACGGCACGATGCTCATCGTCGGCACGGATCGAAGGGGCGTGACCTATGCGCTCGACGCACGCACAGGTGCCCCGCGATGGGTTGCTCGGCCCGGCGCAGAGTCCTCTTCAGTCGCCGAAGCGTGGACGTTGCCGGTGACGGGCAGCGATGGCTCGCGCTTGATCGTCGTCTGGGATCGGCTGGTGCGCGCGTTGGATGTTGCGACGGGGCGCGAGATGTGGCGGGCGTCTCTTCCTGCCCGAGCCACGGCGGCGACCGGCACGATGAGCGATGCTCCGTCAGTGTTGGTTGTCACTGCTGGACCGGCAGTGCTCGCGTCGTTCGACGTCGCCACAGGACGCGAAGCGTGGCGCGCGACGTTGAACGGAGAACCGCGCGCTCTCTGGTCCGATGGTGCGGACTCGGTCATCTTGCTCGGCGATGGGACCCTTGAGCGCTGGACCAACCGCGGACAAAAAACGCATGCGCTTTCTGTCGGAGCCACAACGCCGCCCGCGCGCGTCGAGGCGCGCGATGGATCATACCTCGTCGTCGGCACCGTTCGCGGATTGGCCGCGCTCTCGTTGCGTCTCGAACGTGTGCTCTGGGAAGCGCCGCTCGATGCAGTCCCGCGCGGCGAAATAGCGGTCGGCGGCGGCTTGGTGCAGCAGCGGGTCGCGTGGGTTGACCGCGAAGGGAATCTTGTGCTTTTTGCCCTCGACGCGCGTCGCGTCGAGTGGCGAAAAAGCGGCGCTTCGGATGCGTACGCGCCGCTTTTCGCAGACGTCGATGGCGACGGCAACGCAGACGTGCTAGCCGCGGCTGGGCCAGCGTTTGCGGCCGCTTGGCGCGGGCGCGACGGCGCTTTGCTGTGGCAAGCGGAAGAGGCGATGACCGTGGCCGAGATGATGCGCGCGCCAGCGGAGCGTTCATTGGCAGTGGTGGACGGCGGTGATGGCTTGCGCTATGTCATCGCGAGCGACGCGACCGGCCTGCGCGCTGCCGCGCTCCCGTTGCTTGCTCCGCGGTGATCGCTGTCGGCGGGCACGACGCTCGTTCGCTGCGGGCGATCGGTCGTAGAATATTGGTTCGCTGGTGGCGAGAGCGCTTTGCCAGTCGCAGAGCGCGTTGGCGGTGTAGCGAGATGCTTTGGAAGATCACAGTGGCGTCGTTGTCGGTGTGGCTCATTGGTTGGGTCGTGGGCAAAGATGGTATGTGGCACGTCTTTCTGCTGTGTGCCATCGGCGTCGGTTTCGTTCAGTTCGTCGCCGATCTACGAGCGGCGCAAAGGTAAGCGCGGCAACACGCGAGCGCACCGGACGCATCAACAAGTGAAAGATTCGGCGCGGCGCGACGCTGTTGTTGCGTTCGGCGCGCTCACCCGAGGAGCTGTTCTGATGAGAAAGCTATTCTGGTTGCTCTTGATCGCGATTTTCAGCGTCTCCGCGTCGGCGCAAAACGACATCCCGCGCGAGACGGTCGCCATCACCTACCCGTTGGATCGCACGGTTACAGTTCGCTTCCGCGGGACGACGCGATTGCCGCGGCTGAGCGGCGAAGCCAAGATCAAGCGCACGGGACGGCGCGGGACGCGCATCGAGATGAGGATCAAAAACCTTCCACGCGCTTACGAACTCGGCGGTGCCTACACGACCTACGTACTCTGGGCCATCACGCCCGAAGGGCGCACGGACAATCTCGGCGAGATCAAGCGCAGCGGGAGCTTCTTAGTCGATTCCAAGATCGATGTGACGACGCCGCTTCAGACCTTCGCTTTGATCGTCACGGCAGAACCGCACTTTCTCGTTCAGACGCCGAGCCGCATGGTGGTGCTTGAGAACCTACCGCCGCGCGATCCCGGCGAAGCCGAAATCGCCGCCGTGCCGGTGCGCTACATCGGCAACACGAGCGACTACTACCGCGAGTTGACCATCCCAGAGGTCGCTGATAGCGACTACACGCAGGCGCCGACTTCGTTACTCGGAGCGCGTCAGGCGGTGAAATTGGCGCGCTTTGCTGGCGCCGAGCGCGAAGCGGCGGAAGAGTTGCAGGCTGCCGAAGAGCAGTTGCAACAGGCTGAAAGCGCGTGGCGCTTGAAGCAGAAAGAGGCCGAAGTCGATGCGCTGGCGCGGCGCGCGACGAGCCTTGCGGCGCGCGCCGAAGAGTTGGCCGTAGCCCGGCGCGCGGCCCGTCAGCGGCGCGAGGAGATCGCTCGGCGCGACGAAGCGGTGCGCGAAGCTGAACGCGCTGCTGCTGACGCGAGCAAAGAGATTGCACAGTTGCGCGCGGCGGTGGAGCGCCAAGAGCGTGCTCGCGAACTGCTCGATAGAGATCTTGCCAACGCCAACCAGCGCATTCGCGATCTGCAATCGGAGAACGAGCGTCTGCGGGAAGAGTTGCAAAGCGTGCGCGCCGAGGCCGAGCGAGCTAAACTGGAACTGGCGCGCATCGAAGGCGAGCGGCGTGCCGAAGAGGCTCGCCGTGCGGCGGAACAACGAGCCGCCGAACGACGCGCTGCCCTGCTCGCTCTCAAGCAACAACTGGCGCGCTACGGCGCGGTGCGCGAAACCGAACGCGGCCTTGTCTTAACCCTGCCGGAAAGCGCTCTGTGGCCCAGCGCGCGGGCCACGGAGCTATCGCCGCGCGCGGCGGCGAAATTGGAGCCGCTGGCGGCGCTGCTTGCCAACTACCCGGATTTTCGCGTGATCATCGAAACCTACAGCGATGATCGGGGCGAGGCGGCGGCGTTACAGGCCATGACCGAAGAGCGCGCGCGCGCGTTGGCCGCGCGGTTGATCGCCGCTGGCCTCGACGGCGCACGCATCGAGAGCGTCGGCATGGGAGCCGCCAATCCGGTCGCGCCGAACGCAACGGTGGCGGGACGCGCGCGCAACCGCCGGGCCGAATTGATCTTGGTTCCCAAAGTGGAGGTGGAAGCAGAGCGCACGAGTCGCAACTAGCGGCGCTGTGGCTGACGTGCAACTCTTCGGGAAGATCGTCGCAGATGCGGAGCGCACGAGTCGCAACCGGCTGCGACGAGCGACGATTCCCGGTCATCCAGCGGAACGACCGGCGGTGCGTTTCGCTTGACGTCGAAGCGGCGCTTCGGAATAATGAAACTTCGTTCGATGGCGGGGTAGCTCAGCTGGTCAGAGCGTGGGATTCATAACCCCAAGGTCGTGGGTTCGAGCCCCACCCCCGCTACCAACCTTTTTCGCTGCTTTTTGAAGAGGCGTCCATGCATGGACGCCTCTTCTGCTTGTAACTGAAGTGAGTTCGCGCGAGCTCTTGTGCCCGAAAAAGTCGTGTGTCGATTGTTCGGTGGGAACTCGACTCGGCCTCGGACAGCTGGGGCAGCGTCCCCGACCACGTCGCGTGTCGATTGTTCGGTGGGAACTCGCCGGCTGGCGGATCACTCGCCGATGATCTTGATGAGCACGCGCTTGTTCCGCCGGCCGTCGAATTCGCCGTAGAAGATCTGTTCCCACGGACCGAGGTCGAGCTTGCCGTTGGTTACCGCAACGACCACCTCGCGTCCCATGATCTGCCGTTTGTGATGTGCGTCGGCGTTGTCTTCGCCCGTGCGGTTGTGAAGGTAGCGCTGCGGGCTCGGATCATACGGGGCGAGCCATTCCAGCCAGCGCTTGTAATCTTCGTGCAGCCCCGGTTCGTCGTCATTGATGAAGACGCTGGCCGTGATGTGCATCGCGTTGACGAGGCAGAGACCCTCGCGGATGCCGCTTTGGCGGACCTCTTCTGCGACCTGTTCGGTGATGCGCACGAAGGCCATGCGCTCCGGAACGTTGAACGTCAGGTATTTCGTGTGCGACTTCATCGCTGCTCCTCGATGCGCGCTCTTGATTGAAGTCAGAATTGGTCAGGAAAAAGCGCTCTTTCGACCAACTCGCAGATGACATGACCGAGCAGGTTGTGTGTCTCCTGAATCCGCTGCGTGTTGTTGCTCGGGACGATGAGCGCCAAATCGCACAGCGGAGCTACGCGGCCGCCGTCGCGGCCCAAAAGTCCGATGACGCGCATCCGACGTGCCCGCGCGCGTTCGGCGGCGGCGACGATGTTGGGCGAATTGCCCGAAGTCGAGATCACCACCAGCACGTCGTCGCGTTCGCCGAAAGCTTCGATCTGGCGAGCGAAGATCTGCGCGAACGCTGCGTCGTTGGAAATAGAGGTAATAACGCCGCCGTCTGTGGACAGCGCGATTGCGGGCAGCGCGCGCCTTTCGGCGATGATGAAGCGATTGATGAATTCAGCCGCGATGTGCTGCGCATCGGCGGCCGAACCGCCGTTGCCGCAGAGCAACATTTTGCGCTCGGCGCGAAAAGCAGCGGCGATGATCTCCGCGGCGCGAACGATGCGATCGGCGTTCTCGGCAAAGAAACTTTCTTTGACTGTCACGCTTTCGGCGACGATGTTGCGTATGATCTCAATCATGAGTAATAGAAGCGCATAACGCGCGCCAACCACGATTCTACCGAAGGCAGAAAGAGAGCGCTTCTGCTTCGTTGCAAGCTAGCGAAAGTGCGGAAAACCGCGGACGCGGCTTTCCGCCAGCAAAGAGGTGCAAACTTTAACGTCAGGTGTTGCTTTTGACAAGCGCTCATCGTGCTTTCTTACGCCTCTCATATCGACCGCGACAAATCAATCGCGCGATTGCCTTTTGGCAAACGCTCATCGCGCGTTCTTGCGTCGGTGGCCGTTGCTCCCGTTGAGCACGGTGCGCAGGGCTTGTCCCGTGTAGGAGCGACGCACGCGAGCGACCTCTTCGGGCGTTCCAGCGGCGACGATGCGTCCGCCGCCGTCGCCGCCTTCGGGGCCGAGATCGATGATGTGATCGGCCGATTTGATCACGTCGAGGTTGTGTTCGATGACGATCACCGTGTTGCCGAGATCGACGAGGCGTTGCAGCACGTCGAGCAGTTTATGCACGTCGGCGAAATGAAGCCCGGTGGTCGGTTCATCCAAAATGTAGATCGTTTTGCCGGTCGCACGGCGGGAGAGTTCTTTGGCCAGCTTGATACGCTGCGCCTCACCGCCCGAGAGCGTGGTCGCTGGCTGGCCCAGTTTGATGTAACCCAACCCGACGTCGAGCAGCGTTTGCAGCTTCGGTTTGATCTGCGGGATGTTCTCCAGCAGCGGCAGCGCTTCTTCCACTGTGGTGTCGAGCAGGTCGGCGATCGATTTCCCTTTGTACTTGATCGACAGCGTCTCGCGATTGTAGCGCGCGCCGCGGCAAACGTCGCACAGCACATAGACGTCGGGCAGAAAATTCATCTCGATGCGCTTCAAGCCTTCGCCTTCGCACGCTTCGCAGCGTCCGCCCTTGACGTTGAACGAGAAGCGACCCGGTTTGTAGCCGCGCTCGCGCGATTCGGGCAACATCGCGTAGAGTTCGCGGATCGGCGTGAACAGGCCCGTGTAGGTGGCCGGATTCGAGCGCGGCGTGCGCCCAATGGGCGATTGATCGATCTCGATCACTTTGTCGACGTGCTCCAGCCCTTCGATCGCGCGATGTGCCCCCGGTTCGGCGAGCGAGCCGTAGAGGTGGCGCGACAGCGCGCGGTAGAGTATGTCGTCCACCAAAGTCGATTTGCCTGAGCCGGAGACGCCGGTGACGACGATGAACAGGCCGAGCGGGAATTCGACGTCGATCTCCTTGAGGTTGTTCGCGCTGGCACCGCGCACCCAGATGCTCTTGCCATTGGGACGGCGGCGCCCTGATGGCACCGGAATCGCCAGCGCGCCGCCGATGTATTGACCGGTGAGCGAGCGCGGTTCGCGGACGATCTGTTCGGGTGTTCCGGCTGCCACCACCTCGCCGCCGTGCGCGCCGGCACCCGGGCCGAGATCGATGACGTAATCGGCTCGCCGGATGGTCTCTTCGTCGTGTTCGACGACGAGCACCGTGTTGCCGAGGTCGCGCAGGGCTGCGAGCGTGTCGAGCAAGCGCGTGTTGTCGCGCGGATGGAGGCCGATGGACGGCTCGTCGAGCACGTAGAGCACGCCGCGCAGTTGCGACCCGATCTGCGTCGCCAGACGGATGCGCTGCCCTTCGCCGCCCGACAGCGTCGCCGCTGGCCGGTCTAGCGTCAAGTAGCCGAGTCCGACCGTGGCGAGGAAACGGAGCCGGTTTTTGATCTCGCGCAACACCAGACCGGCGATCTGCTCCTCGCGCTCGGTCAGTTGCAGGCGGTCGAAAGCTTTGATCGCCTCCTCCACGGTCAGCGCCGTGTAGTCGGCGATGCCGCGCCCGCCGACCTTGACGGCGAGCGATTCGGGCTGCAGGCGTTTGCCGTGGCAGTCGGGGCATTCCACTGGTGAGACGAGTTCCTCCAGTGCGAGCCGAACCTTCTCCGACGGCGGGTTGTTCAGCCGCTCGCGCAAGAAACGCAGCGCGCCGCGCCATTCGCTGCGATACCTGTACTGCCCTTGACGAAAGTCGATCTCGCCGGGGAGGCCGTAGAAGAAAGCGTCGCGCACCGCTTTCGGTAGCTCGCCGAAAGGCAGATGCGGATCGAGATCGAAATGTGTGAGCACCGAGGCGAGCGCGCTCTTCAAATAGGCCGAAGCTTGGCGGTCAGCCGCCGCCAGAAAATCGAGTCGGTTGGCCGGTTGCGTCGCGTCCTGAATCAGCTTGGCCGGATCGATTTCGAGCACCGTACCGAGTCCGTGACACCTTTTGCAGGCGCCGTAGGCCGAATTGAACGAGAACGAACGCGGTTCGAGCGGCGGGATGTTGATGCCACAGTTGACGCAGGCCATCTTCTCCGAATAAAGCCGTTCGTCGCCATCGACGGCAGAGACGATCACGGCGCCGCCCGTTAGCTTCAACGCCGTGCGCACCGATTCGGTCAGTCGCTCGGCGATGCCCGGCTTGATCAAGAGCCGGTCGACAACAGCTTCGATGGTGTGATTGCGTCGTTTGTCGAGGCGAATCTCTTCGTCGAGCGAGACGAGTTCGCCATCGACGCGTGCGCGTGTGAAACCATCTTTGGCAAGCTTTTCCAGCTCTTTCTTGAATTCGCCTTTGCGGCCGCGCACGATGGGCGCCAAGATCATCACCCGTTCGCCCTCGGGCAGCGCGAGCACGCTCTGCACGATTTGCTCGACGGATTGGCGCGTGATGGGCGCGCCGCAGCGGTGACAGTGCGGCTGGCCGATCGAAGAGAAGAGCAGGCGCAAGTAGTCGTAAATCTCGGTCACCGTGCCGACCGTCGAACGAGGGCTGCGTGAGACGGTCTTCTGCTCGATGGAGATGGCCGGCGATAGCCCTTCGACCGAATCGACGTCGGGGCGTTCGAGTTGATCCAAGAACTGCCGCGCGTAAGCTGACAGTGATTCGACGTAGCGGCGTTGTCCTTCGGCGTAGATGGTGTCAAACGCCAGCGACGATTTGCCCGAACCGGAGAGACCTGTGATCACCGTTAGGCGGTCGCGCGGAATTTCAACATCGATGTTCTTCAAGTTGTGCTGGCGCGCGCCGCGCACCGTGATACGGTCGATGGCCATGATCGGAAAATCTGCTTGCCCCCTTGTGCAACGTCGAGCGTTACGGAGAAAACTTTATTTTAAGTTGATCTTCGAGCCGTAAGCAAGGCGAGCCCTGATCAGCACGGGCGAGACATCGCACAAGGAAGTTCTCGCGTTGATGACGCGGCGAAGTTTCGGTGGTGAGCGACCGTTGAAAGAGGAGGGGATCCAGCGCCAAATCGAACTGTGCGGCGAGTCACGTATTGGATACGCTTATGCGTCGAAAAATGAGGGGAAGCGCCGCGAAATCGAAGGCGCGCTTCGCCAGATCCCTTTCTTGACACTCGTCGGCGCGCAGCCTACACTTCGTGCCAGAGCGACGCCCCAATTGTGGCTGCACACGCGCGCTTCGACGAGCGAAGCGCTAGCGGTCGGTCTTTCAACCAGGTGGAGTTTCGATCAGTGAATTTGCCTAATACGTTGACGATCTCGCGGATCTTCGTCGTCCCACTGCTGGTCGTCGTCCTGCTGACTCCCTTTGCGGAAGACTGGTTGGGCGTACCGCGCCACATCGCGGGCGTTGCTCTTTTTCTCGGGGCGGCCCTTACCGACTTTCTCGATGGGCATCTGGCGCGCAGTCGTCGTCAAGTCTCCAAACTCGGGAAATTGCTCGATCCAGTAGCTGACAAATTGCTTATCTCGGCGGCGTTGATTTCGCTGGTCGAAAACCGGCTGGCGCCGGCTTGGGCGGTGGTCATCATCATCGGGCGCGAGTTCGCCGTTTCGGGATTACGCTCCATCGCTGCGGTGGATGGTGTCGTGATCGCCGCGTCACGCATTGGCAAGTTGAAGATGTTGGCGCAAGTGGCGGCCATCACGCTGCTCATTCTGTCGAGCGTGTCGGGTGCACCTCCGGTCGCCAATTTCGGACAAG
>OGCI01002715.1_pt1 | contig 11013 bp, 11 predicted proteins | sample 1570021 | NCBI WGS metagenome assembly OGCI01 (sample SAMN06264664, study PRJEB24512) | hot springs metagenome | isolation source: Hot spring water | place: South Africa: Tshipise | collected 2015-06-21
ACGTGCCTGCTGCGGCTGCTCCTGCCGTGGCTGTGCCTGCGGCTGCTGTTGCCGCGCCTGCGGCTGCTGTTGCTGCGCCGGCTGCGGTGGCGGGTGTTCACGGAGTGAACGGCGCTGCTGTCGCCGTGCCTGCTGCGCCGGCTGCTGCTGTTGCCGCGCCTGCTGCCCCTTTTCGAGCGCCCTCGCTTCTTTTACCTTTTCCGCCAACCGCTGCTCGGCAGCAGAACGCATTGCGCGCGTCTTAATTGCTGCAGAGATGCGCGCGCGAATGGACTCTTGCAAAGACGCCTTACGCCAACCCTCCGCATTCGCAAATTTGTATATGCGAAGCTGCGTTGCTGCCCACAGCTTTCCAACAAAGCCGGTGCTTTTTGAATTTAGCCGACCCCTGAGACTAGCAACGTCTCTGCCCGCCTTTTTTTGCAGAGGCGTTCTGTGTCCGACAATAACCTTTGTGCCGATCGAAATTCCAGTTTTAATTCCGAATATCTCGATTCGATTAGGGACGATTTTGGCAGTCTTTGCCGTCAGGCCAAAGGTCTGAGACTGCCGCAACTTTACTTCTTTTACCCTGCCGTGCAGCTCAGAGTGATACGTTTTGCCCGATTCTTTGTAAACGAGATACCTTTCGCCACGACTATCTCGCTGCCAACTCGCGCGACCGCTTTGTATGTCTTTTACGATTTTAGGGTAAGCCGGCATGTCGCCCTTAGTTCTGAGGGCCGCCATTGCCAGCTTTGCGTCGCTTTTTATTCTCTTGTCCTCGTATGTCTCGTAGCGCGACGCGCCGCCCTTTGCGACCTCGCGCGCGCCGCCGCTCCCGTCGCGTCGCTGTCCGTCGCCAGCACTTGACCTTTCTGCATCGCGCGACTTTGCGTTGTTGTTATGCGCCCTGTTTGCTAAGTTGCTGGAGTCTTTCCAGGCGTCGAATCGCGACGGGTGCGAGTTTGATTGCTGGCCCGCACCCACGCCATACCGCGTCCCCGTGTCTCGCTGAGACCACGCGCCACGCTGCGATTCCGCATCACGGCGCAGCGCGTCAAAGCGCCGCGAATCCACATCGCGCCACACCCCCGCATCACGCCGCGATTCCGCGTCTTTGCGCGCGCCAGCCGCGTCGCTCGCGTCTGCCCCACGCTGCGATTCCGCATCACGCCGCGATTCCGCGTCACGGCGCGCGTCTGCCTCGCGACGCAAATCTGCGTCACGCTCCAGACCCGACTCGTAGCCTTCGTAGTATCCGCCCGAGCCAGCGCCCGCGGGGACAGAACGCGTGCTAAGCATGCGCAATCAGCCGCAGCGCGCTCACTCAGTTTTGCTCCGCCTGCGGCTGCGGCTCAGCCCCGCCGTCGCCAGCAGCGCGCTCAGCAGCGAGCATCGCCAGCACGCGCTCTTTGTTAAGGCCGCGCCGGCGTATTTCGTCTAGCAAAAGCCGCTCTTCTCGTGCGCGCAACTTGCCCTCTTCTGCTCGCAGCTTTTGCTCAACATCTGCTAGCTTTTGCTTCAGCAAATCGCGCTTCTTGCGCAGCGCCTCGACACGCTCAAGATTCGTCATTTTCAGCTCCTTCATCGTTTAGCTCAGCCCAAAAAACTTGCAGGTCAAAGCCGGCTGGATGTGGCCCGAAAGTGTCGGACTCCGGATCCGGCTTCATGCCATACAGCGCCTCGTAAAACTGCGCGACGCGCACGAGATACGCTGTTGCCGACTCATCCTCTTTTTGCGCAGGCAGCTCAAGTTTCGCGCGCGCTCGAAACTCCAAAAATGACGGCACCCGCGTCACTTCGCGCGTTGCCGCGACGAGCATCTCCGTCGCCTCAACCTGCTGCAGCAAAACCGCTCGCAACGCGACAAGCTCAGCACGCACACTTTCGAGCGCCGCAACGCCCGCACTGCTTTTTGCGTCAACAACTTCATCGCGCAACACCTGCTGCGCGCCGGCGCGCAAAAGCTCGCTTATCGTAAGCCCCGCCGCAGCAGCGCGCCGCCGCAAAAGCGCAAGCTCATCCGCGTCGATTCTAACGCTAACCTTGCCCGATTGGGCATCTGCCGAATCTGTCATACGCCATACTCCTTTGGATAGCAACCACTTACGCGGAATTTTGCCATTTTTTTGTCCGACGGCGCGGAAAACGCAAAACAACGCAACGAAACGCAAAAACGCCAATTGCGACAGGCGCCGGAATACACCTGCTGCGTAACGTGCGCCCCCTTTCGCCCCTTCCTGCTCCATAGCCGCGCTAGCGGCTGCCCTTTGCCGCGCTAGCGGCTGCCCTTTGTCAGCAAAGTGCCTGCCGCGCGTGATCCGCTGCCGCTGCCTGGCGCTGGCGCTGTCGCTGTCGCTGCCTCCGCTGCCGCTGGCGCTTGCGCTGCGCCTCCGCTTCCGCTTCCGCTTCCGCTGGCGCTTGCGCTGCGCCTCCGCTTCCGCCGCCGCTTCCGCCTCCGCTTCCGCCTCCGCTGCCGCCTCCGCTGCCGCCGCCGCTGTCGCCGCTGCTGCTGCTGTCGGGTGCTGCCGTCGGGTGCCGCTGCCTGGCGCTGTCGCTGTCGCTGTCGCTGCCTCCGCTGCCGCTGGCGCTTGCGCTGCGCCTCCGCTTCCGCCTCCGCTGCCGCTGGCGCTTGCGCTGCGCCTCCGCTTCCGCCTCCGCTTCCGCCTCCGCCGCTGTCGCTGTCGCTGCCCCGCCGCCGCTGCTGCCCGTGTGCCTCCGCTTCCGCTTCCGCTGCGTGCCGCCACCCCCCCGCGTGCCGCTGCTGCTGGCGCGCTGGGTGCTGCTGCCTTTGCCGCTGTCGCTGTCGCTGTCGCTGTCGCTGCTCTGCCGCCGCTGCTGCCTGGCGCTGCGTGCGTGCTGGCTGCCGCCGCGCCCCTTCGCGGTCCAGGCGCTGCGCCTCCGCTTCCGCCGTCGCTGGCGCTTGCGCCGTGCGTGCCTCCGCCGCCTGCCTGCCCACCTGCGGGCCCGCGTGCCGGCTGGCGTGCTGGTGCGGGCGCGGATGTGTGCTTGCGCGATAACTATTTATGCGTCGTGCCGCTGCTAAACACCACCGCCCCCCTCGGCGTCCGTTTTTCCAGCATTTGACCTTTTGCCGCGATTGATTGCCGACAAATCAACATCGATAGCAATTCCATCCGTTACGCGTTTGCATTCCAGCACCTTTTCGCGCATTCTTTTAGCAACATGCCACGCGTCATGATAATCAACCTCGCAAAGTTTGACGGCATCGGGTATCGGCATGCCACGGCAGAAGACAAGTCGCATGGCGGCGTACATTTGCGGCGACCAGCGCTTGAATCGGCTTTGCGCCAAAATGTCGAATGCTTCTTCAGTCAGAAGATGAAATTTTCTTCCCCGCGAATACATTTGTTGCTCCTTTACTTAATATGCCGCGCGCCAGCCGGTGCACGGCAGGCAATTAAAGCAGATAATGCCGCCGGTCGCTGTCGCAGCCGCCTGCCTGCCGGCGCAGGAATGCGCCGGCTCGTGCTCAATTGAACACAATTAGCACCGTCATTCAGACAGACAAATCGCTAACTTCTCAACCAGCATTTCAAACCGCTCCTTATTCATCAAAAGCCTTTGCACCTGGCCGTCAATATCGCTAGACATTTGAAGAAATCGTCTAACATCTTTTGGCAAAATATAGTAATTATCCCGAATCAGATTATTAATCTTCTTGTACATGCGCTCATGCTTTTCGATAAGACCATTAATGTATTCCGGCTCAACAAACGGAGAATTGATATTCCCCCGCAATTGAACAGAGTTAAAAATGAATCTCGGAAAAATATCCATAATTTCCGCTATAGTTGAATCTAACGCGCGAGCCCGGATTGCTACTTGATCCGAAACAAATTTTTCAATGCTCATGTCAACATCCCCCAAACAATCAAGCCCCGATCATTGCCGCCATCCCCGGCGGCTTGGGATGCAGCATGTTCGCCCCGCTGCATGATTAGTATTATACACAAGCAATGCGCGATGTCAAGATCATACGCTACCGTTCGTCGGCCAGAATCGACCGTTCGTCGTCCAAATTCGACCGTTCGTCGGCGCCGCTGACGCGGATGCGTGCTTGCGCTATAACTATTTATGCGCGCCCCCCGCCCCCGCCGCTGGCGGGTGTGCCGGCTGCCGCTGGCGCTGCGTGCGTGCGGGCGCCCCTTCGCGGCCCGGGTGCTGCGCGCGCCAGCCGCGTCGCTCGCGTCTGCTAAGCCGACTACGCAGGCGCGCCAGCCACGCCACTACCGCCGGCGCGGCGCCGTCCGCGCCCGGAGCGCGTCGCCAGTAGCGGTGGCGCGCCAGAAGCGGTGTTGACGGCTTGCAGGTGGCGCGCCAAAAGCGGTGGCCGCGCGGAGGGGAACCGGCGGGCAGAAGATCGTCGCGCGCAATCGTGGCACGCAAAAAAAAACCCGCTTTCGCGGGGCTAAGGGGGGGGGCAATGGAGATTGCAATTAAGAGGGCAAGAAGTGCGCGGTGTCGGCACATTTATAATGTATACGCAAAAAAGCGCGCTTGTCAAGCGTTTGTATGCTGCTTCGCGCGATGACTTTCCCAGTCAAAGACAATCAGCGCGCCGCCGTCCTCGCGCAATCGGTCCATGATGCGTTCACCCAAGTATGTCGCGACATCCTCCACTGCTAAGTTCGACACCAAGATCGTCGGTCGGCGCTTCTCGTATCGCTCATTGAGCACGTCGAACAGGATGTTGCGTTCAAAGTCGCTGCCGAACTGCACGCCCACCTCGTCGAGGATCAGCAGGTCAGGCGCCACCAGCGTCTCGATCGCCTGGCTCTCGGTCTCGCGGCTGTCACGGCTCCAGGAATCCTTCACCCTACGGATCGCGCGCATCACGGTCGTGAACAGCACGGTGCGGTTCTGTTCGCGCATCACGTGCAGGCCGATGCCGCAGGCCAGGTGGGTCTTGCCGGTACCGGGCTTGCCCACGAACAGCGCGCTGCGGCCCGTCTGCAGCACCTTGTCGAACTCGGCTGCATACACCTGCGCAAATGCCAGGGCGCCACGCTGGCCCACGTTCTTCGCAATGAAGCGAGCCAGCGTGCGGTCGTGGAATCGCTCAGGGATGCCAGACTGACCGATCTTGCGCTGCCAGGCGCGCAATCGCGCCTCGCGCGCCTTGGCTTCCTCTGCCGCTTTCTCGCGTGCAGCTTCCTCGGCGGCGCAGGTGGGGCACTTCGACCAGGGCATCGACTTGCCAAAGATCGTGTACGACTTGGCCTCGTATTCGCCGTGCTTTTCGCAGTATTCCTGCCGAGTCTGAATGCTTGCGATCTCGTTCATGTCGTTCTCCCGTCACAGCGCCCGCACGGTCGGGCCGTTGCCGTAGTAGCCCGGCTCGCTGAAGCGTTCGGCGGATAACCTGGCGCGCTTGGCTGCCGCACCACTCGGCGGGAGCGCCGCCGCCATCCACTCCAGCGGCTGCAGCGGCTTGACGCGCATGCACTCGCGCAGCTTGTCGATCACGGCGTCGTCACCGTGCTGCTTGCGAAGGCCGCCCAGGAAAGACCTGGCTTGCTTCTCCGGCGTCCCAGCGTTGGTTAGCAGCGGGACGCCATAGCCGAAAATGATCTCGTTTGGATCGCTGGCCGCTGGCGGCTTGCCGCCCGTAGCGATAGCTACGGAATAACCTGGTGTTGGTGTTGGTAGCTCAACGTCCGTTGAGCGCTCGCTGAGCGTCCGTTGAGCGTCCGTTAAGCGTTCGCTGGGCGTTTGTTGAGCGTCCGTTGAGCTTTCGCTGGACGGACGTTTAACCTTCGCTTTGCGAGCGCTAACCGAAGCAGCCGCCGATGCCCTAGCCTTCGCTTGCTTGTCTTGCATGCGAGCGATTTCCTCGTCGCAGCGGGCGTGTCTCCAGCCGGCGTCGGCAAGGACGAAAAACTCGCGTAGCACGGCCTCGACCTCGGCCAGGTGCTGGCGCATGCGGATCAGGCGGGCCACCTCCTGCGTGTCGGACGGCAGCGGACCCTCGCGCAGGTAGTAAGCATCCAGCATGCGACGGTAGGCTAAGTCCTCCATCGGCTCCAGGTGCGCGGTGTGGGCGGCGTAGTCACCCAGGTGGAACGGGTAGTAGTTCATCTGCAATGCTCCATTGCGGACTTACGCGCAACCGTGCCAAAAATTTGGCGCGCGCGACGGGTGGCCGCATGAACCGGCCCCAAACTCGGTACGCGAAGCCGCCGCGCAAGCGGCGGTGCAGCAAGAACGGGAATCCCCCGCTTTAGCCACAGGGAGGCCTAAGCGAGCGCGAGACCCTGCACGTGCGCTCGAGGATCGAGCGCACAGCGGGCCGAGCGACTCGCCAACATTGCCCCCGCTGCCGGCGCCAGCAATGTCGTTTTTTGCAGTCGCGCATGAGAGAGACTTGATCGCAAATTTGCGATCAGCGCCTTGTCACGAGCGCCGAAGCCATGTCTTGCGCTGTCCACCGTGCCGCAAGACCGGGCGCCCGTTGCTTGGGCTTGCCGCTTGGCGCCTGTTCTTGGCGCCTGTTCTTGGCGCCTGTTCTTGGCGCTTGCGCTTGTGTCAAGCGCGTGCGCTTGGCGCTTGTTCTTGCGTCAAGATCAAATGGCTAGGGCGCTGGGCCTGCGGAGCGACCAGCGCATAAGGCGTTGTTTCCGCTGGGATTTTGCTGCTGCCGGCGGCTCTCCATCTCCTTGTTTTGCGACAAGAACTTATTCTTGGCGCTTGTTCTTGGAGCTTGTTCTTGTGTCAAGAGCTTATTCTTGGCGCTTGTTCTTAGCGCTTGCGCTTGTGTCAAGCGCATGTTCTTGGAGCTTGTTCTTGGCGCTTGTTCTTGTGTCAAGCGCTCGCGCCCCGGGCTGAAAGCCCACGCGCTACGCCGCCTCCGCGCCGAGCGCGTTCATGCGCGCCGCCAGATCTGCCACGGCGACGCCGGCGCGCCTGGAAGTGAGCGCAAAGCTAGATAAATCGAGCCCCAGGTTGTTCGCCAGGCCTGCCACACCCCTTTCAAGCCGCGACGACGCAGATGCGAGCATCGACACGGTTTCATCCGTGCAGCTTATGAACTTGCGCGCTGAGATATTTTGGTCTCCGACGTACAGCGTCGAAAACACGGCATGATTTAGGCGTGAGCGCCGCAAGCGGGAAAGCATGTCCATCGAAAACACCCTGCCAGCAAGCGGTCCCGACGAGAATACAGCGTATTCTCTTCCTTTGGAGTCGTAAACAAAGCGACCGTTGCCTGACTCGAGTTCGTCGCGCATCAAGTATTCGCTTGTGGCGCGGCTGCTAAGCGCCGCAAGGGACAAGTCGCAATCTCTCGCGGCGTTGAATAGCTCTTGTTCGATCTGTTCTGCTACGCGCCCCGCGTCTTCATCGCTGGATTCGCTGTATATGGAAGCCGTATCAAGCGAAAAGACAACGTCGTATTCTGTGCTGACGCATTCGCCAAGCAATGAGCCCGCCGCTGCTGCGCCAGATACAAGCCCGCGGGCATCTTCTTCCGACATTCCAGAGTTCACCAAGCGCTCCACGGCGCTGGCGAGAAATATGACCCTCTCGCTCAACCCAGAACCGAAAAGCCGGCGATAACCGTGCTTATGCGATGAGATCACAAAGATACCGGATATGTCATCCCTCCAGATGATTCGAGACACACCGGCCCGGCACAAGCTCAGTGCCGCTTCCCAGGCTTGGTCGGGGTGGCAACCGAATTGCGACGCTGCGTCGAATACTGCGGCCTGCGCATCGGACAGCAACAATACGTTACTGCCGCCGGCGTGCTCGATGATCGCATCAAGCGCTTGCTCGGGGGTAAACGGTGGGATGAGGTACTGCGCGATTAGGCGTTCTGGCACAAAGTCATACTTTGCTGCGGCGGACGCAGCGCGCGCAAAGGCCTCCGCCCTTGGGGCGGCTCCTTTTCTCGCGGCAGTTTTCATCCGCTCGATCTCCGACGCACGGCGCGAGCGCTGCTCGCCGATTTCTTTTGAGCGCGATGACAGATCTGACACGAGACCGTCTGGAACGTCTGCTATTTTGAATTTCGAGCCGTCCGCTTCGACGTTTAGCCCGATGCAGACGAGTTCATGAGCAAGCGCGGCCCGGTAGTAAGCGCCAGCGCTTTTGGCGTATCTAGCGCGAAAGTCGATGGAACGCCCGTCTTTCGATAGGTTGGACACGACGACGTGCGAATGCAGATGCGGGTCGCCTGCCCGCGATGCTGAGTGCTGGAAATAGCCGGCATGCACGTTAGCCAGCAACTCGCCGGTTGTGCGCGCAAAAAATGCACCGGATCGCTTTGCAAACTCAAGCGCCTGCATCACGGATTTCTGCTGGGCGCGCTCGACTGCTTGATGCAACTCAAAGCCAGCACAAGCCCAAACGACCGACACGGATTTCGGGGCTGAGAAAGTGAGATCCCACCCGCCCTTGTGGTCCGAGCCGGCGTTGTGTGCGATTTTGCGGATGCCAGCTGCGTCGTAGCCGGCGAGCGCGTTTTGCAGCTCGCCAGGTCGCACCGGGTCGCCGCGAGCGACACCCGCGCCAGGGATGGTGTCTATCCAGACCCCGACGGGCTCGTCGGTTGCTCTTTGGTACTGCTCCATGCTGGACTTACGAAGGCCTGTGCCAATTTTTGGCACGCGGCGCGGTGAAGTGTTCATGCTTATACTGGTCATGTCATGGTTTAGCCGCGTTCGCGCCCGCATGCAGCGCGGGCACGCCCGCAGGCTGCGGGCCGCGTCGCGGGTGCTCCAAAGAGTAAGCGGCTTTGATGATGCGCGCATGATTTCTTATTTGCGCAAGACAGATCCGCTTGCGCTGGAAGAGCTTGTGCTTGATGCCGCGCTGAGAGACGGTGCGACCATCTTGAGAAACCTGCGCTACACCGGCGACGGCGGCATCGATGGCCGCTTTTACCTCGATGGCAAGCTCGTGCTGGTGCAGGCAAAGCGCTACTCGGGCGCGATCAATTCGCGCCACGTCGTGGATTTTGTCGCCCTGTGCGGGCGCGAAAATTGCGCCGGTATTTTCGTGCATACCGGCTCAACTCCTGCGACCGTCTACGGCGGACTTGGGAGCGTAAAGATCGTCTCCGGATCCAAACTGACGAAGTGGATTCGCGGCGAAATTAGTGTTCGTCAACTCGTATCACCAACGGAAAGGGTTTCGTCATGAAAAGCGTGAAATTGATGAGCGTGGCCTTGGCCGCAGCAATGGCTTTGAATGGAGCTATCGCACAAGAAGCGCGAGAGCGCAGTTCAAGCTCCTCGACAGGTATCTCGATAACGATGCCGGCATTTACAGCGATATCCATCTACAACAGCTCGATTGCCAATCAACTGGCAGAGTGCCTGCCGTCGCCGAAAGATATATTCGGGATAACTGCTTCGTTTATGACTGATGGTGCCAGGCACGGTAACAACATGGCGATTTTTACTCTTCCGCTGGCCAAATCAATGTTGACCAGCGAAGATCTCGCGCAAGAGGCCGCGCGAATCTTTAGAGAGAACGGGATATTCAAAGGGCAGAAGGAAATCCAAGCGGCCGGCGACATATTCTCCATACTGGTAGCGGAACCCTCGGAAGATCCAAACTTTAAGTCAAACCTGCGCAAGATCATGGTGCGAGCCGGCATTCCCGCCAGCACAGCCTCAGCCGAAGCCGAGAGGCTCATTCATCAAGCCAAAGCAGATGAAATTCTAGAAGCCATCGCAGAGAAGGCCACCGCAGAGGAATACAAAAATCAGATCAAATTGACATCAGAAGACCCAGCGCACATGATGGAGTTCTCAGTTTTGACGATAGGCCTATCAACCATATTTTCAAAGAACATTCTCCAGTCGCAGTCAAAGGCCCAGTGCGCAGCCTTCTGGAAAAAAATAGGCGCCAACACGGATCAAAAGCGATTTGCCGCCGCATCCGCCATCTTGGGGCTGTATTACATGTCGGAGCCGATCGCCGGCAATGTGTGCTTTGACCTTCTACGGGAAAGCCGTAGCATGCACCCGAGTTGTGTTCTCGAAAGATACCTTGGGACCACATTTGCAGAGCCGCTTGTTCAGCGAGCAGCAGCAAAACTTAAACCCGGGCAAACCGCAAACAATATTGGCGGCATCTTTACGCAAGCGCTGTCCGAGTATATTCGCAACCAAGACTACAAACAAGCACTCAAAGATGCGTCCTATGTCGCAGGATCGAGCAACTTTTCCTCGGGCACGACCTCATTTGCGCTGTCCGGCTATATAGATACGACGAATGAAGGCAGGATTCAGGTTGGATGCAACCAAGATGGATGCGCAGTGATCAAATATGGGTCAACATATTTTGGGCACAAAAAGATTGCAGGAAACGAATATACGATCAAAGTCGACAAAAACTTTACCGCCTCAGCAAAACTGGTCGGCTCAGAAATCAGATGAAAACGCTGTTCTAGGTTGTCCGCCCCCCCATGGCGCCGAGCGCACGAGACGCAGCGCATCGCCGAGCGTGCCTTTGCGGCGGTGCAGATGTATGCGCTCGGGCGCAGGGGGCGGACGCGCTTCAAGAGCAAGACGCGCGCGCTGCACTCGCTGGAGGGCAAAAGTGCCGGCTCCAGTCTGCGCTGGAGCGCCGAGATCGGATGCCCGCGCTGGGGGGCGCTGTGCCTGCGCGCCAAGATGCCGCCAGCCGGGCGCGATGCGTGGCTTGAAGAGGCGTTGCGTGCGCCCACGAAGTTTGCCCGAATCGTCTGGCGCATCATCAAGGGGCGGCGGCGCTGGTTCGTGCAGCTGGCCCAGGCAGGCCTGCCGCCGCTGAAGTATGAGGCCGCGCCCTCTGCGGTGGTGGGGCTGGATGTGGGGCCAAGCACAGTGGCAGTCTATAGTGAGCGTGCCGCGGGGCTGCTGCCGCTTGCGCCCGAGGTCCAGCAGCCGTGGCAAGAGATGCGGCGGCTGCAGCGGGCAATGGATCGCTCGCGCAGGGCCACCTGACCTGCCCCCACTGAGCCGTACCACTCGAAGCTAGGTAGAGTCCGTCATCCAGAGAGGACGGACATGCGCAAGA
>OGCI01002716.1_pt1 | contig 11013 bp, 11 predicted proteins | sample 1570021 | NCBI WGS metagenome assembly OGCI01 (sample SAMN06264664, study PRJEB24512) | hot springs metagenome | isolation source: Hot spring water | place: South Africa: Tshipise | collected 2015-06-21
AATAAACCGATTGTTTTTCCGATATGCTGTTTAAACATATATTTCACCTCTATCCATATTTATGAATGGAACGTGTAATATGGTTGGACAGATAGAAGGGAAATGAAAAACGGGCGAGACGTTCGCCCGTTTTTCGTTAAAAGATCAAGTGTGCCATGAAAACGATAATTGGCAACGTAATAAGTGTACGGAGAAGGAAGATTACCACTAAATCTTTAAATGTAATTGGTAATTTTGATGCAAGCAGTAATCCACCAACTTCAGACATATAAATGAGCTGTGTAACGGAAACGCAAGCGATGACAAAGCGCGTAAACTCACTTTCAATCCCGCTCCCGATAATAGCTGGTAAAAACATATCTGCGAAGCCGACAACCATCGTTTGAGCAGCTGCCGCGGCTTCTGGTACTTGGAGAAGAGTTAAAATAGGTACAAATGGCTTACCGAGCCATTCAAATACCGGAGTTGTTTCCGCAATAATTAATGCAACAGTTCCGATAGCCATCACGACAGGTAATACACCTAGCCACATATCAATGACAGTTTGTACACCGTTTTTTAATAATTTTCCCATGTGACTGTTGCGTTGGGCAACTTCAGTAGCTTGTTTTAATCCCCATTGAAAAGGTGTATACCCAGCAGGGATTGTTTCATCAACAGGTACATGATGTTCGCGATAATACGTATCCGGTTTTTTAGATAATGGCGGAATGCGAGGCATAATGATCGCTGCTATAAGACCAGCAACAACAATTGTAAAGTAGTATGCCCCGAACATATGTTCAAGCTTCATATACGTAATGACAACAATACTAAATGTAATGGATACGACGGAAAATGTTGTTCCGATGACAGCCGCTTCACGTTTTGTATAAAAGCCATCCTCATATTGCTTATTTGTCAATAATACACCAATCGTCCCGTCGCCGAGCCAAGAGGCGATACAGTCAATCGATGAGCGACCAGGTAACTTAAATACAGGTCGCATAATTTTTGTTAAAAGTGCACCGCACAGTTCAAGTAAACCAAAATCTAAAAGTAACGGCAAAAATAAGCCGGCGAATAAAAAGACAGAAAATAAAATCGGAATTAAACTATATAATAACAAGGCACCTGTATTTTCAGACCAAACCCATTCTGGACCAATTTTCCATAATGTCATTGCCCCTAAAACGGATCCAACAACGCGAGCGACGCCAAACAAACCGTTTACATCAAATAGACGACGAAGAAAAGCGCTATCCATAATAAAAGAAGGTTGAGCTATTTTTGTAACGATCGTACCAATTGTAGCGGCAAACATAAACAACTCTGAAATTGTTGGAATGATTGAATGAAACTGTCCTTCAACCCATTTTGCTAATATCGCTACAGGGATTGTCATTTCTCCTTTGTACGGAAAAGGTAACATAAATAGAAATACACCAATGAGTGACGGAATGAGAAACTTCATAGTGTCAGCGAATGTGTACGATGGAGTATGCTTACTCATCTGTTTAACCACCTTTCATTTTATGTTTTGAAAACGGATACATAACATTACTACTATCGTAATATAAAAATAAAAATAGTCAATATAACAAAACGATTCAGAAATATAAATAAATGTCCTTGGTGTATAAATATAAAAACATGAAATTATATAAATACGAAAATATGAATCAATAACAATTTATTTATTGCAAAATAGGTAACATAGAGCATAATAAACCAAAACGATTATATAATCAATCATTTTTTTGTATAAACGTTCAAATTCGAAATTTTTTGTTTTTCTTAACACATCGATGCGTGTATTTTTTTTGTTTGTGCGATATGATAAACAAAAACGAGAAAAGGGGAATAACAAATGTGGTACTACGCAAAGCCGATTGTCGTTGTTAGTGAATGTCTCGGCTTTTCTCCTTGTCGGTATAACGGGGATCAAATAAATGATGAAGTAGTACATAAATTAACACCATTTGTTCAGTTTATCCCTGTTTGTCCAGAGATGCGTATCGGTCTTGGTACACCGCGTGAAACCATTCGACTCGTCAAAGATGGGGAAAGTGTCCGACTCGTTCAACCATCAACTGGAACGGATATGACCGAGCGGATGAATGAGTTTTCCGCTTCATTTTTAAAACAATTGCCATATGTAGATGGTTTTATTTTAAAAGGTCGGTCGCCATCGTGTGGAGTGAAAGACGTCAAAATATATAGTAAAGAACAAAAGGGGCCTGCAGCAGGGAAGGGAAGCGGTTTGTTTGCGGCACATGTAGTGCAAATGTTTGCACATAAAGCGGTAGAAGAAGAAGGACGGTTAACGAATTTTGTCATACGAGAGCATTTTTTGACGAAGCTATTTACTTTTGCTTTGTTTCGCGAAATAAAAGAGACAAACTCGCACGACCGCCTTGTTGAGTTTCATGCTGAGCATAAATATTTGTTTATGGCTTATCATCAACAAAAGTTAAAACAACTTGGCAACATTGTTGCTAATCGTAACCGTTTACCGATAGAAGAAGTGTTTTTACAGTATGAACAAACGCTATATGAACTGTTTGCACGTCGCTCACGCCGCAATTCGAATATTAATGTTTGTCAACATATGATTGGTTATTTTAAGCACGAGTTAAGCGGGGATGAGAAACGCTATGTCCATGAGTTGCTAGACAAATATCGTGCTGGTAAGCTACCGTTAAGTAGTGTGACAGCGGTTATTCGTTCGTGGGCCATTCGTTATCAAAATGATTATTTACTCAAGCAGCGGTACTTTCAGCCTTATCCAGAGACGTTGCTTGACGTGACGGACTCAGGGAAAGGAAGGGATTATTGAAAAAGCGACAAGGGTTACCCATGTCGCTTTTTTGTTATGGCGTAATACACTGGAATACCAGATAAGGTAACAATGACTGATAAAAACGTGTCTAGCGGCGCATGAAGTACCGTGCTCATAATAATATACGCTGTTCCGATAAGAGAAACAATTGGCGTAATTGGATAAAAAGGTACTCGATATAGCTGTTCGTTCGTTTCGGCTGATTTTCGTAATAAAAATACAGCAAAAAAGGCAAAACCGTAAAATAAAAATACGCTGAAAATGGCAATGTCTGTTAAACGATCGGCGTTGCCAAGTAGCATCATCACGATGGCAATCGTCACTTGCATAAGTGTTGCAAATACAGGTGTGCGCCATTTTGGGTGAAGATGGGCGAAGTAACGGGAAAACGGGAACAGCCCGTCCGTCGCCATCGCAAATGGCATGCGCGGGAAGGTCAAAACTTTTCCGTTTAAGCAACCAAAGATGGAGATTAAAATACCGATGGCAATTAATTTTCCGCCGAATGCCCCGAATAACATTGTCGCTGCTTCACTTGCTGCGTTTGGTCCGAGTGCTACAATTTCATCGGCACGAAGTACGTGAAGCAATGCGATATTGACAGCTACATAGGCAAACATCACGATAAGAATGCCAGTAATAATCGCTTTCGGTAATGTTTTCGCAGGGTTTTTCATTTCCCCAGCAACAAATCCAACGTTCATCCAGCCGTCATATGCCCATAACGTTGCTAAAACGGCTGCCCCCATACTAATCGTTTGACTACTTCCGCTGTCCATGCTGAAGATGGGTACATTGCCCTTGACCACTCCGAAGACAATGATCAGAAAAATAGGTAATAATTTTGCCGCTGTTAAAACACTTTGAACGATTCCGCCAAACTGTGAGCCGAGCATATTTATAATGGACAAAAATAAAACAGCGATGATTCCGATCCAAAGCTCACTTTCTTTCGGCAAACCGAAAACTCCTACAAATAATGCCCCAAAGTACAAGCCTAGCGCACCGATAACGGCAGGCCCATAAATGATGGTTTGTACCCATCCGCATAAAAAGCCCCAAAACTTCCCGTAAACTTTTTCAATATATACGTACAATCCACCTGTTTCAGGAATTTTTGCGCTCACTTCTGCAATCGTTAACCCACTAGCTAACGTAATGATTCCCCCGATAACCCAAGCGAGAAGCGCAAATGTTGAATTTCCAGTTGCTCCAATGACGACAGCGGGTTTCATAAAGATTCCAGATCCTATCACAGTACCAATGACGATGGCTGTCGCTGTAATAAAACCGATGCTTTGTTTCAATTCTGTTTTCGTCATGTTGTTCACCTCTAAAAGACAATTGTTTTTTTGTATCGAACAATCGCTATTATAGCATGAGATGGATGAAAACTTCTTTTTTTGAAAATTAAAATATTGACAGCGTGGAAAGAAAAGAATAAGATAAAACTAAAGTTGGCTTAAAGAAACTTTTTTAGTTCAAATCATTATTGTTTGCTTGTACCACATATCACAACATTTTTTGTTCACGCATATGATGGGCGAGCAAACAAATTTTTTGTACTAAATTTTGTATTAAGGAAACTTTTATACCTTTATACAACATGTGAGGAGGAAAAATATGAAAAAGTGGGCTATTTTATGGATCGCTTTGTTATTGCTGGTTGGATGTGAAGCGAAAGAGAGTGAAAAAGATGTCATCTATGTTGTAACGACAACAGGGCAAATTGCTGATCTTGTTGAACATGTTGGAGGAGAGCATGTTCGTGTAGAAGCGTTGATGGGACCTGGGGTGGATCCTCATTTGTATAAGGCGACGCAAGGAGATATTCAAAAATTGAGCCAAGCAGACATCATTTTTTATAACGGGCTTCATTTAGAAGGAAAACTTGAAAAAATTTTCTCTAACATGTCAAAAACGAAAAAAGTTGTCGCAGTCAGTAAAGGAATTCCTAAAGAAAAGTTGATTGATGTAGGTGGGGCACATGATCCGCACATATGGTTTGATCTTGATTTATGGAGTTATGCCGTGAGAACAGTAAGGGACGAATTGGGTGAGTTAGATCCAAAACATAAACAACAATATAACGAACGGGCCGAAGCATATGAATCTCAACTTATGCAACTAAAAGAAGAAACAAAAAAAGAGATGAGCGCCATTCCAAAAAAACAGCGTGTTTTAATTACGGCACACGATGCTTTTCATTATTTTGGTCGTGCGTATGATATTGAAGTGCTAGGGTTACAAGGATTGAGCACAGATGCAGAATATGGATTAAAAGATATACAAGAGCTTGTTCACTTTATTGTTGAACGTAATATTCAAGCGGTATTTGTAGAAAGTAGCGTATCAAAGAAAGCGATTGAAGCAGTTGTCGAGGGAGCAAAACAGCGCGGTCATCATGTTTCGATCGGAGGAGAACTATTTTCGGATGCGCTCGGAAAAAAGGGAACGGAAGAGGGGACATTTATTGGAATGTATCGCCATAACGTCAAAACAATTGCACGGGCATTGAAGGGAGAATGAACATGAATCCGCTAATTGTAGAACAGATGACAGTCGCTTATGATCGTCAGCTCGTATTAGAGAACGTATCCTTTTCTATTCCAGAAGGAAAGTTGGTTGGAATGATTGGCCCAAATGGAGCAGGAAAATCAACGTTAATGAAAGCAATGTTGAATTTTATTCCACGTATGAGTGGGAATGTTTTGATTTACGGTAAACCGTATGAAAAGCAACGTCATCTTGTTGGATACGTGCCACAACGAAATTCTGTTGATTGGGATTTTCCTACAAATGCCCTTGATGTTGTATTAATGGGACGATACGGTCATATCGGGTTATGGAAAAGACCACGCAAAAAAGATATTGACATTGCTATGGAATGTTTAGATAAAGTTGGCATGTTATCCTATGCAAAGCGACAAATTAGCCAATTATCTGGCGGACAACAACAACGTGTATTTTTAGCACGTGCACTAGCGCAAGATGCATCGATCTATTTTATGGATGAACCGTTCGTTGGGGTTGATGCGGCAACAGAAAAAGCGATTGTCCAGCTGTTGAATGAATTGAAAACACGTGGGAAAACGGTATTAGTCGTTCATCATGATTTGCAAACGGTACGGGATTATTTTGATTACGTTTTATTGCTAAATAAACGTGTAATTGCATTTGATGAGACGGAAAGTGTATTTACGTATGATCATATTCAAAAAACGTATGGTGGAAAAGTGACTTTTTTCTCTGCCACACATATCGTGGGGTGAATAATATGGACATCAATGTTCAATGGGTATTTACAAGCATGGCACTGCTCGGATTAGCGAGTGGAATGATTGGTACGTTTGCACTGCTCAAAAAACAAAGTTTAATAGGGGATGCGATGGCACATGCTGCACTTCCGGGGATTTGTATCGCTTTTCTTCTATATGGACAAAAATCGCTCCTTTTCTTTTTCATCGGTGCCGCTTGCTCAGGATATGTTGCCACAGCATGTATTCAGTTTATTGTTAAACATACGCGCATTAAAGAAGATGCAGCAATTGGTATTGTGTTGTCTGTATTTTTCGGTTTAGGAATCGTGTTATTGACATGGATCAATCAACATGAAGGTGGAAATCAAAGTGGAATTAACGACTTTTTGTTTGGAAAGGCAGCGTCATTGACTGGAAGTGACGTGAACGTGCTTGCTGTGACAACGATAACAATGATTATCATCACTTCTGTTTTTTTTAAAGAATTTAAGATCATTACATTTGATCGAGCGTTTGCGCAAGGAATCGGTGTACCGGTATCATTATTGAACGGTGTACTTATGTTTTTAATCGTCTCTGTTGTTGTCGTTGGTTTACAGGCGGTTGGTGTCGTGTTAATGTCTGCCTTACTTATTACGCCGGCGTTAGCTGCAAGATATTGGACAGAAAAACTAGAATGGATGACGTTGTTAGCTGGAGGATTCGGAGCTTTATCAGGGGTTGTTGGAGCATATGTGAGTTTGGTTGCCTACGTTCCAACCGGTCCGCTTGTCATTATTTTTGCAACGATGTTGTTTGTTTGCTCGTTTTTATTTGCTCCTAAACGTGGGGTGTTGAGCAAAATGATTCGCCAATATATTCAAAGACGAAAAGTGCGATCAAAACAGCTTGTGTATAAGCGAGGGGAGCAATTATGAGCTATACGATTTGGATTTTACTTACTGCTTCTCTTGTCGGGATTAATTGCGGGTTAGTCGGGACATTTCTCGTATTGCGAAAAATGTCAATGTTGTCAGATGCAATAAGCCATAGCGTGTTGCTAGGTATTGTTGGCGCTTATATGTTCAGCCATCATCTGCAAGGTGTGTCTATGCTCGTAGGCGCGTTGCTCGTTGGGTTGCTGACGACATTTCTTGTTCAATTGTTGCATCAAAAAGGGGTACAAAGTGACGCAGCCATCGGTGTCGTGTTCACATGTTTGTTTGCTATCGGTGTTGTTCTCATTTCGTTATTTGCAGATCGCGTCCATTTAGACGTTGAGCATGCGTTAATGGGTGAGATTGCGTTCGTGCCATGGGATGTACTTGAAGTAGGTGGAAAAAGTTTTGGACCGAAAGCCGTTTGGTTGCTTGGGTTTGTACTAGTTACGAACATATTTGTCATCGCCTTTGCTTATAAAGAACTAAAAATAAGTTCATTTGATAAAGAAATGGCCGTGACGCTTGGAATTCCAGTATCGCTTATTCACTACGTGCTGATGGGGATGCTATCATTAACGACTGTTGCGTCGTTTGATAGTGTTGGAGCGATCTTAGTAGTGGCGATGCTTATTGTACCGAGCGCGACAGCATATTTATGGACAGACCGACTGAGCATCATGCTTGTATGCAGTGCGATGATCGGGGTTTTAGCATCAATGGTCGGTTATATGATGGCTGCTATATTCAATGTTTCTATTTCAGGAGCCATTGCTGTATCAACAGGTGTCCTCTTTTTTATCTCTTTATGGATCGCACCGAAACATGGGATATTGAGGAAATGGCTAAAAAAATCTCCTGCCTAGGCAGGAGATTTAATCTTTTATGGCAGAAAGAAATGCATCAACAACGCTTACATCATTTGTGATTAAAAAAGCAGGAAGTAACGTTATAATTGTCACAACTGTCGCATATGAGACGATAATATTTTTCACTATTTTCATTGTGTTCACTTCCTTTTGATTTTATTTTCTTACTTTTCTGTATTTTTGTCAATATTTTTTTACAAGAGAAATTTTTGTACGAAAATGGTATAATGAAAAAATAGTTGTTTTTAAGGGGGGATATGATGCGAATACGCGATTGGGATCGAAATTTACGCATTCGTTTAGTCGGGGAATCGTTCGTTGGGGTTACTTTTTGGATGATATTTCCTTTTATCGCTATTTATTTTTCTAATATGTTCGGTAGGGAAAAGGCTGGGATATTGCTCGTTATTTCACAATTTTTTTCTGTTGTTGCGAATTTGCTTGGAGGATATTTTGCTGATCGCTTTGGAAGAAAAAAAATGATGGTGCTCGCTGCGTGTGGGCAGGCAGTTGCTTTTTTCTTATTTGCATTAGTCAATTCTCCACTATTCTCATCACCTGTGATGAGTTTTATTTGTTTTGCCCTCGTAGGTGTATGCGGTTCACTTTATTGGCCTGCTAGTCAAGCGATGGTTGCTGATGTCGTGGCAGAAAAGGATCAAAGTAGTGTATTTGCTGTATTTTACACGATGAATAATGTGATGGTCGTTATTGGTCCGCTACTTGGAGGAATCTTTTATCCACAACATTTTTTTTACTTACTGCTCGTTGCCGGAATATTTTGTGCAATTGTCGCTACCGTTTTGTTCATTTACTTAGAGGAAACGGCACCGTTGTGGGCGAAAACGACAGGAACATGGTACACCTTTTTTGTTGAGCAATTAAAAAATTATCGTCTTATTGCGAAAGACCGCACGTTTCTTTTGTTTATCGTTGCTGGTGTCCTCGTTGCTCAAACGTTTATGCAACTTGATATTTTAATCCCTGTGTATGTGAAAGACGTTGTTTCAGAGCAAACGTTAATTTCTACCGGTCATTGGTCACTTTCGTTGAGCGGAGAAAAAGCATTTAGTGTACTTATTGCTGAAAATGGATTGCTTGTTGCTTTATTTACGGTGGCGGTAACGAAATGGATGGGAAACTACAAAGAAAAGTCGGTATTTGTATGGTCCTCTCTTTTGTATGGATTCGCTATTTTCTTTTTCGGTCAAACGACATCGCTTTGGATCATGGTCATTTTAATCGGTATATTTACACTTGCGGAACTTATGACGGTTGGTTTACAACAAACATTTGTCGCTAGATTAGCCCCTGATCATATGCGAGGACAATATTTCGCAGCGGCGAGCTTGCGTTTTACGCTTGGTCGTATGATTGCTCCGCTCGTTTTAACGTTGCCGTTTGCGTATCATTGGACATTTTTTGTTTTAATGTTACTTGCTATATGTAGTGCATGGTTGTATGCTGTCATGTTTCAAATGATGGAAAGAAAGTCATCTTGTTAGTGGGTAATTGAAACAATCGATGTATAGAGAAGTGGTCACGTTGTCGTTGACATCACGTGACTACTGATGTACATATATGATGTAAAGTCCCTTCTTTTTCTCATATTTTCCCTTTTCTCGTCATACATATGATGATGTAAATATGATGAGAAAAAGAGGGGAAATACGTGTGAGTGAACAAGGGGGATTACAAGACGGGGCGATGACACGGAGCAAGCGACGAAAACGAAAGCGGACATGTATTGCCTCCATGTTGTTGCTCGTTGTAAGCGTGTGTGCTGTCGGTGTATGGGGAATGGCCAAACAAGAGAGAAGCGAACAAAAAGTAATTGAGCAATTTATGACAGCGCTACGCCAAGAAGATGTACATACGTTGCGACAATTCATCGATATTCCGTTGGAAAGTGATGACACTCTTTTACCGTTGTTTGCCTATTTGCGTAAACATCCTGAAGGTTATGAGCAAATTAGAAAAGAATTGAAGCAACAGCAAGACGATCGAGTTTACATAAAAGGATTAACGTCAACTCCTCCAGTTTTTCTCATGAAATTGTCGCAAGGAGTGTACAAATTTGAGCCGGCATTGTATCACGTATATGTGCAAACAAATGAAAAAGGGGCTCGCATTTTTATTAACGATACGGATGTCGGAGAGACAAATGTATCATTAACGAAAGTAGGATCATATATTCCGGGGTTATATGAGCTAAAATTAGTTACAGATGAACGTGAACAAACGAAGCAATTGTTGCTTTTTGGAGGAGAGCGAATTCGTATCGTTCATTTCGATTCGAATGAGTAGATGCAACGACATGTTGCGTCTTTTTTTATGGACAATTGAAACACTTCGTTCTGTCGATACGTAATATAATCATCATTTCCATTTCATAAAAAATCATAGTAAAATAAAGGATCATAGACGATGGGAGGACAACGATGAAACGGTTCATTCGGACGATATGGCGGTGGTTTGTATCATGGAACGTTGGTTTATTTAGCGCCCTTATTTCGTTATTTGCGTTTCGCTTGCCGTTTCCTATTTCATTTTTGATCGGAGTAAGTATAGGAGTGATGTACTCAATCTATATAAAGAAAAAAGAGAGGAAACACATATCTTATCGTTCGAAAGACGAACGGTTGAAAGATGCGAAAAAAAAGGTACGGAAAATCGGACAAAGTTTATGGCGAATTCGTTCGATTTCGATGTTTTCTAAGCTTTCTCGTTTATACTCCATCTGTCAAAAAATGATCGAAATTGTTGAGAAACAATCGGATCGTTTAGCTGTCGCGCAACCGTTTTTTAACACGACGTTAGATTCAATTGTTACAATTATTGATAAATATATTTATTTAATGAAACAGCCGGTGAAAAACGATGATATTCGCCAAGCGATCAGTGAAGCAGAGCAAGCGCTTGATCTTGCACTGGCGAAAGCGGAAAATCAACTATTGGACATGCTTGAAGAAGACTTGTTTGATTTACAAACGGAAGTAAAACTTGTTAAACATACGATTACAACAGAAGAATCTCTTTCTTTACCAACGAAACATACAGTAACAATGAGGTAGTGTCAAAAATTCTATGAAAAGTACCGATGAGCGACTTGTTACAGGAAAATAAAGGGGATGGAGGAGTCGGAT
>OGCI01002721.1_pt1 | contig 10995 bp, 9 predicted proteins | sample 1570021 | NCBI WGS metagenome assembly OGCI01 (sample SAMN06264664, study PRJEB24512) | hot springs metagenome | isolation source: Hot spring water | place: South Africa: Tshipise | collected 2015-06-21
AGTCCGTTGCCCGCTCCCGAAGAGCTGTACACGGACGTTTACGCCAACCCGCCGAAGAAGCCAACGGGTTGAAGCGGTCCGATGTTTCGTTGATTCGCTCGCTAGTTCGTCCCTTTTTACATCTGGAGGTCTCGATCCGATGCCTGTGCTCACCATGCGCGAAGCTCTCAACCAAGCTTTGCGCGAAGAGATGCGCCGCGACGAAAGCGTCTTTTTGATGGGCGAAGAGGTCGGCGCTTACGAAGGTGCCTACAAAGTTTCGAAGGGGTTGCTCGCCGAGTTCGGCCCGAAGCGCGTCATCGACACGCCCATCAGCGAACTCGGCTTTGCCGGTCTCGGCGTCGGCGCGGCCATGGTCGGCTTGCGCCCCGTGATCGAGTTCATGACTTTCAACTTCTCGATTCTCGCCACCGATCAGATCATCAACTCGGCGGCCAAGATGCTCTACATGTCGGGCGGACAGTTCAAGGTGCCAATCGTCTTTCGCGGACCGAACGGCTCGGCTTATCAGGTATCTTCGCAACACTCGCAAGCGCTGGAATCTTGGTACGCGCACTTTCCGGGGCTGAAAGTGGTCATGCCCTCGACGCCAGCCGACGCCAAGGGGCTGTTGAAGAGCGCCATCCGAGACGACGATCCAGTCATCTTCATGGAGCAAGAGAGACTATACGGAACCAAAGGCGAAGTTCCCGAAGACGAAGACTTCACTATTCCGCTCGGCGTCGCCGACGTCAAACGCGAAGGCACGGATGTGACCATCGTCGCCCGTTCGCTCATGGTTCCAGTGGCCCTGCGCGCTGCCGAAGAACTCGAAAAACAGGGCATCTCGTGCGAAGTCATCGACCCACGGACCATTCGCCCGCTCGACATCGAAACCATCGTCAGATCCGTGCAGAAAACCAACCGCATCGTCATCGCCGAAGAGTCTCATCCGTTTTGTGGCGTCGGCGCTGAGATCAGCGCCGAAGTCGTCGAGCGCGCCTTCGATTATCTGGACGCGCCGCCGCGCCGCGTCTCGGGCGCCGATGCGCCGATGCCGTACGCGAAGAATCTCGAAAGCTTGGCCATCCCGGATGTCGCGCGCATCGTCGCCGCCGTGCGCGAAGTGACCTACACGTGAAGAGGGCGAACTGGGTGACGAGCTTTCCGCTGTGCCCTGCTTGAAATCTTTCGAGTTCCCGAGGAGAGAAATGGCAACCAAGATCGTCATGCCTAAGCTTTCTCCGACCATGGAGGAAGGACAACTGGCGCGTTGGCTCAAAAAGGAAGGCGATTCGATCTCTGCCGGCGAAACCATCGCCGAAGTCGACACCGACAAAGCGACCATGGAGGTAACCGCCAACGCCTCCGGCGTCTTGCGCAAGATACTGGTTCACGAGGGCGAGTCGGTGCCGCTCGGCCACACGATCGCCATCGTCGGCGAGGCTGACGAGGACATCTCCGCGCTGCTGGCCGAAGTCGGAGGCAAGCCGAACGGCGGCGCACAACCAGCTAAGCAGGTCGAACCGAAGCCAGAACCGCCTCTGGCCGAAGCCCGTTCCGAGGCGCGCGAACGCTCGCCTGAACCGGCTCGCAGCAACGGCGAACAAGCGGGCCAACGCATCTTCGTCTCTCCTATCGCCGCACGCATGGCCGCCGAAGCCGGGATCAACCTGCGCGCGCTCAAAGGCAGCGGTCCCGGCGGCAGGATCATCAAGCGCGATATCGAAGCGGCTATTCGGGCGAGCCGCCAAGCCGTGCCAGCAACCGAAACCACGCCGACGGTGGGAGCCCCGCCGCCGACGCTCGAACGTCCGGCGGTGAGCGAAGCGGCTCCTTACGAAGAGGTCCCCATCACCGAGATGCGCCGGACCATTGCGCGCCGCCTGACCTCTTCGCTCGGCCCCGTGCCACATTTCTTCTTGACGGCCGAGATCGAGATGGACCGTGCGATGGAACTGCGCCGTTCGCTCAACGAACTCGATCCCGAACTCAAGATCAGCGTCAACGACATCATCGTCAAAGTGGCCGCCGTCGCCTTGATGCAACACCCGCAGGTCAATGCCTCGTTTCAAGACAAGACCATTCGCTACTACAAACAGGCAGACGTTGGCGTCGCCGTCGCGCTCGAAGACGGTTTGATCACGCCCGTCGTGCGCGCGGCCAACTTGAAGAGCATCGGCGCGATTAGCCGCGAAATACGCGAACTAGCCGAACGCGCGCGCGCGCAAACTCAAGCCCGAAGAGTACACGGGCGCGACTTTCTCCGTGAGCAACCTCGGCATGTTCGGCATCGATGAGTTCACGGCGATCATCAATCCGCCCGAAGCGGCCATCCTCGCCGTGGGCGCCGTCACCGCTAAACCGGTCGTGCGCGATGGCGAGATCGTTATCCGGCAGATGATGCGCGTGACGCTGTCGTGCGACCACCGCCTCATCGACGGAGCGACCGGAGCGCAATTCCTGCAAACTTTCAAGAAGATTTTGGAAAATCCGTTGCGCTTGCTGGTCTAACCGCAACGTTTGGAATCAACGGGAAACAAGGTTTGAGAACGGTGAAAGAACAAGAACAGCAGGCTAAAGAACGCAAGTAACTTGAATCGCCCGCGCCGTAGCAAGACGCCGAAGAAGCGGGCGAGAAGGACTTGCAAGCCGGCGAGGGCACAGGCGCTCGCGCCGGAGGGTTCTCAACAGTACAGCTAGAGTCAGCGTTCAAAGGAGAGCGCGATCAAAAGTCCTTCGGGCGGCGGGCAGCAAGCTTTTGAAGTCAGTGTTTGCGGCTCGCGCCGCGCGCGACCTTTCGGCAGAGCATCGCCCCCACGACGGGCGGTGCTGGTCCGGTGTACCTACGGTAGGCACGGGCAAATCTCCGGCAGCAACCCGAAGGGGTGTCACTGCTTGCCGTTTTTGTATTTCGAGCGTTCATTTAGGCGTTGCGTTTCATCGAAACAGAACCGACGACGCGACGAGCATTGTGGCAGCAGGCCAAACCGCACCTTGCGCTCACGCTCGTGCAGTTGATGTTCGGCACGTGGCCCATCTTCGGCAAAGTGGCGCTTCGTTCGCTGCCGAGCACGGGGTTGGTCACGTTTCGCGTCGTCGGCGCGGCTGTTGCGCTCGCGCTGCTGCAGGGCGGGCGTACGCACCTAGCGCGCATCGAGCGCCGCGATTTGTGGCGACTTGGGCTATGCAGTCTGTTCGGCGTCGTCCTCAATCAATTCCTCTTCGTCAAGGGGCTCGAACTCTCTACGGCCATCAACGCGACGCTGCTCGGAACGGCCATCCCCGTGTTCGCGTTGCTGGCGAGCGTAGCGCTCGGCATCGAAAAGCTCACGGCGAGCAAACTCTTCGGCATCGTGCTGGCGGCGGCGGGCGTGCTCTACTTGGTCGATCCGCTGCGCGGCGATTTTTCCAACGCAACGACGCTCGGCAATCTACTGCTCGTCACCAACACCTTCTTCTACGGTTCGTACATTGCGCTCGCGCAAGACCTCATCCGCCGCTACGGCGCGCTGACGGTGACGGCCCTGATCTTCATTCTCGGCAGTCTCGTGACGCTTCCCATCGGCCTCTACCAGCTCAGCGATTTTTCGTTCGCCGCTCTCGGCTGGAACGTGTGGCTGATAGTCGCTTACATTGTGCTCGTGCCGACCGTCGGTGCGTACTACCTCAACGCTTGGGCGCTGGGGCGCGTCGCTCCATCGAGCGTCGCAATCTACATCTATCTACAGCCGCTGATCTCGTTCGCTGTGGCGCCGCTCGTTCTCGGCGAACGCATCGACCACCGCGCGTGGGTCGCCGCGGCGCTGATCTTCGCTGGCGTCGCCATTGTCACGCGCGGCGCACGCAACCGCATCGTGCAAGAGATATCCGAGTGCCCCGATGCCTTCGGACGCTGAGCCGCTAGCGAACAGCCACCAAGAAGCGCTTATCCTCTGATCCAGCTGTGGGTTTGCACACCGAATCGAAGAGACTGTTCGGACGCGCCCAAAGCATGGGGGCTGGATAGATCGCTCTCGCCGTTCATCCCTTGTGCTATCATGCGGACGTCGATGACCGCCTCGTTCGAACCGCACACCTCGCTGTCGCTCGCCGAAGAATCGCGCGCCAAGAATCGTGCGGCGCGACTATCGGTGGCGATCGCGTCTCTGCTGGTCGCCCTCAAAGCGGTCACCGCTTGGGTGACCGGCTCGATCAGCGTGTGGGCTTCGGTGCTCGATTCGACCATGGACATCTTTGCCTCGGCGATCAATTTCGTCGCCGTGCGCGCGGCAGCGCGTCCTGCCGACGAGGATCACGCCTATGGTCACGGCAAAGCCGAATCCCTAGCCGGACTCTTTCAAGCTGGCGTCATCTCGGCTTCAGGCTTCTTTCTGATCGTGGAAGCGCTGCGCCGCATTGCGATGCCGCGCCCCGTTGCCTCGACCAAACTCGGTATTGCGGCGATGATCGTCGCGAGCGTGGTCAGCGCGGTGCTCGTCGCCCGCTTGCGGCGCGTCGCGCGCGCCACCGATTCGCCCGCATTGCACGCGGATGCCTTCCACTACTTGACAGACATCTGGACCAACCTCGGAGCGCTGGTCGCGCTCGTCTTGGTCGCGCAGACCGGATGGCTGCTGGCAGATCCTCTCATCTCGTTGGCGATTTCGCTCTACATCATCTGGTCGGCGGCGCGCGTCGGCAAAGAATCGGTTGACGTGCTGATGGACCGGCGGCTGCCGGTTGACGTCGATGAAAGAGTGGCGGCCATCATTAACCGCTACCGCGATCAGGGAGTGCGCGGTTTTCACGATCTGCGTACGCGGCGCTCAGGTTCGATCAAGTTCATCGACCTTCATCTCGAAGTGGACCGTCGGATGCGGCTCGACGAAGCGCACGAGCTTACAGTCAAAGTCTTGCGCGCCATCGAAGAGGAGATCCCACGGGCGCGGGTGCAAATTCACACCGACCCGGTCTGAACAGTTTTTGCCAACGCCGCTAGTTTTCTTCGGCGGGCGCTCTGTCTCCCGAGAAGCAGGCGAACGATTCTTCACCGAAGGGATGGCAAAGAAAGCCCTTTGACGCGAAGGTTTCAGCCCTGCCCGCTGATCACGCCATTCGGCGTGCGCCGCGCCGTGGCGCTCGTCGTTCCGCTTCGCGGCGCAACTCGTAAAGCTTCATCAACGCCTCGACCGGCGCGAGCGCATCCAAATCGAGGCTGAGCAACATATCGATCAACGGTTCGACGCACCCACTCGGGCCCGTTTCGGTCTCAGCTCTTCCGGTAGCCTCTCTCTTTTCGTAGGAGGCGAGCAACTCGTTGGCGCGACGCACGACCGGCGGCGGGAGTCCAGCCAGTTTTGCGGCATAGACGCCGTAACTGCGTTCGGCGCTGCCCGGCGCGATGCGATAGAGGAAGACGATCTCGCCGCCTCGTTCAGCCGTTTCCACATGGAAGTTCTGCAGGCGCGGGAGCAGAGATTCGAGTTCCGTCAGTTCGTGGTAGTGTGTGGCAAAGAGCGTGCGGCAGCCGAGTTGCGGATGGTTGTGCACGTATTCGATCACGGCGCGCGCCACTGCCAACCCATCGTAAGTCGAGGTACCACGTCCGAGCTCATCGAAGAGCACGAGCGAGCGCGGGCTGGCTTGGTGCAGGATGCGCGCCGTCTCAACCATTTCGGTCATGAAAGTTGATTCGCCGCTGCCGATGCGATCGTACAGACCGGCGCGCGTGAAGATCCGATCGCAGATGCCGATCTCAGCGCTCGTTGCTGGAACGAACGAACCGATCTGGGCCAGCAACACGATGAGCGCGATCTGGCGCATGTAAGTCGTCTTGCCCGACATGTTCGGCCCCGTGATCAGCGCGATCAGCGGTCCATCGTCGCCGAGATGAACGTCGTTGGCGACGAAGCGTTCCGGGCCGAGGCGGCGTTCGAGCACCGGGTGGCGTCCGGCCTCGATCCTGATGCGCCGCCCCTCGACGACGCGCGGGCGAACGTAACCGTACTCCACAGCGACTTCGGCCAGCGCGGCGATCGCGTCGAGTTGAGCGAGCGCCGAAGCAGCGGCCATGATCTCTTCGCGCGCGTTGCCGACGGCGGCGCACACTCGCCGGAAGAGGCTCGTCTCCAGTTCCTCGATGCGCGCTTCGGCGCGCACGACCATGGTCTCGTACTCTTTGAGTTCCAGCGTCACGAAACGCTCGGCGTTGACCAGCGTCTGTTTGCGCGTGTAGTCGGCGGGCACCAGATGCAGGTTCGGGCGCGTCACCTCGATGTAGTAGCCGAAGACCTTGTTGTATCCAACGCGCAGGCTCTTGATACCAGTGCGCGCCCGTTCGCGCGCCTCCAACTCGCTCAGGTAGCGCTGGCCGTCGCGCAGTAGCGCACGCAACTGGTCCAGTTCTTCTGAAAAGCCCTCGCGGATCACATTGGCTCCGCGCCCCGTCTGCAACATCTCGTCCGAAATGGCGCGCCGAATGGTCTCCACCGCCGCCCGGCATTCAGGCAAAGCGGCGAGCACCGGTGCGAAGCGCCTTCGTTCTCGTTGCAACACGGCCCGCACGCGCGGCACCGCTTCCAGACTCTGAGCCAGCGAAAGAAGCTCGAGCGGCGTAGCAGAAGCCGAGCGGGCGCGCGCCGAAAGGCGCTCTAGGTCATGCACCGTAGCGAGCGTCGCGTGTTCGATGAACCATTCGACGTAACTCTGTCGGCGGATGATTTCGGCGACATCGAGCAAGGGCTGGCGCAACCACCGGCGCAGCAGTCTTCCGCCCATCGGCGTGCGCGTGCGGTCGAGCAGCGCGAGCAGCGTGGAATCGGCCGTCGTGCTCTCGAATATCTCCAACGCGCGCACGGTCTGCGGGTCGAGCGTCATGAAGTTGTCCGCATCGTAACGCCGCAAGCGCGTCAAGTGGTCGATGGCGACCGATTGCGTGTCGCGCAAATAGGCGAGGATGGCGCCAGCGGCGCGCGCGGCAAGCGGCGCGTCCTCGAGGTCGAAAGCGCGTAGCGTGCGCGCGCCAAAATGGCGAAGCAACTCCAACGAGTCGAAGAGCGCAGCATCCAAACGCATGACGAATCCCGGCGTTTCGGTCTGCGGAAAAGGCTGGTCTCGCGCGATCAAGATTTCGGCGGGCGAGATGCGTTGCAGTTCAGCCACGGCGCCACCGAGATCGATCTCGGTGGCGGCGAAATCTCCGGTGGAAACGTCCGCGTAAGCGATGCCAGCGCGTCGCTCGTCGGCCACGTAAGCGGCCAAGTAATTGTTCGCTTTGCTTTCGAGCAATCCGGGCTCGATGACGGTGCCGGGTGTAACGATGCGCACCACGTCACGCGCGATCAACCTTTTGCCCTTGGCGGGAGCTTCTTCCAACTGCTCGCAGATGGCGACGCGGTAGCCGCGCCCGATGAGCGTCGCCAGATGCCTTTCGAGACTCTGGTGCGGGATGCCGGCCAGCGGCACGCGCAGGTGCTTGCCCATCGGTTTTGATGTGAGGACGATGTCCAACTCGCGCGCGAGCGTGAGCGCGTCGTCGTCGAACGCTTCGTAGAAATCGCCGATGCGAAAAAGAAGCAGCGCGTCTTTGTGCCGCCTCTTGATTTCGAGATACTGCTTGCGCAGCGGTGGTGTGGCCGTCGTCATCTCGATCGCGTACTTCGCTCGGTCGCCCGCCGCCATCAGCGCTCGAAGAGCGCCGGCAAAAGGTCGCGCACCTCTGACAGCGCGCGGTGCAAGCGTCGAACCTGCTCGAAACTCAAGATCGTCGTCGCGCGTCCGATCTCGCGAAAAGCCCCGTGGCGCGCGGCGCTCAAGCTGCGCCTCGCCGACGCGGTGTCGCGCTCGCTTGCGACGACGAGAAATGGACGCGAGCGCTGTGCATCGTAAGCGCGCTTGAGTCGCGCTAGCGCGCTATCGATGTTGCCGCGCCGCTGCACCTCGAAGACGTGGCTTATGCGCGGGCTCGCCGCCTCGGCGCGCCACACGACATCGTAGCCCTCGCACTCGGCTTCGGCATGGTAGCCTAGAATCGCCCCGATCTCCATCAACATCTGCTGCGCCTCCGCGTGCGTGAGCGGGCGCGTCTGGATGGACGACGCGCGCCGGGCCTCGTCGAAGTCGAACCGTGCCGCTTCTTCGCGAACGCGCTGCTGTCCGGCGTCGGTGATCGTCCACTGCCCGCGCCGCCGTTCGATCTCGCCCCTTTCGACGAGCGCTTCGCCCGCGCGCTGCACCAACCGGCGCCAACGTCGATCCGCCAAACTCCCCGCTTCGCCTTCGACAAGTGTCAACTGCGGGAAGTAACCGGTCAGACGCTCGTAAAGGAAGCGCACTCGTTCCGCCCCGCCTGTGGCGACGAGTTCTTGCAGAATGGGCAGTTCCAAACGCGACGCGCTAGGGTATGACATGCGTGCGGAACTTTTCCGAGACGATGTTCAAAGTTACAAAGGAACAGCGCTGGAATCAAGCACCACCGGCTCGGCCCGGGCGCGGGCGAAGTCCGTAGCAACTTAACTGGCAACCCACCGGCCGGGCCAACAGCGAGTTCGCAATCGCCACGCGAGAGGCCTTGGCAGTGTTGGTGAGCGAGCAGCAGGGTTCCGCTCTAAATCAAGACATCGCTCGAACTTCACCCGGGCGTTTTCGTACAAGCCAGAGCTACGGTGCGCACTGCTTGGGGCGAGAAAAGCGGAAAATACGGAACGAAAAAGGAGCCTCGAACCATTGTCCCCTCCTGGCACGCCCGTTGCTCTCACCGTCTTGAAGAGGCACGGGAGAACGCTTGCCGCCACCGGCAAGCCTTGATAAAGGAGACCGAAAGATGTTGTGGACGATTTTGGTTGTCTTGTTGGTGCTCTGGCTTCTCGGAGTCATCACCAAAGTGACGGTCGGTGGGCTTATCCACCTGCTGCTCGTCATCGCCCTAGTGGTTCTGATCATCAATTTGGTGACCGGACGCCGCGCTGTTTAGCCAACGAGCATGGTTCGTGATCGCCGAGCTGTGAACCGCGCCCAGCGATCACGGACCATCAACCAGACGCAAGTTCGCCGAAGAAACGACGCGCGCGACCGGATAAACGTTCAGTTGCGCGTCCCAGTACGGCGAACGCTGATAGAAGAACCGCAGACGAGCTCGCGGGTCGGCGGCAAAGTTCTTGTCTTTGATTAGTAGATCCTCGAACTCCGCCTTCAGCTTCGGATCAGCATCCATCATGCGCCGTGCGAGCGCTTCGAGCACGTACTCTTCACCATCCTCTTTTTGTTCGAAGATCGCGTTGAAGAACCCCCAACGTACAAGCGAATCGGGCGCCGCTGGCTCCAGCAAGTGCATGATCAAGCGAGCGGCTGGCTGCGCCAGCGGCACTACGATCGAACCGGCGGGAAAGGTGCGCCGCTCCGTGATCGGCTCCGCGTCGAACGAAACCAGCACTCGTCCCTCGAACGAAGCGCTGGCCCATTTCACGTTGCGGAAACGATAGGATTCGACCTCGAGCGTCGCTGGCTCGGCTAGCCGCGAAAACCTGACGCCGTGCACGATGAGTAATTCGGCGACCTGCCGCCATTGCGGCGGCACGATGTAGCAGAGCGGCGGAGCGACGGCCAAGCTCGTGCGCGCGCGGTTGTAGAAAGGAATCCGCATGTCGAGCGGTTCGGTGCCGTAGATGACGCGCAACGTCCCCGAAACTTCGCTCAACTCACGCCGGTAGGCAACGCCTTTGAAGACGATCGGCGTCGCTTCGTCGGTGGCGCGCACTTCGAGCGCCACCTTTCGCTGCGGATCGTAGCTCTTTCCCCACGAAGCGGCCTCTTCATCCGACTCGCGCGCCGCGCGGCGCAAACTTTCAGGGTCGCGATTCACTTCTTCGAGCATGAAGCGCAACAGGTCATAAGTTCCGCGCACACGCGAGCGATACGGCTTCAGCATGTGCGTCTCGATCAACAACGCCGGATGGTTGCGCGCCAGCGGCACGTATCCGGTAGCGAAACGTGGCGTCGAGATGAAGGCATCGACGCCTTTGCTCGGATCGAGGTCGTCGTGCAAGACGACGTAAGGTGAAAGCAAGTTGCCCGCTGCTTCTGCCGCCGGCACGACGCGCTGCTCGAAGACATCTTGCATCCAACGGCGCGTCGCTGGAGGCGCGTTCTCATGCTGTTCGAACTGATATGTGACGTTGTAGCGAAAATCAGCCCCGTCCGTGGTGTGGCAGTCGATAAACAGGTCCGGCTGCCAGCGATTCCATAAGCGCAGCCAGGCGCGCGTCTCCGGCGCATCGGCTTTGATGTAATCGCGGTTCAAGTTCAATCCGGCAGAGGTCGCACGCCAGCCCATCTCGGCCGGTCCGTTCTGGTTGATCCGGTTGTACGGGCCGAAGCGTTCGTGCCCATCTACGTTGTAGATCGGGATGAAGAGCAAGACGACGCGGTCGGCGAGGGCGGCTCGCGTCTTCGTGATGGCGATGTCACGCAATAGAGCAAGCCCCGCGTCCTTGCCATCCGATTCGCCCGCGTGGATACAGGCTTGGATGAGCACCACAGCTTTGCCAGCGCGTCTGGCGGCCTCGGGCGTGAACGCGCCGTCCTTGTCTACAATGAGCAGCGGGAGCGCGCGCCCCTCGCCGCTTTCGCCGAACGAGGTGAAGAGGATCCAGTCGGAAGCTTGGTCCAGCCGCTGGCTGAAGGCTACTGTCTCGGCATAACGCGGCGTCTCGCGGTAGGCAGTCCTTTCGGCGTGCGTTTGCCACTGGCTCGGCACCGCGGGCGATTCGCTCTGACCGTTGGTCCCATCGGCGATGATTGCCATAATGAAGAACGCAAGCGACGCGCATACAATCGCTGAAGGCGTGCGCCGCTTGTCGCCACGCAAGCAGCCAGCCTTGCGCGCCGCAGCGAAGATTCCACGTTTCATGCTTGGCTCGATCTTCTCCCTCGTGCGTGAAACTTCAAGAGAACAGGACGCAGGCTATGTTAACAGATCGAGCCCGACGGCGTCGCCTCCGGTGCGCTTCTTCCGCCGTTCGACATGGCGAGAACGGG
>OGCI01002723.1_pt1 | contig 10992 bp, 8 predicted proteins | sample 1570021 | NCBI WGS metagenome assembly OGCI01 (sample SAMN06264664, study PRJEB24512) | hot springs metagenome | isolation source: Hot spring water | place: South Africa: Tshipise | collected 2015-06-21
TTTCCTCCCTCGTTTTTCTGTCGACCCCCCCTTGCACCTCCGCGCATTTGACTTTGACTTATCTTGGAGGGGTTTGGGTTTTGATGTCTTCGAGCATTATTCTTTTGTGGTTTTCTTGGAGGGGCAAAAAGAGGCCTCACAATGAAGATCCCCAAGAAAAATAAGTCCAAGGAAAGAGCACAACAAAATTCACTGTGAGGATTATCGTTTCTCGAGGTAACCTAATACTTACCAGGACTTTCGCTTCGGTGAAAAGGTTTGGCTTCTTCGGCAAGAATGTTTTCCCCGTTCAAGCTCATGCCTCTCCCCATGCCCTTACCCGCTCTATGGGACGAGGAGTCGAATTTCCCCTCAATCAATCCACCAAATGTTATGAGCGATAAAAAACCACTTTTGGAGACTTGACAAGAAATTCTGAGAACGTTATCATAAGCGAAAAGGAGGTCTTATGGAGAAAAAAACGATAACCATCAAAGACGTTGCGAAAGAAGCACGGGTTTCTGCTGCCACGGCAAGCAGAGCCTTGGGAAACTATGGATACGTGAGCGATGAGGCACGCCGAAAGGTTCTTGAGGCGGCAAAAAAGCTCAATTATAATCACAATCTCGTGGCCAAAAGCCTGCGTACCCATCGTACCCTCATCATAGGATACCTTTTGCCAGATATCACTAACCCCTTCTATGCAGGGATTGCCCGAGGTATTCAGGATGTTGCTTTTGAACAGGGATACAATGCAATCATCTGTAACAATGATAACGATACCACAAAGACGGAGCGCTTCCTCAAAATGTTCATCCGTAACCGGGTAGAAGGTATTATTTACTCTACGCCCTTTAACAAGGCACTCGAAGGAATGGTAGAGATAGCCATGAAAAATGGAATTCCGGTAGTGAATTGCTATGGCTCCACCCGAGTGAAGGCTCTGGATGTAGTAACCGGTGATGCTGAGGGGGGATGTTACAAGGTTACCCAGTATCTCCTCAGCCTTGGGCATACCAGGATTGCCTTCCTCAAGGTTCTGGGGAGCGGAATCAGCGAAAAGCGATTTGCAGGATGCAAGAGAGCCTTTGAGGAAAAGGGATTAGCGATGGACCCTGAACTCATTCTTGAGGCCAACGATTATTCTCAAATGAGTGGATATTTAACGGCTAAGAATTTCTTCAGCAAGAAGAATAAGGCGAGCGCCCTCTTTGCCTTCAGTGAGCAGTTAGGAATAGGAGCTTTAAAAGCGGCCCGAGAAGAAGGCATAGAAGTGCCGGGGACTCTTTCTCTTGTGGCTATCGATGACATTATGGCCGAGATGCTCCACCCTCCTCTCGCAAGCCTCTCTATTCCCACTTACGAAGCCGGTAGAATGGCTGCCCTACTCCTTTTTGAACGGATTGGCGGAAGGGTCAATGTACCTTCTCGCCAAGTGATGCTGGAAGAGAGACTGATCATGCGGGAATCCGTGAGTAGGGTGGCAATGGTGAACAATGAGAAAGAGGTGTCTGGCGAGGGTGGCGAGATTTCGCAAGAAGTAAAGGAGGTGGGAGAAGGAGAAAAATAGATGTTTCAGCTTGGAGAGTGAAACGAAATTCTTTTTCTGAGAAGAACGAAAGGGAGGGTAGGAAATGAAAAAACACAGTGTGATAGGAATATGCGTCATCACGGTAGTGTTTTTCGCGATCAGTGTTTTCTCCTTTGCCCAGGAGATACCAAAGTTTGAGGTTGAGGAAATAATCCAGTACAAAGAACTACCAAGCTACAGCGAGGCCCCTGAATTAGCTGAAGCAGTGAAAAAAGGAGAACTTCCCCCCATAGAAGAACGACTTCCCAAAAAGCCTGCAGTGATCATGAGTAGCGGTATGAGTGATGGTCCAGGAGTTTATGGATGCGTCTGGAGAACCGTCTCTGCAGTACCGACGGCCGGATGGAACTGGGCTGCAGGAGTAACAGGAGGCTGGTTTGGTATTGAGGAAAGTATGCAAGAGGGTCTTGTCCACACTGGAATGGCTTGGAGACTCAAGTCAGGTGAGCCTGGTCCCAATCTTGCAACTCACTGGGAATGGTCTAAAGACGGTAAAACACTCACTATGTATCTCATCGAGGGTGCCAAGTGGTCTGATGGTCACCCATTCACTGCTGATGATGTTCTCTTTACCTACTACGATTGCATCTTAGACCCTAATATCCCCAGCTGGCAAAGCGCAGGTACATGGACGGTAGGCGGAGAAGTTGCGAAACTTGAGAAGGTCGATGACTACACAATACGGTGGCATTTCGCTGAGCCTTTCCCAGTGTACTTGCTTTGGTACATGGGTTATCTCAGCTTTTCGGTGGCACCTGCCCATGTGCTGAAACCATATCACCCCAAGTACAACCCAGATGCAACCTATGATAGTTTTATCAATGCTCTACCCCCGGATAAGCTCCCCCCAGTAGTTGTGGGTGCTTGGGTTCCTGTGTACTTCAAGGAAGACGAAGCCCTTATCATGAAGCGCAATCCCTATTATTGGAAGGTTGACGAAACGGGGAAGCAGCTCCCGTACATTGGTGAGTTTTACTTTAAGAAGGCCAGGGCTGGTGTACAGAGAGACTTGGACTTGATTGCTGGTACCTGTGATCAGACGCACCTTGAGACCCCCGGACTCTTCACCTTTGTCAATGAACAAGCAAGACTACCCGGTGCACCCTTTAAGATTATTCCTGGGGCGTGGACTCTCACCTTTACTCTTGAAGCCAATCTCTCTCTCTATCAAGGGGTTAAAGATGAGAAGGATTTAGAATTAAGAAAACTCTTTAGAAATCTTGATTTTAGAAAAGCAATTTCTCACGCCATTGACAGAGAAGCGATTGCCAAAATGCTTGTCCCGGGTCCAATGCTGAGACCTTTGCCGAGTGGTTTTTCTTCTGGAGCAGACTATTACGATCCTGAAGTAGTAGTGTCGTATCCTTATAATCTCGAAAAATCTAAAGAGCTTCTTGCAGGGCTTGGATTTAAAGACACAGACGGTGACGGGATTCTCAACTGGACCTCTGGCCCGTTGCAAGGAGAAAATCTCATCGTGGCAGTGAAGATACATGAGGATCAAACTGCCTGTATCGACATCGTCGAGGCACTCGTTCCAATGTTTGAGAAAGTTGGAGTCCGATTGGTATCTAAAATTGTCAAATCGACTGTAGGAGTAGCACTGGACATAGCTGGTGAATTTGAACTGAACATGACCAGGCAAGACTTTCTGTCCTCTCCTTACACGGTGCTTGCCAGCCTCGCCCCGGTTACTCCTTCAACCCCCAACTGGCACCGAGCGGGTCCTGGTGATAAGAGAGATCTCTTACCCTTTGAAGGGAGAATGATGGAAATAGTAGAAGCTCTCAAGTATGAGAGAACCCGTGAGGGCAGACAGAAACTCTTCAGTGAGCTTCAAAAACTGTGGACCGAGAACCTGTACACCATAGGCATAATAGAAGGGATCTACAACACTGCGATCACGAAGCGGTTTAGGAACATCCCCATCGGAGTACCTGCGAGGTTACATCAGTGGTTCCACTTGAACGTGATGCAAGAGCAGGTATGGGTGCCGAAAGAAGAACAGCTTCCCGAGTTTCTGCCCGGAGTAGTTGTGAAGTATGGAAAGGAGTAAAGGACGGACACCAATCATCACAGAAAAGAAGGAGGGAAGGGGTAGTACCCCTTCCCTCCTTAGCGAGTAGGAGGAACATTTGTGAAACGATACATTCTTCGGAGAATTTTCATGAGTATACCGGTACTTTGGGTGATCAGTGTCATTGTCTTTGTAGTGATCCAACTTCCTCCCGGAGATTACATGTCAGCAGTACAGGCCCAAATGCAGTCCCTGGGTGGGTTGACAGAAGAGGAGGCAGCAAAAGCTGCCGAACAGTTAAGGCGTGTCTATGGTCTCGACAAACCACTTTATGTTCAGTACTTCGTGTGGATGAAGAATATAGTAACCAAAGGTGATTTCGGTTTCTCCTTCCAGTACCGAAAGCCGGTTGCAGAGGTGATATGGGAAAGATTGGGTTGGACTCTTCTCATCGCTTCTTTGTGCCATCTTGTATCGAGCCTTGTAGGCATCCTTATAGGCATTTACTCAGCAACCCACCAGTACAGCATCGGTGACAATGTGGCTACTTTCTTTGCCTTTGTAGGTCTCTCCATCCCGAGTTTCTTTTTAGCCCTTATTGCCATGTATATATTGGCGGTGAAGGTGGGAGTAGAACCAGGGGGACTATTTTCGCAGCGATACATGTTTGCTCCTTGGAGCTGGGGTAAATTTTTGGATTTGCTCCGTCACATTTGGATTCCGATCGTGATTGTGGGTTTTGCCGGCACAGCCAGGAATATGAGGGTGATGCGAGGAAACCTCCTTGATATTCTCAATCTCCCTTACATCCTCACCGCACGTTCCAAGGGGCTGAAAGAGAGAGAGGTCATATATAAGCATGCAGTGGTGAACGCACTGCACCCCATCATCATGTACCAGGGGATGGTTCTTCCCTTTATGATTCAAGGGGAGATCGTAGCCAGTACGATCTTGAACATACCCACAGCCGGGCCGATGTTCTATGACGCCCTTGTGGCTCAAGACATGTACTTAGCTGGTTCCTTCCTTCTCTTGGTGGCAGTAGTTCTTGTGATTGGGAATCTCCTTGCAGATATTTTGCTGGCGTGGATAGATCCAAGGGTGCGGTATGATTAGGAATAAGAGAAAAGTGCAAACGGTAGGAAACATCACGGAGGTAGAGCGAGGAAAAAGTTATTTCCAGCTGGTTTGGAGGAAATTCAAAAAGAGCAGGATGGGGCTATTGGGAGGAGTGATTATCGTTGTTCTCTTAATTCTTTCCATCTTTGCCCCGTTCTTTTCTCCCCATGACTATCTTGAATACAGTCCTGATAAGTCGTATCGACCACCACAGAAAATCCGCTTTGTTGACGCTCAGGGAAAGTTTCACTGGCGACCTTTCGTATACGACATGAAGTTGGATATAGACCCTATGACGTATAGTAGGATTTACGTGGAGGATACGAGTAAAATCCTCTCCATAAGGTTTTTCGTCAGGGGGTGGGAGTACAAGATTTTTGGCCTACGATCAAACCTCCACTTCTTCGGCGTGGAAGAGGGTTCGATACACCTCTTAGGAACGGACCGATATGGAAGAGATTTGCTGGGGAGAATTCTTTTGGGGGGCAGAATATCTCTCACCATAGCTTTTTTTGGAGCAGCGGTCACAGTTATCTTAGGCTCGATCATGGGAACCGTTTCCGGGTATTACGGTGGTATAGTAGATATGCTCGTTCAGCGGACTATCGAAGTTCTGCAATCGTTTCCCCAGCTCCCTCTTTGGATGGCTTTGAGCGCTTCTGTCCCCAGGACCTGGACTTCTCTTCAGGTCTTCATAAGCATGATGGTTATATTTTCCTTTCTCAATTGGCCCACCTTAGCACGAGAGGTAAGAGGAAAGATTTTGTCCCTCCGAGAGCAGGATTTTATCGCCGCCATAAAGGAGATGGGCGGCTCAGATTCAAGAGTTATCTTTAGACATCTCCTACCGAACTGTCTCAGCCACGTGATTGTAGTCCTTACCATAAGCATCCCTGAACTCATCTTAATGGAAAGCGTACTCAGCTTCTTAGGCTTAGGCATCCAACCACCCATGGTGAGTTGGGGTGTTCTTTTGCAGGGAGCTCAAAGAATCGAGGTTATCGGCCTGTATCCGTGGGTCATGGCACCCTGTGCCTTTATAGTTCTTGCGGTTCTTGGTTTCAACTTTTTGGGAGATGGCTTGAGAGATGCGGCTGATCCTTATTCGGTCAAAAAATCGTAAACTTAGGAGGCAATATGGCAACAGAAAGCTTAATTCTCGAGGTTCAAAACCTTAAAAAGTACTTTCCCATGGCGAGAGGCTTTTTCCGGAAAACTGTTGGATATGTGAAAGCCGTTGATGGGGCGAGCTTCTTCATTCGGGAGGGGGAAACTTTGGGGTTGGTCGGAGAAAGCGGCTGCGGCAAAACAACCTTGGGCAGGTGTATCCTCAGGCTCATCGAACCTACCGAGGGCGAAGTTTGGTTTCAGCGTAGTAATGGAGAGAAGATAGAACTAACCAAGCTACACCCGGAAGCACTTAAAAATCTCCGAAGGGAAATAAGAATGATCTTTCAAGACCCCTACGCTTCCCTCGATCCAAGGTTGACGGTGATGGAAATTGTAGGGGAACCCATGAAGATTCACGGCATGGCCAAGGGGAGAGAGTTAGAGGATCGGGTGAAGAGACTCCTTGAAGTTGTAGGGTTGAAGGCTCAGCACATGAGGAGATACCCTTATGAATTCAGCGGTGGACAGAGGCAGAGAATAGGAATCGCCCGCGCTCTGGCCTCCGACCCGAGGCTCATTATAGCTGACGAACCTGTTTCTGCCTTGGATGTTTCTGTTCAAGCACAAGTACTCAATCTCCTCGAGGAGTTACAGGAAGAACTTCATCTCACCTATCTCTTTATCTCACACGATTTGAGTGTTGTCCAACATGTGAGTGACCGGGTGGCGGTAATGTACTTGGGAAAGATTGTGGAGTTGGGCAACGCTACCACAGTGTATTATGCTGCCCCCAAGCATCCATATACCGAGGCTCTGCTTTCGGCAATTCCCCAAGCAGACCCTCAAAGAAAACTGAAACGCATACTACTCAAAGGCGACGTTCCCAGCCCTATACAATCACCTCCAGGGTGCAAGTTTCACCCCAGGTGTCGGTATGCTGACACACTCTGTAGCCAGGAAGAACCAACGCTGAAAGATGTCGGTGACCACCATTATGTCGCTTGCCACTATGCAGAACAGTTACATCTTGAAGGAGTGGAATTATATGACTGAAAGGGAGGATGTACTGGTACAGATCGAAGATCTCCGTGCCTATTTCTATACCGATGACGGCATTGTACGAGCAGTAGACGGAGTACATCTTGAAATAAAAGCAGGAAAAATTTTAGGCATTATAGGTGAGACGGGATGCGGCAAAACAGTTTTAGCTCTCTCGCTCATGAGATTGATCCCCCCTCCGGGAAGGATAATTCACGGGAACATATTTTACTATCGAGAGAATGGGAAAAAGATCGATTTAGCCGAACTCCCACCCAAAGGAATCATTATGAGAGAGATAAGAGGGAAGCACATATCCATGATCTTCCAAGAACCAATGGTTTCTCTGAATCCGGTGTACACGATTGGAGAACAAATCATCGAAAACATCGTTACTCACCAGAAAATGGCGTGGAAAGACGCCAAAATGCTTGCCATCCGGATGTTAGAACAGGTCGGAATCCCCGAACCGGCCAAAAGAATAGACGACTATCCTCATCAGCTGAGCGGGGGCATGCGACAACGTGCCATGATTGCTATGGCCTTAGTATGCAATCCGAAACTCCTCATAGCCGATGAACCCACCACCGCTCTGGATGTCACGGTACAGGCGCAGGTACTCGAACTCCTCAAAGATCTGCAACAGAAGATGGGTATGGCAGTCATCATCATCACGCACAACTTGGGAGTAGTGGCAGAGATTGCCGACTACGTAGGGGTTATGTATTTGGGGCGAATCATGGAGCATACCAGCGTGTGTGACTTATTCAGTAATCCCTTACATCCCTATACTCAGGCGTTATTGAAATCCATGCCGTGTTTGACTGCACAGGCAGGATGTCGGAGAAAACTTGAGATCATCAAAGGAGACATCCCCGACCCCTACGCCAAGATCGAAGGGTGTCTCTTTGCGTCGAGATGTTCCCACTTTCAAGACGCTTGCAGAGAGGACCCTCCTCTGATAGAGGTGGAGAGTGGACACCAAGTTCGGTGTTGGCTGTACAAGTGACCGGAGATTCGGTAGAGACTTTTCAGAGAAGAAGTATGGAGTTCCCATTCTCGATTTTCAGAGTGAAAAGTGAATAGAGAGTGAGAGGAGGAAAACAGTGCCGAAGATCACGATTATCGGGGCAGGAAGTGGTGTTTTTACGAGAAACCTGGTACGAGACATCTTATCCTATCCGGAGTTAAGCGGTTCAACGATTACCCTCATGGATATCGATGCGGTACGGCTCGAGTACATGAGGAAAGCACTACAGAGGCTCATCGACCAAGAAAAGTATCCGGCACAATTAGAGGCTACCGTGGATAGGAGAGAGGCTTTGCAAGGTGCTCACTACGTGATTGTAACGATCCAAGTCGGGGGGCTCAAGCCCTACGAGCACGATATTTACATACCCATCAAGTACGGAGTAAAGCAGGCGGTTGGAGATACCATCGGACCGGGAGGAGTTTTTCGGGCGCTACGCACCATTCCGGTTCTCCTTGACATCGCTCGAGACATAGAAGAGCTCTGCCCTGACGCCCTCCTTCTCAACTACGTGAATCCTATGGCCATGAACTGCTGGGCACTCAATAAGGCAACGAGAGTCAAAAACGTTGGACTCTGTCACAGTGTTCAGGGAACGGCTGAGTTTCTCGCCGGGATCATTGACGTTCCCCCTGAGGCGGTTTCCTACCTCTGTGCAGGAATCAACCATATGGCGTGGTTTTTAAAATTTGAGGTCGACGGGAAGGATATGTATCCTGTGATTCGGGAAAGGGCCTCTGACCCTGAGATCTACACCCAGGATGTCACGAGATTTGAGATTTTGAAGCATTTTGGGTACTTTGTAACGGAGTCGAGCTTTCACATGTCGGAATATATACCCTACTTTAGGAAGAATGACGATTGGATCAATAGGATTCACAAAACCCATTCGTGGCACAAGGAACACTACAACGGAATGTACCTCCATTGTTGCTTAGATGCCGCCAAAACTCTCTTTGAGGACCTGCAAAAAATGGCTGAAGCGCCTTATGTAGACCCGAAGAGGAGCAAAGAATATTGTGCTACCATTATCCATTCCAAGGAAACCAATACCCCCAGTGTCATCAACGGGAATATCGAAAATACGAACCTGATCACCAATCTCCCTGAGGGTTCTTGTGTGGAGGTACCATGCCTTGTAGACTCGAATGGTATTCAACCTATCCATGTGGGTGATTTACCGCCCCAACTGGCCGCACTCAATAGGACGAACATTAACGTCCAAGAGCTTGCCGTCATCGGCGCTTTCACCGGAGAGAGAGAAGCCGTGTACCACGCCATCATGATGGACCCGTTAACCAGTGCCGTTTTGGATTTGGACGAAACCAGGAAGATGGTTGACGAGATGTTCGCATCCCAAAGAGAATGGCTTCCTCAGTTCGTTTGAGGATGCTTTACCTATCATCCGGCGCTCAAGAACAAACGGTAAACATTTTACAAGGAGGTGCGCTATGAAAGTCACTTTTATCGGTGCAGGAAGTCTTGTCTTCACCCAAAGGTTGCTTCTCGACCTTGTGTCGCTCTTTCCCGGAGAAGAAATCGAGGTTGCTCTCGTGGACATTGACCCCAAGCGCTTAGGGTATATCGACCGGATTACCCGACGAATTTTTCGCGAACGAAATCTTCGGGAAGAGCTGATATTTTCCACCTTAGAGCGGAGAGAAGCTCTCGCCGGCTCTGATTACGTTTTCATTTCCATCCTCGTAGGGGGAATTGAGATCATCCGAAAGGACATAGAGATTCCCCTCAAGTACGGAGTCGACCAGTGCATTGGAGACACTATTGGACCAGGAGGGATTTTTCGGGCTCTGAGAACGGCCCCGGTTATCCTTGACATTTGTCGAGATATCGGGGAACTCTGCCCCGAGGCTTTGGTATTCAACTACACGAACCCCATGTCTATCCTCTGCTGGGTAGTGAAAGAGACACTACCTCTCAAATTTTATGGTCTTTGCCACAGCGTACAAATTACTGCGAAACAATTGGCTTCCTTCCTCGGTGTTCCCTTCGAAGAAGTAGAATACTGGGTGGCGGGGATTAACCATCAAGCTTGGTTTTTAGAGCTCCGTCACCGGGGAGAGGACCTCTATCCCCTTCTTCGCGAGCGGGTGGATGACCCACAAGTTTGGGTCAAAGACACCACTCGCATCGAGATGTTCAAACACCTGGGATACTACGTCACCGAAAGTAGCGGCCACAATTCCGAGTACAATCCCTGGTTCCGAAAACGCAAGGATCTTTTGGAACGGTTCACACCGGGGGGAAGCTGGAATGGAGAAACGGGTTTCATCTTGAAGCTTTACGGAACAGATCGGGAAAAGTATGAAGAAGAGCTCGAAGCCATCGCCAATGGTGAGAAACCTCTCCCCTCCTCAGAGAGTGAGGAGTATGGAATAAAAATCATTCGCGCTCTTCAGGGAGGAGAGTCTTTCCGGGCGAACATCAATGTTCCCAACCGGGGCCTCATCACTAACCTCCCCCCAAATTGCGTGGCGGAAGTCCCCTGTTTCGTGGAAAAAGGTCAAATTCGACCTGCCTTCATTGGAGATTTACCCCTCCAACTTGCTGCTTTGAACCGCATGGTGGTTCAGAGTCAGGAAATGGCAGTACGGGGAATACTGGGGAAGGAAAAGGATTCCATATACTATGCCCTTGTCTATGACCCCCTCACCTCGGCGGTTCTCTCTCTTGACGAGATTAAAAAAATGGCAGACGAAATGTTTGAAGCAGAGCGAGATTTTCTTCCCCAGGAATGGCGGTGACTTTTTGGGGAGGTACTTTCGAACCATGGAAGAGAGCCATCATCAAGGGGTAGTCTTATGAGAGAGTTACCCTACCCTCGGGAGATAACGAGGGTCCTCCCGCAAAGGGCGAGGGAAAAGAGTACGGAGAGTACTCCCTCTGTCCCTCGACAGAGGGAGTACTCTCCGTACTAAGGAGATGTTCTCCACTCTATGGAAACTCTACCCAATATGGAGAGCCGAGATGGAAAAAGAAGAAAACTCTGAGAAGGCTATGAGAGCTATAAAATAAAAAACCGTGAGCTCCAACGAACCCTTGATGTTCTCAATTTTTTCTTCAGGAAGCTTGAGCTCTTCGGCTTCCCGT
>OGCI01002727.1_pt1 | contig 10961 bp, 11 predicted proteins | sample 1570021 | NCBI WGS metagenome assembly OGCI01 (sample SAMN06264664, study PRJEB24512) | hot springs metagenome | isolation source: Hot spring water | place: South Africa: Tshipise | collected 2015-06-21
AATTATGACTTTAACTGAAATACTTATTTACTTCACGATTGGTTTTTCTGGCTTGATTTTTATTATTGGGCTTATTTTATACATTTCTTACAAAATAAATAGTAAGGAAAGTTTTCAAACCGAAATAAAAAATAAATATCCAATAAATCAATCTTTCAGAAGGAATAATTCTGATCAGATTAACTCTCGTATTACTAATACTTCTCCAAATAGAAATTATATAAACAACCAACCAAATTATAGTATTCCAGCTCACGATAAATATTTTATTTATCATAATAAATTATCTGAATAACTTTTAATTTCTTTCTCACACCCTTCTTATTTCATTGATCTCTAAGAGAATTATGATTTTTGTTATATTTGCACACTATTTTTACAAATTGTCATACTTTTAAATGAATAGAGAAGAGTTCAAGGCTAAATTCAATATAGTAGCAAGGTCTAAAGAAATAAATGATGTCGTTGATATTATAATGCAGGTTGCAAAATCTGACATTTCGGTATTACTATATGGTGAAAGTGGAGTTGGAAAGGAAGTTTTTGCAAAATCAATTCACGGTTTTAGTAATCGAGCCGACAAACCATTAATTAGCGTAAATTGTGGTGCAATTCCCGAAGGAATTCTGGAAAGTGAATTATTCGGACATAAGAAAGGCTCTTTTACCGGTGCTGTAGAAACAAGAAAAGGATATTTTGAACTTGCAGATGGCGGAACTTTATTTTTAGATGAAATTGCAGAAACTCCATTAACTACACAAGTCAAGTTGCTCCGTGCTATCGAAAACAAAGAATTTATGCGTATCGGAGCAGAAACTGTTACAAAAGTTGATGTAAGAATTATTGCTGCTACTAATAAGGACTTACAAAAAGAAGTTGCTGTTAAAAAATTTAGAGAAGATCTTTATTTCAGGTTAAAGGCAGTATCATTAAATATTCCTCCATTAAGAGAAAGGAAGATTGATATTGAGCCTCTCGCTCTTCATTTTATGGCCAGTTATTGCAAAAATCTTAATATTCCCTTTCCGAAATTGACAAATGAAGCGCTTGAAATTTTAATCAATTATCCCTGGCCAGGTAATATCCGAGAGCTGAAAAATACGATTGAATCCGTTTTAGCTTTGAATCCTGGGAAAACTTTAACTGATGAACATTTTAATCACCTAATTGCTCAAACTGAAAATTATGAAACTCCAAGAAATTTGCCTGTTTTTACCCGAAAACTTCCGGAAGATGTAGATCGCGAAATTTTATATAGAGCTTTATTTGAGCTTAAAAAAGATATTTTAGAATTAAAAGAAATTCTACTGAAACAGAGTGATTATTTTAATTCAGATAATTCAAGCTTGGAGAAAACAGAAGAAATTTTGGATATGATTGAGCTTGAAAAATCGGCGATTTTAAAAGCCTTAGAGAAAACACATTGGAATAAAAGAAAAGCTGCAAAATTGTTAAATATCAGTGAAAGAACTTTGTATCGGAAATTAAAAGAATATGATATTAAAATTTGGTAAGAATGAAAAAGATATCTAAGACATTTGCTAAAATTTTGCTCACAATTCTTATAATAATTAAATTTGAGAGTTGTTGTTTTTATTCTTTTACTGGTGCATCGGTTCCACCTCATTTGAAGTCAATCTCAATTTCAGTGGCTGATGACAGAAGTGGTTCCGCTGAACCGGGATTAAGAGAATCTATTACTCAGAAGTTGATTCAAAAGTTTATCGATGATAATTCTTTGCAGATTGTTGATAGAGTTAATGCGAATTCGATACTTGAAACTGTTATTATATCTTTTAACGACGCTCCTGCAATAGTTACTGCGGGAGAAAATATAACAAGCAGAAGAATCACTATAGGTATTAAAGCATCTTATAGAGACTTAGTAAAAAAATCTGTTGTATTTGATAAGGTTTTTACAAATTATGCTCATTATCCTTCTGATGGAAACCTTAATGATAGAAACAAAGCAATTGAAGAAATAATTGAAAAGACATCTGAAGACATTCTTTTAGAAACAGTGTCTGGTTGGTAAAATAAAAAAGGATTATTTATGGACGACATAGTATTAGTAGGCTATTTTCTCTCTTTAACAATTTTATTTGTTTTTGGTTTACACGGTTTCATTATGATTTATTATCATAGAAAATATCGCGATAAACAACCAGTTGAATCAAAGAAAGATTCTTTTGAACCTATAATCACAATTCAGTTACCTTTGTACAATGAGTTATATGTTGCAGAGAGATTGATTAATGCAATCTGTGAGATTGAATATCCAAAAGAAAAGATGGAAATTCAGGTATTGGACGATTCAAACGATGAAACAACTCAAATAGTTGCAAACATTATTACTAAAAAACAAGAAGAAGGATTCGATATTAAGCATATCAGAAGAGGTTCAAGAAAAGGATTCAAAGCTGGTGCATTAAAGTATGGTCTTGAAATTGCGAAAGGTGAATTTGTTGCCATTTTTGACGCTGATTTTATTCCTAATAAAGAATTTCTCAAAAAAACTTTATCATTCTTTAGCGATGAAAAAGTTGGTTTAGTACAAACCAGATGGGAACATCTCAATGGAGATTATTCCATTATTACAAAAGCTCAGGCATTGGCACTCGATGGACATTTTGTTATTGAGCAAACAGTGAGAAACAAGGCTGGGTTTTTTATCAACTTTAACGGAACAGGCGGAATCTGGAGAAAAGATTGCATAGAAGATGCAGGAAACTGGCATGATGACACATTAACAGAAGATTTGGATTTAAGCTACAGAGCACAGTTAAAAGGTTGGAGATTTGTATTCCTAAGAGATTTTACTTCCCCTGCAGAATTACCTTCTGAAATAAATGCTCTCAAAGCTCAGCAGTTCAGGTGGACTAAAGGTGCTGTAGAAACTGCAAAAAAAATTCTTCCTCTGGTTTGGAAATCAAATCAACCTTTAAGAATAAAACTACAATCAACTTTTCATTTGACTAATAACCTCGTTTTCCCTTTCATATTGTTAGCTGCTATCTTAAATGTTCCATTAATTTTTATTAAGAATAGTGGAGCCCACGAAGCTTACTTTGCAATAATGTCCATTTTTGTTCTTGCATTTATAAGTTCATTCCTTTTTTATATGTATGCACAGAAGGATATCAGAGCTGACTGGAGAAAAAAGATAATTCTATTTCCTTTATTTATGGCAGGTAGCATGGGTTTTGCAGTTAATAATTCCCGCGCAGTCATTGAAGGATTGTTGAATAGAAAAAGTGAGTTTGTCAGAACTCCTAAATTCAAACTTGAAAGTAATAAAGATTCATGGTTGGGTAATAAATATCTTAATAAAAAAATTGGGTTCTCTGTTATAGTAGAAGCATTATTGGCAGTTTACTGTTTTATCGGAGTGTTATCTTCAATTTACTTTATGGAATTAGCTGCTATTCCGTTTCAAGTGTTGTTTTTCCTGGGATTTACTTTTGTTTCATATACTTCAATCAAACACGCTTTGGTTTCAAAAAAGATAAATGGATGAGGAAAGATTAAATAAACTGATAAACAAATTTGAGTTGTTATATCAGATTAACGATCATAGCCCACTGTTTATAACAATTGCATATAAAAAATTATTGGACAATGATTTAGATGGAAGTTTATCTTTAGTTGATAAGGGATTGACCGAATATCCAGATCATCCGTCTGCATTAATTCTTAAATCTAAAATTCTCATAAAAAAAGGAAACTTTTCGCAAGCCCTCAAGCTGATCAAAAAAGCAAGTAATTTACTCGGATCTTCAAAAACATTTGATTTTTATTTATCAGAATTAGAAACTTTAAATAAACAGTCAATAAAAATTGAAGACCGTGAGCAGTTAGATAGTTCGCAGGATCACTTACCTTCTTTAGAAAATATTTCTGAAAAATTATCTGAGTCAAATCCGTTAAAAAGCAATTCTGAAATAAAAACCACTTCCACATCTGATTACAGTGTTATTGATGATTCATTAATTATTACTGATACACTTGCTAAAATTTATTTTAATCAAAGAGAATACAACGAAGCGTTAAGAATTTATAGTAAACTGAAATCTAAACACCCTGAAAAATCGGATTATTACGACTCAAAAATTTCAGAAATAAAAGCACTCTTAGAAAAATCATAAAATGCCTTTCGATTTTGATCTATTACAAAATCAAAAAAAACTTGAAAGAGAGTTCTATCTTAATTCAGTAGTTCAAGTTGCAAGAAATCTTTTGGGCAAGATATTCGTCAAATCAGAAGGAAAAAATATTTTAGCTGGGATGATTACTGAAGTTGAAGCATACGATGGACTTAAAGATGAGGCATCGCATTCATTCAGGGGATTGTCTCAAAGGAATAAAGATATGTTTAACGAAGGAGGGTTCACTTATGTTTATCTATCGTACGGAGTTCATTACTGTCTCAATGTAGTAACCGGTGAAAAAGGTTATGGCTCTGCGGTTCTGATCAGATCAATGGAACCGATACTTGGAATTCCAACTTTTTCTTTCAGAAGATTTAAGAAAAGAAAATTAAGCGAAAAAAATTTTATAAATCTGTTAAATGGTCCTGGTAAAATTTGTCAGGCATTTAAACTAACAAAAAGAGATTCAGGAAAAGACTTGCTCGGAAACGAATTATTTATTTTAGACTACAAAAAAATTGAAGATCATTCAGTTAATTCTTCTCCAAGAGTTGGAATTTCGAAATCTACTGATCTGCTTTGGAGATTTTATATTTCTGATAGTAAATTTTTATCGAGATGAAAGATAATAATCTTAAAAAAATATTAGTTGTTCGTACAGACAGGATTGGAGATGTTGTTCTTTCTTTACCAATTGCATCGGTTATTAAACAATTTTATCCAGAATGCAAACTAAGTTTTTTAATAAGAGAGTACACGAAACCAATTACTGAAGCAAATCCATTTATAGATGAATCAGTAGTTATCAAAGAGGGAAATGGTAAATTCAGAATTTTCGATAATGTTGTGATGTTAAAAAAATTTGATTTCGATGCTGTGATTATTTTATATCCAACTTTTACAATATCTCTGATAATGTTTCTTGCTGGTATAAAAAAAAGAGTTGGCACTGGCTACAGATTGTACTCTTTTTTATTCACAGATAAAATTTATGAACATAGAAAAGATGCTAAAAAGCACGAGTTAGAATACAATTTTAGCTTATTAAAAAGTATTGGAATTGATTATCAGCCCAGCATAGATAATGTAAAATTTAATCTTATTTTGTCAAATAGTTCTTTGAATAAAATTGATAGACTTCTAAGTGATTATAATATCCAATCTGAAGATAGATTCATAATTATTCATCCAGGTAGTGGTGGAAGTGCGGTTGATTTACCAATTCATAAATTCAAGGATTTAATAAATAAACTGAATGAGATTGATATAAAGATAATTTTGACTGGTAACGAAAATGAAAAAAAATTGTGTGACGAATTGACGATTCATAAAAATGTGATAAACTTTTCAGGAATGTTATCACTCAAGGAGTTAATGTCTTTAATAAGCAAGTGCAGTCTGTTGATAGCAAATTCAACAGGTCCGATTCATTTGGCAGCTGCATTAGGGAAACAAACTCTTGGTTTTTATCCAAAAATACAATCCTGCTCTGCTCAAAGATGGGGTCCATATTCTAAAAGAAAATTTATTTACGAGCCTGAATTAGATTGCGATAATTGTACTCGGGAGCAATGCGAAAAACTAAATTGTATGAATTTTATTAACATAAATAATGTGATAAACGATATTAAAAATTTCTTAAATAATACGGAGAATAAAAATGTTTGTTAAAATAGTAGTGATTCTATTACTGATTCAATTTCAAATAATGAGTAATTCTAATTCCGATCAATTCAGGAAAGTAAATAACAATGCATTCAAAGTTGGCGAAAAACTTACTTTTGATGTTAAACTCGGATTTGTTGTAGTTGGGATTGCAAGTTTTAACATACCTACAATAAAAAGAATATCTGGTAGAGAAGCTTTTCACGTTAATTTTGAAGTGAATACTGTTCCAAGCTTTGATCCATTTTTCAAAGTAAGAGATAGATATGAAACTTACATTGATGTTGAAGGAATTTTCCCTTGGCGATTTGAACAACATATCAGAGAAGGAAAATTCTCAAGAGATTATTCGGCTTTTTTTGACCAAAGAAAAGGAAAAGTAAAGACAAGTGAAGGAGTGTTTGAGATTCCAAAATATGTACATGACATTGTTTCAGCTTTTTATTACGCAAGAACTTTAGACTACTCGGGTCTCAAAAAGGGTGATAAAATTAAACTTCAAAACTTTTACAGAAATAAAGTTTACGATTTGGATGTTATCTATCACGGCAAAGAAACGATTACAGTGCCTGCAGGGAAATTCGATTGCATTATTGTTGAACCATTAGTTCAGGAAGGTGGATTATTCAAGCATGAAGGAAATATAATCATATGGCTAACTGACGATGATCTTAAAGTTCCAGTCAAAGTTAAAACGAAAGTAATCGTTGGTTACATTGATGCAGATTTAACAGCTTATGAAGGATTAGCTGGACAATTAAAATCAAAAGTGAAGTGAGCAAGATAAGATGGGTTTATTTGATGAATAAAAGTTTGTCAAACTGAGTCTGCCGAAATTTTACAATTAAATCAAAACTATTTCTTTTACTTACCTCGACTGATGGCGGGCAAGATGGGTAGACTCAGTTTGATAATAAAGAATTATTTAAAGATAGTCTCTTGATTTTAAAGTTATTTAGAAGAGCTTGACCCAACCATATTAACACTTACATCAACAACTTCTGCAACCTTTTGTCCAATGATCTGATTCTTAATACCAAAATCTGATAAATTAACTTTAAATTTAGCTTGAACACCCAATAAATCTCCCGGAGCTCTTTGTTTGGTTTGTTCACTTTCCACTAAATATGTTAAAGTAGCATCACCCGAAATTTCTTTGGTAACTCCTTTCAATGTAAAGTCACCGCTAAATTTTATCTGCAATCTGTTATCAGCTAATTGTTTAACATCTGATACTTCTTTTAATGTAAATTTAATATTGGGATATTTAGTTGCGTCAAGCCAATTTTCATCTCTTAAATGTTCATCTCTTAGATCGATACCGGTTTTAATTGAAGCTGTTGAAACTGAAAGTTCTCCTTTTAGAGATTTTATGTCATTTACCTTGAGAGAAACTTTACCATTTACATCGTTGGTAAGTCCGGTTATGTCCTCGAGAGGAGTTGTGCTGAAAAATGATGCCTGATTTCTTTTCCCTTTATCAGTGAAGTCGAATGTTTTTTCACCAGAAGAAGACACTTTGAAACCTTGTGCATGAAGCGAAAAGCTAAATACAAAAGCTAAAAATGAAACAAAGAATTTATTCATAATGATTCCTTTCGTTTAGTTTTTAAGATATAGTTTATTAAAATTGTTATAGCAACAATAATGGCAATCGCAAAGATTGAATAGTCCAAACCCAAAATGAATTTATCAACCCAAACTTCATTTTTAACACCAAGCATTTTATCTAATTCAGAAGTCTTATCGACTAAAATTTTTGTTTTAGTAAAAATTTCAGCGCCTTGAATTATCCAATATGAAATGATTATTACAATGAATGAAAGAGCTATTAAGTTTACAATTATTTGATTTCTATTCATCTTAATTTTCATAAAATACTTTCTTATGATTAAAACAATTATTTTTAAACGAGATATTAAAATAATTAGTTCATTTAATTAAAATTTATGAAGAACAAAACTAAAATAATATTTATCGGTGGCGGAATTGTCGGTTTAGCATCGGCTTTTAAATTATTAAAAAAGTACAAAGTTGAATTACTTTTACTGGAAGCAGAAGATAAATTGGCAAAACATCAAACTGGTAACAACAGCGGAGTTATTCATTCAGGAATTTATTACAAACCAGGTTCATTGAAAGCAATAAACTGCTCAGTTGGTCGGGAAATGCTTTATGATTTTTGCAATCAATATGGAATTCCTTACGATAGATGTGGAAAAATTATTGTAGCCACGAATCACCCTGAAGTTCAAACTCTCAGAATGTTAGAAGAAAGAGGATTTCAAAATGGACTTACCGAAATTAAACGATTAAATCAAAATGAAATAAAAAATTATGAACCATATACTAATGGAGTTGAAGCTATTTATGTCCCTTATACTGGAATTGTTGACTATACATCTGTAAGTAATAAACTTTCTGATTTGATACTTGATTATGGCGGAGAGATTAAACTTAATTCCAAAGTAATAAAAATTAAACTCTTAAAAGACAAAATCTCTGTAATAACCAATAATGACGAATATCAATGTGATTACTTAGTCAATTGTGCTGGATTATACTCTGATAAAATAGCTAAGCTATGTGGATTAAATCCTGAAGTAAAGATCATTCCATTTCGTGGTGAATACTACAAACTTAAAAAAGAAAAAGAATATTTAGTAAAGAATTTGATATATCCCGTTCCTGATCCTCGTTTTCCTTTTTTAGGAGTTCATTTTACAAGAATGATAAATGGTGGAGTTGAATGTGGTCCCAATGCAGTTCTCGCATTTAAGAGAGAGGGATATAAAAAAAGTGATTTCGAGTTATCACAGCTTTTTGAATTTATTTCTTACAAAGGATTTTGGACTATGGCAAAAAAATATTATAAAATGGGATTTGAAGAGTTTAGAAGATCAATAAGTAAAAAACTTTTTACTAAATCCTTACAAAAACTGGTTCCAATCATAAATGAAGAAGATTTAGTCCCCGGAGGGTCAGGAGTTCGTGCTCAGGCATTAGATAAAAATGGAAATCTCATAGATGATTTTAGAATTATTGAAACGAAGAATATGATCCACATATTGAATGCTCCCTCACCGGCTGCGACAGCATCATTAAGCATTGGTGAAACTATTTCAGATTTGTTAATCCAAAAAATTAAATAGTTACTTTGAAAAACTAAAAATATAGAGAGGATTGGTAGCCCCGGAAAAACCGGGGTTAAAATATTATCTTACTTTAATTTTCTTTTCTTTGATAAGCTTTGCTATGTGAGCTGTGCCATTTTTACCAATTGTTTTCAGAGCTTTTGCTGAAAGTTTGATAGTAACAAACCTATTTAATTCCTGTACCCAGATTCTCTTCTTTTGCAAATTAGGTAAGAATCTTCTATTCGTTTTATTGTGAGCGTGAGATATACTACTTCCATAAACCACACCCACCCCTGATACTTGACATTTTCTTGACATTGTTCAACTCCTTTTAAATATGAGAGACAAATATAATAAAACACATTTATAAAATCATAGAAAAGTTAATTACAAAGTATAGTACAAAATTTTTCTAAAAATTTTTTTTGAAAATTATATTATTGCTTGTTTGATTAACTAAAACTGATTATTTTTCCACAGAGATAAGGCTCTAAAAAATTGTGGATAACTTGTTAATAACTTTAATTTGTGAAAACGTTTCACAAATTCTGAATACCGATTGTTGAATAGTGTCTGTTAAAGCGATTAAATTACATCTTTGTAAGTGCTTAAAAATAAACAAGTTAGAACGACCATGTTGATGTTAATAAATTGTTAATTCAATAAAATTAAAGAAGTTAAAGTTAATTTAATGTTAAAATTTGAATACTAATTCCTGATGAAAATAGTGGATAACTTAAAGGTAAAACTTTCCGAAAAAATAGAAATTGATACTAACCAGGATGCTAAATATTTGTGGAAAAAATGTTTAGCAATAATTAAAGAACAAGTCAAACCAATTACTTTCAATACCTGGTTCAATCCTATTGTACCATTAGAATTCAAAGACAATAACCTCAAGATTCAATTACCAACACAATTTTTCTGGGAATGGATTGATGAACATTACAGTTCAATTTTGATGAATGCTGTTCATCGGGTGATTGGAACTTCTGGAAAAATATCTTTCATAGTAAAAGAAGAAGTCGAAAACGAAAAACCACCACTAAGTATAGTTGAAGTTAAATCTAATGGCTACAATGGAAAGAATAATAATTTAGCTCCAATTGATTCAAACTTAAATCCACGATACCAATTCTCAAATTTCATTCAAGGAGAAGGGAATCAATTAGCCAGAGCAACTGCTCTTGCTATTAGCGACAATCCGGGCGAAACATCCTTCAATCCTTTTTTCATTTACGGCGGTGTCGGATTAGGCAAAACTCATTTAATCCAAGCAATAGGAAATAAAATTTGTGAAAAATTCCCAGATAAAAGAGTTTTGTATGTCTCAAGTGATGACTTTACCAGAAAATTTGTTGATGCAATTCAAAATCATCAGGCAAATGAATTTCAAAATTTTTACAGAAGTGTTGATGTTCTGATAATAGATGATATTCAATTTTTATCTGGCAAAGAAAAAACTCAGGATTTGTTCTTCCACATTTTTAATACACTTCATCAGTCAAGAAAACAAATTGTTCTATCCAGCGACAAACCGCCAAAAGAATTAAAGGGCTTGGATGAAAGATTAATTTCTAGATTCAAATGGGGTTTGCAGGCTGATATTCAACCACCTGATTTTGAAACAAGAGTAGCTATTCTCAATAGCAAAGCTCAGGAATTTGGGATGAATATTTCTCCTCAATTGATTGAGTTTATTTCAACAAACATCACGTCGAATATCAGAGAGCTTGAGGGTTGTTTAATTAAGATGCTTGCAATAGCTACTATCAATTCAAAGGAAATTGATTTAGAGTTGACTAAAAAAATTGTTAAAGAAATTGCATCAGATAAAAAAATAAGTCTTGGTATTGATGATATCACTAAAATAGTATGTGAATTTTTGTCTATACCCGAAAATAAAATAAGAGAAAAGACTCGTAAAAAAGAATTTGTTTTCGCCAGACAAATTGCAATGTATCTTTCAAAAGAATATACAAGCAACTCGCTTAAAACAATCGGGCTTTAT
>OGCI01002728.1_pt1 | contig 10957 bp, 12 predicted proteins | sample 1570021 | NCBI WGS metagenome assembly OGCI01 (sample SAMN06264664, study PRJEB24512) | hot springs metagenome | isolation source: Hot spring water | place: South Africa: Tshipise | collected 2015-06-21
ATGCGGGGGAAGTGTGGTAGATAGTGCTAGAACATCTGCTTTAACCGAGTCGAGAATCTCGACAATGGATGTGGGTGGCGTGTTGGCACCTAAGTAGAATGTATTCCAACCATCCATTTCGAAGAAATCGGTTACCATGCGTAAACCCATTTCGTGGAGTTCGTTTCCGACACAAGCGGCAACCATTCGGTGTCCTTTACGGGGAGTCTGGAAAATGAACGGGTAGAGCTGGGACATGATAAATTGCGTAGAGGCAGTAAAGTAATGTTCTTGGGCAACACTGACTTGGTGAGTATGCCATAATCGCCCAATCTCGTACTGGCACGGTTCAAATACTTGAAGGTAAAGATCGCGAATGCTCGTTCCATCAGCCACGGCTTTTTGGATAAGTGCAAGAGCTGTAAGCCGCTCGCCGCGCATGAGCAGGTCAAAGTACTGAGCGGCTAAATCTTGTAGCGGCTTTTTTGCATCGAGATGGCTAGTCAGAGCCTCTGTGGGGTTCTCCAATTGCTCCATGCCTAGCTCGAGATATTCCTTAAGCGATGCTGCTCCTTCGGTTTCGAAGTAACGACAGAGAAAATCCCTAATTAGAACTAGGTTATCCTTAAGTCCCACAAGGGAAAGATTTAAACTGTTCAAGAGAGTTTTGACCCAGGCAACGTAGTGGATAAAGATTTGGGGATTATCTACCGCAATTGCTTGGGCAAGATAAGAAAGGTGATATTCGGTGTCTTGGAGGCATTTCGAATACCCTGTTTCTCCATAGATTTGGTAGAGTTGGGGTTTTTCTCTCCACTGTTCGTATGTGATCAATTTGGCGAAGTATGATTTCTGGTTCTCTAGTCGCTCAGCCAGATCTTTCATTTCCATTGTCGGTCTCCTTACAAAATCCCTTTACACTTTGCTGCCTTCTGCCTGTATTTTCCGCCTAAGTTTGATGTCCCAACCTGTCGCTTTTCGCAAATATCGTTCTAGGCTTATTTTTTTGGAGAGTTCAAGAGAATCAATAAATCAAAATGTACTTAGCTGATTTATATCACAGGTTGGGTAAGATTGGCAGCTCAGTCAAGGGTTAATTTCTGTCGGTTAAGCCTTTTCCCTGCAGATGGCTCAACTGTTCGGTTTGCGTTTTACACTCTTGAACAATAGGGCATAAATGCCTCCGACGAACATCAGGGCAATGAAGATTTGGTGAACAGAATGTCCGTTATAGAGGGGAATACCGAGGCGGGGAATTGCCACCAGACGATTAAATCCTGCCTGGACAAGCCCCGAATAGAGCAGTGGAAGCCACAGGGGAAAAAGGAGCACCAAAATCCCTGCCCATTTCTCAATTGCGTTGCGGCTGGCGCAGATCAGCCATGCACCGCTGGCCGCCAAAAAGCCATTCAATGCTAGCGCAAGGAAGTTGATCTTAACGACCTTTGAGGTGATGCTCACGCTATTTAACCTCAAGCAGGCGTACCCTGCTTGGAGGAGAAAACCTGCGCCGCCGATCAACACTGCTTGCCAAACAAATTCCCGTTTTAAGTTCTTACGCCGCATTTGCAGCAGAACCCAAGCGCAGGGAAAGAGGGCAAGAACCGCACTAAGCCAATCTACATTGCTTTGAGGCAAAAAAATCAAGCTGAAGTCGAGGGAGTCGGTCAGCCTATCTGTTACTTGCCAGTGCCATGGCGGTTGGCGGGACAACTGCAGGGTGAGTTTGCCATCTTTTGTGAGGATCAACAGGAATTTATCTTCACCCATGTCGAGCATCTGGATGCGGCTGTTATAAAAAGGGTCTGTTGTGCTGGCTGAGGATATCCCTGTTGCCTTGACGTAAGAGTAGCTTGCGCCACCTTTTATCCAAATGGGGACGACCCCCTCAGGAAGCTGGTGATAAACAAGGGTTCGTGAGCTTTTTTCGACATAGTCCTCGACAAGTTGATAGGGAGGCTTTGTTTGATGTGATAGTCGAGGGTCACCAAGGAGAAACAAGAAAGGAAGGGCAGCAAACCCTTGTAACGTGCCACGGTTTTGAAGTTGGACGATCACCCCAACGGGAAATTCAGGATATGAATATCGAAAGGGCAATCCCTCGAATTCACCAAAGAGGTAACCTTCATTGGGGCTGTACGCAAATCCCACATAGGCTGCTGCTCCCTGATCGATGAACGCTAGCGCAAGGGAGTCCCTTTCCCAAATTCGGAAAGAATTACAGCTCCCTGATTGAATAACGATGGGGGGTAGATGGGGCAAGTCGGCAGCAACCAAGCTGGTTTCTTGATCGAGCCTCCAATACCTGCTGCTGCCATGACCGGTAAAAGTCAAGTAATCAGCGTTTTGCAGATAGTAACGCAAATTTTCGCTGTTCAACGCGACGCTTGTCGTTTGACCGGCCTCCCAGATCAGCATTTTCGGTTCAATGTTGCCCGATGGATTGGCAGCATTGGCGGCTACAAAGACTTCTCCTTTTACTTCTTTTGCCCTAAGCCAAAGATCGCGAGCTTGCTCATGAGTAGAAGCAGCGATCAGCCCTACTGCAACAGGTTGCTTCAATTGGGCGCGACCCATGGCAATGAGCGCTGAGTCCGAGAGAAACGGAGGAGAAACTACCCACAGTAGATAAGTGGGGTTCTCATCCAGGGCGTTCGTGAGGGAGTGGAAAAGGGGGATCCCTTCTGTTTTAGCAATCTCTTCGGCTAGTGGGTAATAGGGATCACGCGGATCAGCTAAGACAACCGTTGTTGGGGACACCGCCTGTGCAGCAGCTTGCTCACAAGGCGAGGTCAACACCCACAAGCCGAAAACTGCGCCTAAAAAGAAACATTTAGACAAAGGGGACAAAGTGCTGATATCTTGCTCCCAAAATGAAAGGACGGACGACAGGACTTAGTGAGAGTTTTTTGACCGAACGTAGGGCGGTTTATGGGTCAGTTTGCTGCGGCGGTTCATTGATCTCGTGGACTTGCCAATTTTCGTCCACCCATAAAGCGATTATTTCGATCGTGGGGTAGGTCTGGCGCAAAAACGCCATTGCTTTGCGGAGATGCTGCGCTTGAATTTCAGGGGGAGAAGGATTCCCTGCACAGTCATGATGTCCTACGATCGCAATTCCACAGGAATGGTGAGCGTTCACCGAAGTGGAAAGCCTTTTTAGAATTGACTCCAGCAGAAATGGCGAGGTTTGTTCGGCGAGGATCAGATTTGGGCCTGCCTCGGTAATTGTATCCACAAACGCTGCCCCAAAGCGTTTTTGAAGGTAGTGATTGACCGGCAGTTGAATTCGTCCGTCCATACATCCGATGACAGTACAAAAACGATTGTTGAGTTCCATACAGCAATGCTCCTTCTGGGCGATGAATTCCCTGAACCCTCAGGGCGTCTTATTCAGCCAATTTTACCAGTTATTGTCTTTTTCATAGCCCAAACGAATCAGGAGATCACCCGCAACGGCCTTAAAAGCTTCTTTGTTCGCTTCGGTGAAATATTCGCGCCAGTTACCTGGCTGAGCTTTGCGGTAAGTGCCGGATCTTTTCGGCACGATAGCTTCTTCTAAAACCTTAAAAGCCTGATGTTGAGGGACACGCAATTCAAATCCCCGCTCTTGGAGATAGTCCAGAATCGCTCTGAAGGCTTTCTGACGGTTCAAGATCAAGTCTTCAAAACGCACACAGAGTACCGCCGGAGTCTCCAACCATCCCAAATAATCGAGATATTTTTGGCGTACTCCTGCCAATTGAGCATCAGGTTCATTCACACCGTAGATAGCGGCGTTCAGGCGCTGTTCCATGTCTTGCAGGCGTTGGGTGTAGTAGTGGTGCATACCATGCCCATGATGAATCTGGGTGGCGTAAAAAACATGCGAGACCAGCATATCGCGCGGGTCGCGGTAAACGAAGATGGTGGCGTATTTAGGTTGAGTTAATAACGAAACAAAGGGTTCGTGGGCTTGAATGTAACCATAAGCAATATCCCCTGCCTGCAGACGCTGGAGATTGCGCAAGATTTCCGAATCGTCGAGTTTGCGATTGTCTTCAGAGCGGTTCACCGGCGGGAAGCCGGGGTTGACAAAGGGTCCAAGGCGTGTTAAGCCCTGCAGCACTTGAATAATCAAATGCGAGCCTGATTTTGGCATGGCGTTGCCCAACACAGCCGGCAAGCAGGCTTGATAACGCGCCCCCCATCGCAGAGCTGCCATCCAGCGTCGTCCCTGCCAGCGGGCGCGTTTTAGAAGGATTTTGATAAAAAGAGGTACAAAAGTGGTCATATTTTACATTCAAGAGTTTCAGGAGATTTTTTCTAGCCGTGCCGGGCTGGTGAGCGGGAGAACGAGACCAATCCTTTTTCGGCGAAAATTGATACCACCTCCCAGACGGCTTGAAACGGAATCGTCAGTTCATCGGCAATATCCGAGATGGTATGTTCACCATCGCAACGTTCCATGATTTCGAACAAGCGCAGATTACCTTCGGGATTGGTGCGATAGTCAATCCAAATGCCGTAGCCGGAGAGGAAGATCTCCCCTTTAAAGTGGTTGACAATATATTGATCTCTTTCCCATGCCTCCAACAGTCCAAGCACCAAGTCTCGCGAGGCTTCCAAGCGTTCTGCGGTGACAATCTCGGGAGTATCTAAGCTGGAGTGATATTCACGGTAGGGTTGGGGAGGATAGCTGGGTTTTTCTACCCGTGAGAGAGAAAGCATCGGTACACGCACGCCTGGGGCATTGAACTGACGTTCGTCGTTGGGGACGATTTTGCGATAAGCACCTGTGTAGCCGCGGGGGTCTAAGCCACGAAAGGCGGCCGCAAAGCAGCGATCAACGCGGCTGTGGGGTTGAAACGAAAACTGCAAAGCATGAGGGCTGTCGTTGCCCAGCATCTCAAGGAATAGTCCACCGATCATGTGGGGAATGATGTCTTCATGGTGGCTTAAATAGGCTACCGATCCGATCGTTTCAGGCACGATTAGGAAGCGGTAGGTGTAATAAGGGGGCGATTGAGCTAGTAATCGGCGCATCACCTCCACCCCAACGACAACGCCCGTTAAATCGTCATTGACCATCGCCGGATGGCAGAGGTGCGCTGCTAACATAAATGTTTCTGCGCTCTGGCCTGGGACAATCACTTCACCGACTTTCAAGGTGCCGGGCTCAAAGGTGGTGCGGATGACCACGCGGTATCGGTCATCTTTGAGCGAATCTTTTAGCAATTGTGTGGCACAAAGTCCCCAATCGCGTTGGTAGTACTTGAAGACAAAGGGAATCGCTTGCGGCAAGGTTGGGTGTGTGTGGAGGTGGGCAAAGAGTTCTTCTCGACTGACAATGCCTTCAAAAGGCAAGGAATAGGACACTACGTGCAGGGGATGATCGGCTGCATCAAGGAGCCGTTTGCCGTCCAGAGTCTCTAAATAAGCTTCGTGGCAAGTCCATTTTTCGGGGATGCGCCATGTCCAGCATTGTTCGCCGGTAGGGTACTCGTGGATGACCATCGGCACTTCCTGTGCCAAACGATAAAGAGCTTGGTCGAAGCCATCGGAAACGATGTCGCGGCGCAGAAACCAAAGTTCATGGATGAGATCGAGCATAGAGGTGGCGTTCATGACTTCACATATCGTTCGTGCAATTCACGGGTTCGTGGACTTTTCTCATCTGCAAGTTACGCATTTCTACAAAAACTGAAAAGCCCATGGCGAAGTAGATATATCCCTTTGGAATATGTGGATAAAGGCTCTCAACAACCAGCGTGAAGCCAATGAGCAGCAAGAAAGAGAGCGCCAGCATCTTGATCGTGGGATGTCGTTCAACGAAATCACCAATCACATCTGCCAAAACGATCATACACGTTGCAGCAGTGATAATGGCTGCGATCACAATAGACACATGTTCGGCAATTCATACTGCAGTAATTACCGAATCTAAAGAGAAAACAACGACTAAAAGCAAAACTTGGATCATAATGCTCGAAAACGTTACCTTCGTTTTTGCAGAGTGTTGTCTTTCTGTTCCCTCTAGTTTCTGGTGTATTTCGCTGGTAGCTTTTGCGAGAAGAAACAGACCCCCGCTAAAAAGAACCGCGTCGCGACCGCTGATTTCAAAGTTGGCGATTGTGAACAGGGGTTTGGTCAAGCCAATGAACCAAGATAAAGAGAACAAAAGGATGATCGCGAGATGACTGCTAAGCCAATTCCTGTACGACGGGCTCGTTCTTGTTGCGAGAGGGGTAATTTGCTGGCTAGAATGGAGATAAAAGTAATGTTATCCACTCCCAATGTGATCTCCAAAGCAGCTAAGGTGATAGAAGCTAGCCAGGTTTCAGGATTGGTTAACCATTCCATGGTGCGTGCTTTTTATCAAGAATCTCATCTTCTAAAGCGAAAGCGATTAAGCGGATATGCTTTCGTTAAATCCTTTTGAATAGGGATATTTCCCGAAACAGATGATCATCTAAATCTGACGCCAACTTAATTTGAGAATGTCTTGGCACAAGACTTTCATCAAGGGACATCAGGTCGGTTGGTGACCAGGCTCCACGGGTCGGCGGTCAGGAATTCTTCCACCATGCTGACAAAATCTCTCATGCGGCAAGTGGAGATAAAGCCGTAGTTCAGGGGCTGTTGGTGCCATTTTCCCTGTTCTTGTAGGCGATATTGCACCGGGTGCAGGTCGAGATGGGGGTTGAGGTCAAGGTCACGGACGTACATGCGGTAGGTGCGCTCTTCCCATTGGTCATTTAGGCGCACTTGACCGCGAAATTCCTTCCAGTAGCGATAGGGAACACCTACCCGCTGTTCAGCATAATGTAGCAGCGAGATCGCTTGCACGTCAGCGCCGAGGAGGACAATCTTGAAATCCAGCGCTACCATGCGATCGAACGCTGAGCCGGCGTCGAAGGCGCCGGAGGTATGGCGGCTGGCTAAATCGGCAGCATGACGACCAATCACAGCGACCGATTGCAGGGGGTGGGGGCTGCGTTGGGCAAGACGGTGTTGGCGCACGTACTCAGAAAACACCCCCATGCCGGCTGAAGGTGTTTGGTGGAGATCAAAGGGTTCGCCGCGAGCAAAAGCGAAGTTAAAAGTGGGTACGACCAACGTGCCCTGTGAAGCGCCGTTCTCAGTAGTGTTCAAATCAATGCCTAGGACAGTGGCAAAAGCGGACAAGATCATCTTCATTCCCCCTTCGGGTTTGCCCAAGAAGTGCAAGGCAGAATGAACCAGCACGCCATCACCGCCCTTTATCCCCAGTGAGCTTAAGGTTTCCTTGACTAGGGTATAGGTTAATTGATGCATTTGCTCAGAAATTGGGTGAAGTAGGGTATGCCGTCACCGCAGATAGCGATTGAGTTCTTTTACTAACAGGTGAACGGTTGTACAAGGATTGTCCTCTGCAGGGTTGTGATGGGGTTGGTAGCTGGTACAGAGCTTTTCAGCGCGTTGGATAGCACTTATTTTATAGCAAGCTGATGTCAATAGAGTAGGCTCTTTAAACTCAAACTTATCGCACTGCCGCTTTCACTTCGAAGGGCATTTTCCTTTACCTCCCTTGTTCAATCTTGAGACGGGGATTCAAAGATTACTCTTCGATATACTCATCCCACAGCAAGCGCCCAACCCGAAATTCGAGTTTGAACCCCATGCGCTCGTAGAGCTTCCAACTGGCTTCGTTATCACGCAAAACTTGAATTTCAACTGAATGGACGCCCTGTTCCCGTAGCCAGTTTAATGCCAGGCGGGATAATTTATCGCCAATGCCCAATCGGCGCGCTTCAGGTTCGATCCACATATCGCTCAGCTCTCCGACTAGGACGCCGCCCATGTAAGCCGGAACGCGCTTGATCCGGCAAAGCATGAAGCCGACGACGCGCCCCTCGATTTCGGCAATATCGACTCGGCTAAACCGTCCTAAGGTGCGGCGGAAGGAGTCCAACCACACTTCGCCGATATTCTCAGGATGAGGCAGACGATACCCGACCTGATAAAAGAATTGATTGAGTTTGGTGTAGAACTCTGTTAGCTTGGGGAAATCCGCCTCTGTTGCTAGGCGGTAATGGACAATGGGTTGCGATGTTTCACTCATTGAAGGATCTCCTGCATTGAACGAGGCCACTGGGCAAGGTCGAAGCCGAACTGGGCTAAAAAGGCAAAGACAATGCGCTCTAAGCCAAAAGCGACACAACCGGTGTGGGCTGGCGAGCCATCTGGTAAATGTATACTTAAGTGTCGTCCGAAGAAATCTTGATGATAATTGTATGAACCCACTGCCAGCGTGCTGTCTTTAAATGGCAAGCGGGCTCGGATCTCGTATTTCAATTGAAAAGCGCTCTGAAAAGCGGCTTGCTTGCGAAATTCGCCGATGAAAAAGGGGTCGTTGGCGCTTTCCACACGATAAGCAAAGCCGATTTCTTCGAAGACGCGCTGCATCCGCTGACGGGCTATCTCGCGGTTTTCCAACACAAACTCTTTGCTGCCGACAAAGATCACTTCGCGCATGGTGAAATTCCACAGTCGCTCCAGCGAGCTCAAGTTGAGCGATTCGTAGCGGAAGCAGTTGCCGACCGCCGTAGCGGTGACCCCTTGGGGGGGCAGGGTTTGATCCGCCAATGTAAAGTACAAATGATAGCAAACGGCGGGCGAGAGCAGGGTTTGAATGGGAGCAAAACGCTCAAAAGGTGCATTCAAATTGCCGTGTTGATCACAAGCAGCTCCTTCGGCAAAGGAGTCAATGTGGTCAAGGTCCTCGCGCAGGTGGGTGGCAAACGATAGCGAGTGGGGGAAAGCCCGAAAATATCCTACCTTTTCGAGATAGCGGGCTGGGATCAGCGTGGGGAAGCGGTAGGGTTGGGCAGAAAAAGAGGCGGCTAGGTCGAGAAACCGCTGTTCGAACCAATCCACGAGGCGGGTAAGTAATGGGCCTAGGACGTAGATGCCCTGTGCCTCTTGACTGATCTCACCTCGTCGAGCCAGTTCGGGCATCGGATCGCCATTGAAAGGTACCCGACGATCAAGGTAGTCCTCCAAAACTTGCACTTTGGGACGAATAGCGCCTTGCGCCATTGAAACAACAACGCGCTGGACTTTCTCTTCGATCGTAGCTTGTTCGGCGGTGGAAAGGGGCTCTTTAAGCTCGATGATGATATTATCCCCCGCAGCGCCGATGTGGGCTGCAGCAATGCGCTCATCGACGTAGGCAAGCTTGGATTGCACCTCGCCGACCAGATGAGGGGGAATGGTCACGGTGGGCGGAAATTCAATGATGGTGGCGTTCATGTGCTAGCTCCACTGTGATTGTTTTCGAGATATTGCCGGATGGCTGTAAAGCTGGTCAACGTGGCAATGGTGTCTGCGTTGATTTCGATGCCGAAAAACTCTTCCAAACGCATCATCACTTCCATGTGACCCATTGAGTCCCATTGAGGGATGTCGCCAAAAGCCAAATCCTCGTCAATTTCGTCGGCTGGCACTTGCAGCGCCATGGATAAAGTTTCACGGATGCGCGCATTGAGGGGATGGGAGGGAACGTTTTGGCTCATATAAATATTCCTTAGAGTAAATTAGGGAATAAACAGAGTTTGCGTCTCTGAGATGCTCTTCGAGAAGGTTTTGCCGTGATGCAGATAAGTGACATCTAGCTTTTTCGCTTCTCCCGGAAATGGGTCTTCGCCAAACTCTTCGGGGGTGGCAACTAGCTCTAGTTTCCCGTCCTTTACCTTTGCCCTGAGGATTGGGGTGACATCCATCCAATTATCCTTTGCCCCATACCTAGCCGCGAGGATGACCGGCTCGTCTTCGCTTGAAGGGGTTTGACTCGGCGTTTCAAAGAATTTTGCTTCAGATTTCTCCAATTGGGTGACCGGAGCGAGTTTGGTCATGAAATCGGGGTTGAACACAATTTTCCAGATGCTGATGACCAAACCGAGGGCGTCTACGAATAGAGCAGCGCCGGCAGCGGTTACTACATTACTTGAATAGGATTGATGATTGAAGAGAATGACGGAGGAAATGACCATGATTGCTGCCAGCAGGACAACCGAGGCATATCCCATGACCAGTCGAAGTTGAAACCAGCGGTTTTCGTGGGCTTTATGCTGGTCAAAAGTCTCCCGCTCTTGTCGCAACCGTTCTTTGATACGCTCGATCTGAGGTTCAAAACTCTTGTCCATCAGGCTATTTCACTCCTTTGAGAACGCGCAACGGGTCAATCGGTCGGTCGTTAGGGAGAGTATAACGCAAAAGGGTAACAGAAATCAAGCAACTCTTACCCCCACAAAACCAATTTCGCGCCTCGGGCAAAGCAAAATTGAGCTTGATTTTAGGCAATGGCTTTGACTTTGAGCACTCCGACGCTCTGGTATTGGGGATCCCACCTCCCCCAGGGCATCCCGTTCTCACCTGAGGTGAAATAAAAGCTGGCTAGGTTATCTCGCAGTTCGGCGCAGTTGCGCAGAGCCTCGAAAAGCTCGTTGTAGCGGTCATAGTTGGAAGGCGCAGAAGGAGAGAGGGCGAAAGCACGGCGCAAGGTGGCTTCTGTATAACACCATCCTTGAGAGGGTTGGTGAAACCAATCGCGGTCGGGGGATGCACCAAGCGTGGCAAGGAGGATGCCCCCAGGTTTCAAGACCCGCATTAATTCGTTAACGACCTGCGATAAACGGTCGGGGGGGTTATGTTCAAGGGCTGACAACGCAGCGACAGCGTCTAGAGAATCATCGGGGATATCAATCAGGTGGCACAAATCCTGATTGTAAATCCAGACCCCAGCCCCTCCTTCGACGAGAGGGTTTAGTAGTGAAGGCATATCCCCCTCTCCCTTTGGGAGAGGGGCGAAGGGTGACGACCTATCCCCCTCTCCCAAAGGGAGAGGGGTTAGGGGTGAGGGCTTATTCCCCTGTCTTTCTGGGAGAGGGGTTAGGGGTGAGGGCTTATTCCCCTGTCTTTCTGGGAGAGGGGTTAGGGGTGAGGGCTTATTCCCCTG
>OGCI01002729.1_pt1 | contig 10955 bp, 11 predicted proteins | sample 1570021 | NCBI WGS metagenome assembly OGCI01 (sample SAMN06264664, study PRJEB24512) | hot springs metagenome | isolation source: Hot spring water | place: South Africa: Tshipise | collected 2015-06-21
ACTGGCTTTTACCCAACAACACGGAACCGAGTTCCCTGTGAAGAGATTTCCCTATAGAAGTAACCCGAGAGAGGGCAGCTTCGGAAAGGGAAGAGGCGGAAGCTTCCATCAGTACCAGTGTATCATAGTTGCCTTACCAAAGGTAGTGCACGTAGGGGCGAATCCGTTTATCGTACAATTCTTTTGCCCTTTTATGTTCATCCGAAGTGAGTGGGGGAAGATCGGATGCCTTGATGTTCTGGGCGATCTGTTCCTTTCGGGAAGCTCCGGGAATAACGCACCCTACCTCAGAGAAATCGAGGATCCACCGGAGGGCCGTGAGGGCCAAAGGCCGTTCTGGCGTTGCAATTTGTCGTTTCAATTCTTCCGCCGCTTGGATCCCAATTTCGTAAGGAACTCCCGAGAAGGTCTCTCCCTTGTCGAACAATTCCCCATTTCGATTGACTAGCCGATGATCCTTCGAATTGAACTGGGTCTCTTTGGTGAACTTACCGGTTAAGAGACCGCTAGCCAGGGGAACCCGCACGATGATCCCAATATTCCGCTCCTTCGCTAAATGAAAGAACAGGTCTTTTGGCCGCTGACGAAAGATATTGAAAATGATCTGGACTGTCGCCACATTGGGATACTCGATCGCCTTGATGGCTTCCTCCACCTTCTCCACGCTAACCCCCAAGAAACGCACTTTGCCTTCCTCTTTCAATTTGTCGAAGAGGAGGAACACTTCGGGGCGATAGTACACGGGGGTAGGAGGACAGTGTAGTTGTACTAAATCGAGGGTCTCTAAGCCGGTATTCTTGAGACTGTCCTCCACGAATTTTCGAAGAGATTGGGGGGTGTATGATTCGACCGTGTGCGGCGCCAGCCTTCTGCCACACTTCGTGGCAATATATACCTGTTCTTTCCGTTGTTTAACTACTTTCGCCACGGTTCGTTCACTGCGGCCATCCGCGTACACGTCCGCGGTATCGATGAAATTGATCCCCGCGTCGATCGCAGTGTGAAGCACCTGTTCCGCGTTCTTTTCGTCGAAGGGTTCTCCCCATTTTCCTCCTACCTGCCAGGTTCCCAGAGAGATTTCCGAGACCTGCCAGCCTGTTTTTCCGAGGGTTCTGTATTTCATAGTACCTATCCCATTAGATGCTCCACGAGGATCTTCCATCCGATCCCGACGAGTATCATGCCTCCGATCCGTTCAGCCCACCGTTCCACCAGATGACCCAGGCGTTTGCCGAACTCAAAACCCACCAAGCACACGAAGAACGTGATGATTCCAATGACGAGGACGGCCTCTAAGATGGAATGGCCCAGGAGGCTAAAGGTAATCCCGATGGCTAAAGCGTCGATACTGGTAGCGAGGGAAAGAAGGAGGAGAGTCCTACCTTTTCGTATATCCATTTTTGGGGACCTCGGGTAGGGTTCCGGAAGCACAGCTTGGTCTTCCGGATCCTCGCAAAACGGGTCTTTTTTCGTGTCTCGGGCTTCCAGAATCATTTTGCCGCCTATGATGAAGAGAAGGAAGAAGGCCACCCAGTGGTCCACCGATTCGAGAAGCCATTGGAATCGACGCGTGAAAAAGAAACCAACAAGGGGCATGAAGAACTGAAACAAGCCAAAGGAAAGAGAGCCCCGAAGGATATGGCGGAACGAGATCCGTTCAATACACATGCCAGCGGACACACTTACGGCAAAGGCATCCATCGATAGACCGAAAGCGACGAGGACTACTTGGAACATCCTTCCCTGTTGTAGCGGAAAAGCGAAGGATTGGCAAGGATGTAGGATTGTGTTTCATTAAAAACCAAATAACAGTATCTTCACAGGGCGTGGCGGTTCTGATCTGAATAGAGTAGCCCTTATGGAAAGACTGTCCCTCGGTAGATAGCTTGTAATGTTGAGCAAAATCTGATATGCCATTTTAGAGGATGTTACAGTGAAACTCGCTAGCCTCCTTTCAGAAGAAACCATCTGCTTCGGAAAATCCTACTCCAACATGGAGCACGCGATCCGTGAAACGTTGTCCCGCCTGCATAAGTCCCACCGGATCCCGATGCCCTTAGCCGAGGTGGAGAAAGCTGTACTGGAACGGCAAGCGTTGGGGGGTACGACCTTCCCCACAGGAATCGCCGTGCCTCACGCAAGGTTACAGAACTTTTCAGATCTCCTGATCGGAGTCTGTGTTCCCCAAACACCTGTGGAGTCCGAAGGGCAGCAGGTTCGGATGGTGGTTCTGATGCTCACCTCAAAGACGGAAACCACCCTGTACCTCAATGCGCTTGGGTCCTTTCTAAAGGTATCTCAGGACTCCTCCCTCTTCGACGCCCTCTGCAAGAGTGGTTCGGCTTCCAACTTCCTGAATCTCTTGAAACAGGCACAGGTGGAGGTACGGAAAGAGATCACCGTACAAACCATCATGGCCACCTCTTTCCCGTCCCTGTCCCGGTCCGACACCGTGAAGAGAGCTGCCGATCTATTCTACCAGCATTCCACCAGCTACCTTCCCGTTTTAGAGGAGGGAGAGCTGATCGGTGAGTTGACGGTGCTGGACCTATTCCGGATCGGGCTGCCCGACTATGTGTTCAAGCTGGGAAACCTGAAGTTCCTAAAGACCTTAGAACCCTTCGAAGAACTCTTACGAAAAGAAGAGGTTCTACGGGTGGAAGAGGTCATGAAGAAACCTACCCTCTTTCTAGAAGAAGATTCTTCCATCATCGAAGCGGTGTTCAAGTTCGTTTCCAGTAACCGGAGGCACTTGCCCGTGCTCAAGGGAAAGCGGGTAGTGGGAATTCTTAGCTATATGCATATTTTACACAAGGTGTTGAGAGCATAATGAATCTCATTACATGGACAGCACTAGGTATTTTCGTGCTGGTATACATTATCATTTCTTTCGAGTTGGTGAACAAGACGGTGATCGCCCTGCTAGGGGCCATGGTGTTCATCGCCCTCCACATTATCGGGCAGGAAGATGCCTTCCAGAGTATCGATTGGAACGTGATCTTCCTCCTCATCAGCATGATGGTAATCGTGGGGATCACCAAATCCACCGGGCTGTTCCAGTATGTGGCCATTAAAACCGCGAAAGCCGCCAAAGGGGATCCCATCAGGATCCTTGTGGCTCTCTCGGGGGTAACGGCCCTGTTTTCCGCCTTTCTGGACAACGTGACAACGATCCTCATCATTGCTCCGGTAACGATCCTCATCGCGGTAGAATTGGGGATCTCTCCGGTACCCTTCCTGATCTCCGAAGCGATGGCCTCTAACATAGGAGGGACTGCCACCCTCATTGGGGATCCTCCCAATATCATGATCGGAAGTGCGGCTAGATTGGATTTCATGGCTTTTCTCCTGAACTTGACCCCCATTATTGGAATAATCTTCCTTGCCTTCGTGGGTATCGTGTACCTATTGTTTCGCAAGGACATGGTGGTAACCACTGAGCGCCGAGCGAGGGTAATGGAGTTCGATGAGTCCCGCTCCATCGAGAATCCCGTACTATTGAGAAAGTGTCTCATCGTGCTGGGGTTTGTCATTCTCGGGTTCCTCCTGCATGGAATGCTACAGGTTGAAGCAGCCACTATCTCCATGTTGGGAGCTTCGGTTCTTCTTCTTCTCACGGGGAAACACGAGATTGATGAGTATTTTCGGGACATCGAGTGGGGAACCATCTTCTTTTTCATAGGATTGTTCATTCTGGTGGGCGGCATCGTGGAATTAGGGGTGATTCGGTTGTTGGCTCAGAAGCTCCTTGCGGTAACGCAAGGAAACATGAAACTTACGGCAGTGCTTTTGATCTGGGCCTCCGGTATCATTTCCGCTATCGTGGATAATATTCCCTACGTGGCTACCATGATTCCCATGATCAAAGATATCGCCTCATCGGTGGGACAGGAAGCTTCCTTTCCCCTTTGGTGGTCTCTTGCCCTCGGAGCCTGTCTAGGAGGGAATGGAACCCTGGTAGGCGCGTCTGCCAACGTGATCGCTGCCGGATTGGCTTCGAAAAGTGGGTTCAAAATCACCTTTCTCGACTTTACCCGGTATGGGGTTCTAGTCACATTGGTAAGCCTTGTCCTATCCACATTGTACGTTCTTGTTCGTTACTTCTGAACATCTTGACACGTTCTATTTTTATCGATAAAAATAGATTTAGCTAAGAGGAAGGAAGGCTCCGACCTCGAAGCGTACATACCTTTGTCTGATCCAGAGGAGTGTCCGATGGAAAAGAGGTTAGGGGTCGTAGCCCTGTTGATCCAGGGTAGGGACCAGATTCCCGCAGTAAACCGAATCCTTAGCGAACACAATACCCTCATTCTTGGCCGCATGGGGCTTCCGTTCCGGGATCGTGGGATCCAGATCATTTCCCTCATTGTGGAAGGAACTACCGATGAGATCAATGCCCTGACCGGTCCGTTAGGAAAGCTCCCTGGAGTGCAGGCAAAGTCAATTCTTACCAAATACTCCTGGGAGGATAGCCATGCTGGTCGCACAGAACCCCCAAAGAACGAAAACCTTTCTTGATTACGGGAAACTGGAAGAACTTTCCCGTTTGGACCCACCCTCTGAATCCGAGTTTTTCCGGATCCTGCAAAAGGCGAGGAAATTACGAGGCCTCACCACAGAGGAAGCCGCCCTTCTTCTTGCCTGTACGGAGGCGGAGTCCGTGCAGCTTCTGTTGGAAACGGCTCGATGGGTAAAGAACGAAATCTATGGGAAACGCCTTGTGTTGTTCGCTCCCCTTTACACGAGTAATTACTGCACCAATGACTGCCTGTATTGCGGGTTCCGTCGCTCCAATACTCTTGTGCATCGGCGTCGACTGAGTTCAGAAGAGATCGCGCAGCAGACCCGTATCCTCCTGGAACAGGGGCATAAGCGGATTCTTCTCATCGCAGGGGAATCGGATGCCCAATCCTTGTCTTACACTCTCGATGCCATCCGGACCTGTTATGGGGTGACGATTGAGGTCGGAAATCGGAAAGGGATTCATGGGGTATCGCCGACAAGAGGGGTGGATGAAGATGGAGCACGGACAGCCCGGATTCGAAGGATCAACGTGGAGTTGGCTCCTCTGGAAGTGGAAGGATATCGGGCTCTAAAGAAGGCACAGATCGGGACCTACGTGTGTTTCCAAGAAACCTACGATCCGGAACTGTACCAAGTGATGCACCCCTCGGGACCTAAGGCGGATTATCGATACCGATTGTACTGTATGGATCGGGCGATGGAAGGGGGAATCGATGATGTGGGAATCGGAGCCCTCTTTGGGCTGGGCCCGTACCGGTACGAGGTATTGGGCTTACTAGAACATGCACGGCACTTGGAAAAGGTGTTTGGGTGCGGTCCTCACACGGTGAGTGTTCCCCGCGTGGAACCGGCTGTAGGAGCCCCCTTGTCACAGAATCCCCCGGCACCAGTGAGCGATCGGGATTTCAAGAAACTCATTGCCGTGATACGGATCGCATTGCCCTACACGGGGATCATTCTTTCTACCCGGGAAAAGCCAGAGCTCCGAGAGGAACTCTTCGCCTATGGGGTAAGTCAGATCTCGGCTGGCTCCAAGACGGATCCAGGAGGATATGGGTCTCATGAGGAGGAAGCTTCCCAGTTCGCCCTTGGGGATCACCGAACCCTGGCCGAGGTAATCGATTCCTTAATTGATGATGGGTATATCCCCTCCTTCTGTACCGGTTGTTACCGGCGAGGAAGGGTAGGAGCGGATTTCATGGATCTGGCGAAACCAGGGCTTATCAAGGAGTTCTGCCTTCCCAACGGACTCGTTACCTTTGCTGAATACCTCTATGACTTTGCCTCTTACGCTATTCGGGCCAAGGGACTCCGATTGATTGAATCCTTAAAGGAGGAAGCACCATCAAAGGTTAGGCCTTTTCTGGAAGATGCTTTAAGGAGAACAGCTAATGGGGAGCGGGACCTTTATCTATAAATAGAGAGAAAGGAAAAAGAATGAAGTGGGTACAAGGGGTCAAACCGAACCTACGGATTGGCGAAAATCGCTATGATCGATTTCCGGAGAAGCGAATCCTAGAGGCTCGAAGTATAGCCACCGCATTCTCAGAACAAGGCAATCACGGAAGCCCCCCTATAGAAGTGCGGTCATTCACACCCGACGAGATCCGAGAAGCCTGGGAGCTTCCCCTTGACGGGGTGGTGCAACGGGCACGGGTGTGTACCGATCTCCTGTTAGGTCGGAAAGTATTCTTACGGGGTCTGATCGAGGTGACCAACTACTGCGTGCAAAACTGCCTGTACTGCGGGATCCGGAGAGATAATAGGAAGCTGGAGCGATACCGTCTATCCGAGGAGCAGATTCTATCGATCGTGCGGGAAGGATTTCAACGAGGATTCAGGACCTTTGTTCTCCAGGGAGGGGAGGATCCAGAGTACACTCCTATACGATTAGCCCAACTCTGTGAACGGATCCGCAGGATGATTGGAGAAGATGCGGCCCTTACGTTAAGTTTTGGGATCCTTTCCCAGAAAGGGTATCGAGATCTTGCTTCCGCAGGGGTAAATCGATACTTACTGCGATTCGAAACCTCGGATCCAGCTCTTCACCGATACCTACGGCATGGGATCTCTCTTTCCCGAAGATTACGGGCCTTGGAAGATATCCGAGCGGCTGGATTGGAAGTAGGGTCTGGGTTCATGGTAGGGCTCCCGGGGGAAACGGAAGAAACCCGGATTCAAAACATCCTACTTGCACGGGAATTGAAGCTGGACATGGGAGGAATCGGCCCTTTCATTCCCCACCCGGAGACACCGTTAGCCGCGTGTCCGCAAGAGCCCCTGGAGCTAGCTGTTCGATCCACAGCCCTTCTTCGTCTCGCGTTACCAGGGTGCAATATTCCCGCTACTACGGCGGCTGGTTCTCTCCATCCGGAAGGAAGGGAACGGATGCTAGCGGCAGGCGCGAATGTACTGATGCCGAACCTGACACCCCCTAAGTATAAAAAAGCCTACCAGTTGTATCCGGGAAAAATCTGTGTGGAAGAACCGGCGTTCGCCTGTACTTCCTGTTTGGAGCGTAGGGTTCGGGGATTGGGTTTGGAGATCTCCTGGGAACGGGGAGATAGCTTGCGTAGGAGGATGAAGGGATGAGGCAGATGGCAGAGAATAGGGTCAAGCAGGATCTCCGCGAGGAGAAAACTCAGGAATTAGAGGATCGAGGAGGCGTTTCCGCCCCACTCTCCCTCAGTCAGCATATCGTTCTGGTGGGTATTCGGAACGCGGGAAAATCAAGCCTACTCAATACTCTGTTCGAAAAAGAGGTGGCTATCGTGTCTTCTCAGCCCGGTACCACCACGGATCCTGTTCTTCGGAAGATGGAGCTTAAGCCTCTAGGGCCAGTCGCCTTCGTGGATACTGCGGGGGTCGATGACGAGGGAGAATTAGGAAAGGCGAGGGTTCATAAGACTTACCAGCGGCTGGAAAACGCTTCGATTGTGTTATTCGTCACGCCGATCGATCAACCTCCGAAGCAGGCCGAGAAAAAGCTCGTGCGGTTCCTAAAAGGATCCGGTAAACCATACCTGGGAGTACTGACCTTTGCCGATCGACAACCCCATGTGGAGAAACTCGATTGGCTAAAAACTGAAGGGATCCTTACAACTGTGCGGGTCGATAATCGGAACCAGAAGGGAGGAAAAGAAGTCCGAGAGGCTTTAGCTCGACTCGCCTCTTCTATCGTACCAGAACCGACACCGCTGGATGGCTTGGTTAAGGCGGGAGACACGGTGCTTTTAGTCGTCCCGATCGATTCGGCGGCACCGAAAGGGAGGTTAATTCTACCGCAGGTGGAAACGATTCGGGACGCGTTGGATCGAAACTGTTCGGTCGTGGTTTCCAAGGAAAGTGAACTGGATGATACGTACCGAAACCTTCGAGAACGGCCCAAGGTAGTGATTACCGACAGTCAGGTGTTTCGGAAAGTGGCCTCGATTCTTCCCCTAGATCAACCGCTGACGAGTTTTTCCATCCTTTTTGCGAGAAAAAAGGGAGAGTTGGATCCGTATCTTGCCTCCCTTCCGATTCTGGATCGGTTTCCTTCTGGAGGAAGGGTATTGATCCTGGAAGCCTGTTCCCATCATCGGCAGCCGGATGATATCGGGACGGTGAAAATACCCCGGCTTCTTCGGGAACGGGTGCACCCGAATACCGTTGTGGAGCACGCCCGTTCGCCCGAGGGGATTGATCTATCCCAGTACAGCCTGATTATTCACTGCGCCGCCTGCATGTTGACCCGGCAGGCGATGTTGGCCCGTCTTTACAGGTTTCAGCAACTCGGGGTTCCGGTTCTGAACTATGGACTATTTCTTGCCTGGGCGAACGGCTTGCTTCCCCGGGCGCTCGAACCGCTCCCGGAGTACCAGATTTCTTATGCGCGGTATTTTATTGCTCGGTCTTTGGCTCCCCTTCCTTCGGTTTGAACAGTTTCTCGAAGAGTACGATGATGACGAAAAACACTCCAAGGGAAAGAAACACGGTACCCATTCCTGCAGCCATGAGGTAGAGTGTGGCTTGTATGATAGAACTCATTTTCTTCCTCCTTGCCTCTAAATAAGCTTCTGGATCAGAACGGGGACTAAGGCCAGTACCAGCCCTCCGGCCATAATGGAACCTAGTTGTCCCGACACGTTTGCGCTCACCGCTTGCATCAGAACGAAGGTTCGGAAGTCCTCTTCCTGAGCTATCTTGTGAATCACCCGGGCTGACATGGGGAATGCGGAGATCCCTGCCGCTCCTATCATGGGATTGATTTTTTGTTTTAGGAACAGGTTTATAAACTTAGCGAACAGTACCCCTCCCGCCGTATCGAAGATGAAGGCCACTAATCCCATCAAGAGAATCACGAGAGTGGCAGGAGTAAGGAACTTTTCCGCTGTCATGGTTCCTCCGATCGTAATGCCTAAAAGAAGGGTAACCAGATTTGCCAGTTCATTCTGTGCGGCTTTTGATAGTCGTTCTAACACGCCACATTCACGAATTAGGTTCCCGAACATTAGTAACCCAACGAGAGGAACACTTATAGGCGCGATAATTCCCGAAAGAATTGTCACCACAATGGGGAATAGAATTTTCACGGTTTTAGAGACTTCGGCCTCGTGGTACGTCATTTTGATGGTTCGTTCCTTCTTTGTGGTCAATAGCTTGATGATTGGTGGTTGGATGATGGGAACTAGGGACATATATGAGTAGGCGGCAACGGAAATTGGTCCTAAATAATCTTTGGCGAATTTAGTGGCCACAAAGATCGAGGTAGGTCCATCTGCGGCACCGATAATTCCGACCGAAGCAGCAAGTTTCAGAAGAGATGCTGAATCCATGGATGCGAACTGTGGAACGAATTGAGCAATTACGACGACAGCCAGAATGGTGGCAAAGATTCCGAATTGAGCTGCTGCGCCGAAAAAGATCATAATGGGCATTTTGAACAGAGGCGTGAAGTCGATCATAGCTCCTACGGCTACAAAAATCAGAACTGGAAATAATTCGGTGAGGATACCCGCTTGAAACAGGATGGCAAGTACTCCGTCACTCCCTTCAAAGGTCAGGATAGTTTTTAAGGGAAGATTCACGAGAATGGCACCGAAGCCGATGGGTAGAAGAAGCATGGGTTCGTACTCTTTCTTTATGGCCAGATAGATCAATACCCCCCCAATGACGAACATCACGAAATGAGTCCATTCCAATGCGTAGAACCCTTCGAAGAGAGCATGGAAGATTAGCTCCATGGTGGCACCTCCCATAAAGAATAATATGAATTAAATTTCATGAATTGTATGATATCATTGGAGCCTTCTTTCAAACAAGTGGCAAGAGAGAAACCGTGACGATTAGATCACGTAATATAATGTTATGGGAGGTAGATCAAGATTGGGAGGAAGAGCCGATAAGAACGCGGCTCTTCCTGTGTTGTATTTCCTTATTCCCCTACATCGTAGAGTTCGTTCAATTTGCACTGGATGGAATATATTTCTTTGTTCGCATTGTCATACACCTTTAGAGTAGCTTCCGTGTTCTGGAGCTTTGTAAAGAGTTCTGTTTCCATCTTCTGTTGAGCCTCTTCCTCAGATTCGATAGAGAGATTTGACACCGAGTATTCGAAGGGGAAAGCCACTATGAACTTGGCACCTTTCCCATCTGAGGAATCGACCGTCATGGCCATTCCCATTTGTACAGCAACGCTAAAACCGAATGTGACGCTGGAGATATCAGCATTAGCATCTGTCCTAATGGTGATGGTGACATTCAAATCCATATTAAGTATGTATTTGCCATTGATCGTGTACTTGGGAGAAGTGTATTCGGGGACGGTAACACCTGATACGACAGCGGTCATGTTGTCTTTCTCTGAAATTTTAATCGCATACGTCTGATTGGGTGCCGGCTCTGTGGTTGGTTCAGTATAGGATTCGGACCAGTTCCCTGTGACGGTTACCGTACCACCTCCAACCTGGTATGTATCATTGTATGTACCGCTCGTAGTTTCCTTCGGTTGGATCCCTTTGATCTGGTTCAATGAAGGGGTGATCCTGGAGATCGAAGCAAGAACTCTGTTCGTCATCACAGAACTCATGGCGGCATCCATCGCGTTCTTGGCATCTAAGAATAGGGTCTTCGCTGCGGTGGAAGATGTGGGCATCGTGCCGTTGTAAGAGTTCAAGTTGCTTGCAGTCCCTACGTTGGGGGCGGAAAGAGTGTCTTCCTCCTGCTTCATGGGAGTTTAAGACACATGGTACCCCCTGGACCTACGCAGCCCACTGGGCTAACTCATCTTTGTACTGAACTAGCAGGTTGTCAAGCACTACCGGTAGAAAAACCAACGCTTCAGCCTTCAAGGCTGGATACGTTTCACGCATTAGATTCAACGGCGTATCCCCTTTGTAGCTATTGTGCCTTTTGCAATTGAACCATGCTTGGTAGTAGGCCGCCTTTCT
>OGCI01002730.1_pt1 | contig 10955 bp, 10 predicted proteins | sample 1570021 | NCBI WGS metagenome assembly OGCI01 (sample SAMN06264664, study PRJEB24512) | hot springs metagenome | isolation source: Hot spring water | place: South Africa: Tshipise | collected 2015-06-21
TGCCCCGCTGGATTACCGCTGCGCTGACCGACCGAAAGCCGACCGTTTTCGGCGACGGCAAGCAGGTTCGCGACTTCATCCACATCGACGACCTAATACAGGGCATCTGGCTCGGTGCCCATCACCCCGACGCGGTGGGCAAGGTGTTCAATCTCGCCAGTGGCGCACGCTATAGCCTGTTAGACCTGCTCAAGGCGATTGAAGAGGCGGTGGGCTATCCACTGGAGCCTCAGTTCGCCCCACCTCGCGCAGGGGATATTCGCCGTTCGTATGCCGACATCGGTCGTATCCAGAGCGTGTTGGGCTATCAACCGAGAATCAGTTTGCACGAGGGAATTCGCCAAACGCTGGACGCCTATCGCAAGGAGGCACTGGCTGTATGAGCCGTGTCGATACGCATCCGCTGAGCCGTCTGGGGCAGGTGGGCTACCTAATCCAAGCGATGCGTCCCCACCAGTGGGTCAAGAACACGCTGGTGTTCGCTGCGCTACTCTTCACTGCCCAGTTCACCCAGCCTGAGCTGTTGCTCAAGACCGTGCTGGGCTTTTTCGCCCTCTCTATGATTGCCAGCAGTATCTATCTGTTTAACGACCTGCGCGACCGTGAGCGCGACCGCTATCATCCCACCAAGAGCCAACGCCCGATAGCCTCAGGGCGCCTCGCCGTGCCCGTTGCGTGGGCAGGAATGGTGGTTCTGCTGGTGGGCGGGTTCAGCTTGGCGTTCTGGCTGGCGGTGCCGTTCGGCGTGATTATGGCAGTGTATGCCTTGCAGAGCACACTCTACACGCTCTACCTCAAGCATATCCCCCTGCTGGATGTGGCAATCATCGCGCTGGGCTTTTTGCTGAGAGCCATTTCTGGTGCGGTGCTGATTAGCGTGTCCATCTCCCCGTGGTTGGTCATCTGTACCTTCTTCTTGGCGCTCTTTTTGGGCTTTGCGAAGCGACGCCACGAGCTGATTGCGCTCGGCGAGGGGGCAGTCAGCCACCGCAGTGCGCTGGGCGACTACTCCGCTAACCTGCTGGAGCATTTGTTGGCAATCTGCTTGGGGCTGGCGCTCCAATCCTACGCGATTTATGTGATTCTCTCAGAGACCGCCAAGAATCACCCCCAGCTTTGGTATACTTTACCTGTGGTGAGCTACGGGCTTTTGCGCTATTTCTATGTGGTGCATCGGTACGACGCAGGGGGTAGTCCCGAAAAGCTGTTGCTTTCGGACAGACACATTCTGCTCTCGCTGATTGTGTGGGCAGGGATTGCGATTGTGGTGATGGGAGCGTAAGCGATGGAAAGTGTGCGCACGCGTGTCCGAATGTTGCCTCTGGGCGTCCGACAGTTTCTGAAGTTCGCTACGGTCGGTGCGATGAATACCGCTATTGACTGGAGTTTGGCGTTCCTGCTGACCTACTACACTCCTATCCCACGCGTGCTGGGGAGCGGGATTGTGAACCTCCTGAGCCTGCCGATGCGCCCTGAAGTGTTAGCGGTCTGGGTGACGAAGGTCATCTCATCGGGAACCGCCACCCTCAACAGTTTTATCTGGAACCGTCGGTGGACTTTCCGTGTTCGGGATAGGCAAGCGCGCACAAAACAGTTCGCAAAGTTCGTCACGGTGAATGTCATCGGGATGCTCCTCAATTCCACCATCACGACTTTGCTTTTGCGACCGTTTTTGCCCGACCCGCCCCGATTGACCTTTATGGCGTGTCAGGCGACGGCGACCGCAATCGTGCTGTTTTGGAACTTCTTTGCGAATAAGTATTGGACTTTTCGGGCACCGAAAACCGAATCTCTGCAGGAGATGAAATAATAATGTTAGACCAGTTGATGTTGGAAATCAAGAAACTGCCCCGTCCCCAACCGATTTTGGTCGGTGTGGTGGTGGCGTATTTGGTCGCAGTACTATGGGCGTATCAGGAAGTCATCCGTTGGTACTGGCTTCCCCGCTGGGATGACCCCAACGGCTACTACTCGTATGCGTACTTGGTGCCTCCGCTGGCTATCGTGATGATTTGGATGCGCCGAGAACGCCTGCTCCAACTGAAGGCACAACCCTCGTGGTGGGGCATCCCCCTGTTCTTGGTCGCTGCAGGCATCCACCTGCTGGGGCACTGGGGCTATTCCAGCTGGGTCTCCAGTCAGGCGTTCCCGCTGTTCTTGATTAGTGCCAGCCTCCTGCTGTTTGGCACGCAGGTCACCAAAGTGCTATTGTATCCCCTGCTGTTTTTGTATCTGATGATGCCGATGCCCTCCGTGGTGTTCGACGAAATCACGAACCCCATCAAGGTCTGGTCGACCGAAGTGGCACTTGCGATGCTCAAACCTTTCTACAACATCCTGTCTACCAGCCAGGTCACTTTCATCATGCCTTCGGGCTACGAGTTGCATGTGGGCGTGGAGTGTAGTGGTTTCAAGGTGACGATTGCCCTGCTGACCTTTATTCTGTTCTTCTTCACGATTACCGATCTGCCCCTTTGGAAGAAGCTCATTCTGCCGTTGGCGCTGTTCCCGATAGCGATTATCTCCAACGGGCTTCGGATTGCGCTGATTGCGGTTGCGGGGCACGAATGGGGTCCCGAAGCGGGTAAAATCGCTCACGAGGGGTATCCGCTCAATCTGCCTGTGTTCGGTCAGGTAGATATTCCCACCACAGGAGCGCTGGAAATTCTTGTCCCGTTCGTGGCGCTCTTCATGATAGCGAGGTGGTTAGGATGGAAGAAATGAAAACACGCCCTGAAACGATGGAGCCGACGCCTCAAGAGACGCAAAGCGAGGCAAAGAACGCCCCCAACGGCACTCTGCATACCGAGTCGGAAGAGATGGACGGGTTGACCGCGGAACCTGCTAGCAACGGCGCCGTCGCCCAATCAGCCGAGACGGAGGTCATTCAACCGCGCCCCGCGCCCCCGATGGACTGGAAGCGTTTTGGGCTACCGATAGGTCTCTTGGGGGGTATGTTGGTGGCGCTCCTGATCGCTATCCAGTTTATGCCCAGAGGGATACCCAAGACCGAGGGGCAGACTCTCAACAAAGTGCCCGCCGCGATGGGCGAGTGGAGCTTGCTGGAAGAGTACAATGTCGGTGAAGCGGCTCTGCGTGAGCTCCAGCCCGATGAGTATCTCGCCCGTATCTATGTCAACGCTTTAGGCGAGCAAGCCGACTTATCTATCATCGCAGGCTCGCACACAGGTGCCTTCCATAGCCCACAGGTCTGCTTCCGCGTGCAGAACTGGGAGTTCGCCGATAACCGCGAGATAGACCTCAATGTCGTGGGTCTCAGTGAACCCCTCAAGGCGCGCTTTGTGGAGCTGGTCTCCCTGCGTGGGGACAATCAGCGGGCGGTAGGTATCTACTTCTACTCCACGCCGTTCGGCTACCGTTCGGATACCTCGTCGGCACGCGTCTACTTGCTGGCGGCGCGCTTAGCAGGGATGAATAGCCGGTCTTACTTCGTGCGTTTCCTCAAGCCTGCTTCGGGCAACGCTGAACGCGACCGAGAGAGCATCAAGCAGTTCGCCGAAACCGTGCTGTCAGCGATGGTCAAGACGAACCCTGAAGTGGTGCGGTAGGCATGCGCTCTGAGTCGCTCGTGCTCAACGCCGAATCGGTGCGCTCGCCTTGCTATGGTGGGGTTCAGATTGACCGTCTTGACATGGGTGTTTATCGGGGTGAACTGGTCGCGCTGTTCGGACCTTCGGGCGCTGGCAAGAGCCTGTTATTAGCCCTGATTGCGGGCGAGGTGGCGTTGGAAGGGGGCATTTTGGAAAGTGTAGACCCCGCCACGATGCCCGAACTGCCCCAAGGGCGCGCCCTGCGCACGACCACTCCAGAAAGCCTCATCCGCCGATACGCCAGCAGCTGGACGCGCGCCATCTACCTGCTGGAAGTATTAGGGCTGGGCGATGCGATGGAGACGCCCCTTGCCGAGCTGTCCGACGGTCAGCGCGGGCTGCTACAAGTGGGGTGCGCCCTCGCCCAGAATAGTCCCCTCTATCTGCTGGACGACCCGTTTGATTACGCCGATTTTGAGCGACGGCGCCGACTGTGGGCAGAGTTAGACGACCGCTGTCGCTTTGGTTCGGCGGTGCTGTTCACCACACGCGACCCCCAAGTGGCGCGCCGTGCCGACCGCGTGGTGATGCTGGACCGCGGACGCCTGATTGCCGACGATGCTCCCCAACGGCTCATCCAAGGACTGAACGCCACGCGCGTTGAGGTGGAGACGGACAACCCCGACACCGTCCTGCCGATGTTGGAAGGGGTGGAACTGCGTGTCTATGAGCTATCGGACGGCTACCGACTGACCCTCTACGCACCCGACGCGCTGGCGCTCAAACTGCTCCAGATGGGCTATGGGCAGGTACGCGCCGTGCAAATCCACGAACCCGACTTGGCAGACGCTTGGCAGTGGTTTCACCTCCAGAGCCGCGCCAACACCCCCAAAATTTTGGAGTAGCCGATGAACATAAAAGAGGAGCTGATTGAAAGCCAGACGCTCTATCGTGGGCGCGTGGTGACTTTGCGTATTGACACCGTGAAGCTCCCCAGTGGGCGCACCGCACGGCGTGAGATTGTGGAGCATCGGGGCGCGGTCGCCATCGTGCCGATGCTGGACGAAGACACCGTGCTGTTGATACGCCAATATCGCCAAGCCGTGGGCGAGGTGCTGTTGGAAATCCCCGCGGGCACGCTCGAACCCGATGAACCGCCCGATACTTGCGCCCAACGCGAACTGGAAGAGGAAACAGGCTACCAGTCCCACCAAATACGCAAGCTGTTCAGCCAGTACCTTGCACCCGGCTATTCGCAAGAGGTCTTACATGTCTATCTGGCGGAGGAGTTGACACGCACTCGCCCCCAGCTGGACGAGGACGAACTCGTGGAGCTGGTGCCGACCCCGATTGACCAGATTGCGGAGATGATTTTGCAGGGTACAATCAAAGACTCGAAGACCATCGCAGGCTTGCTGATGACTCTGCGTTTGAAGGGACGATGACACGGAAGCTATCGGACTTACGGGCACGGATCGACCAGATTGACGAACAGATACTGGCGCTGTTGAACGAGCGGGCGGAGTTGGCGAAGGCGATTGGCGAACTCAAATCGCGCGACCAAAAGCCGTTCTTCACGCCCGAACGCGAGCAGATGATTTACCGCAAGCTCCAACGGCTCAACAAAGGACCGCTCACCCACGAACAGTTAGTGGGTATCTTCCGTGAGATTATCTCCATCTCGCGCGCTTTGGAGAAGGCGCCAACCGTCGCTTATTGGGGACCTGAAGGCACTTTTACCCATATGGCGGCGCTCAAGTGTTTCGGGCGTTCTTCTCACTATATGGCTTGCGACAACATCCCCGATGTGTTCTCGGCGGTGGAGCAGTCCACAGTGGATTATGGGGTTGTGCCTGTGGAGAACTCCATCGCAGGCGTGGTGCCTGAGACGCTGGATATGTTCCCGCTCACCAACGCCAAGATATGTGCGGAGGTCTATGTGCCGATTGCGCATCACTTGCTCTCGCGCTGTAAGAGCCTGAACCAGATTATTCGGGTGTACGCGGGTCCGCAACCGCTCCAGCAGTGTCGGCGTTGGCTGAGGCTCCATCTGCCTGCGGCGGAGGTTATTGAGGCGACCCCGACCGCACGCGCCGCACGCATCGCGATGGAAGACCCCAACGGCGCTGCCATCGGCAACGACCTGACCGCTGAACTGCTGGGCATTCCCAAACTCGTGGAGCATATTGAGGACAACCCGCACAACCGCACGCGCTTCTTGGTGGTCGGCTATAACGAGCCTGCGCCCACTGGCAACGACAAGACCTCGATGGTGTTCACCTTGCGCAACCGACCCGGTGAGCTGTACCATGCGTTGGGTGCATTTGAAAAGCACGGCGTCAACCTCACGCTGATTGAGTCGCGCCCCAACCCGCGTGGGATGTTTGAGTATCTGTTCTACATAGATATTCAAGGGCATCGCCAAGACGAGAAGGTACGCCAAGCGCTGGAGGAGCTGGACACCTATGCGCGCGAGGTGGTCATCTTGGGGTCTTACCCCGCGGCGGAGTGAGGATGAGGGTGTTTGAAAAACCGTGGCACGGGCATCCTGCCCGTGGGGAAGCCGTAGCACGGGCATCCTGCCCGTGAGACAAAAACCGTGACCCAAGCATCCTGCCCGTGAAGGGCATGCTTGGGCAAGGTGCCCAAGCCATATATCTGGGAGCGCAGGCGTCCCGCCTGCACTCTTGTTGAGAGAATCTTGGGCAAGGATGCCCAAGCCACGAGTGGGCGAGACGCCCGCCCTCCCAGCCCTCACCCCCTATCACTGAACCTTTTGGGCGCAGAAGTGTATATATCTATGGGGTTGACTATGCAATCTGGGCTACGCGAGCGATTGGCACATCTGTTGCGTCGGGCAGGGTTGAGCGCGCACCCCAGCGAGGTGGAGCGCCTGCTCCCGCTGGGCCTCGAGGGCGCCGTGGACTACCTGCTGGACTACGAGAACCGAGAGGACCCGATTGACGACGCCGAAATCTTGGCTTTCCTGCAGGGCGAGTCGCCCCGCCTTCAACCGCCGATGGTCGCCAACTGGTGGCTCTATCGGATGCTGGTGACGCGCCGTCCCCTCCAAGAGCGTATGGCGTTCTTCTGGCACAACCATTTCGCCACCTCCGCCAGCAAGGTGGGCGATGGTCGCCTGCTGTTGATGCAGATACAGATGTTTCAACGGCTTGCGCTTGCCGATTTCAAGACGCTCGTGTTGGAGGTCAGCAAAGACCCCGCGATGCTGGTCTGGCTGGATGGGGTGCGCAATGTGAAGGGCAAGCCGAACGAGAACTTCGCTCGCGAGTTGATGGAGCTCTTCACGATGGGCATCGGCAACTACACCGAGCGCGACATCCAAGAGGCGGCGCGCGCCTTTACCGGCTGGAGTTATAGCCGTGTCACGGGCAGTTTCGTGTTCAACCGCAACCAGCACGACGACGGCGAGAAAGAGGTGCTGGGCAAGCGCGACAACTTTCGGGGTGAGGACATCGTGGCGATGGTTGTGGAACACCCTGCGACTGCCAAGCATATGGCGCGCAAGTTCTACACCCACTTCATCAACGATGTGGACCGACCTGATGAGCGTGCGATTGAGGAGTTGGCACGCGCCTTCACCGAGTCGGGCTACAGTGTGCGTGTCTTGATGCGACGCTTACTACTCTCGTATGCGTTCTGGTCGCCTGCTAACTACCGTCGGCGTATCAAAAGCCCGGCGGAGTTCGTGGTGGGCACTTTGCGCCAGTTAGGAGTAGGCGAGCGCCTCCGAGAAGCGAGCCTAAATCGTGGGGCAGGACAGAGGTTGATTGCTAACTACCTGCGCCTTGCCTCCCAGTGGACGCGCCGAATCGGACAAAGCTTGCTCTATCCCCCGGATGTCGCTGGGTGGGAATGGGGTACCGCGTGGATTAGCTCCACCACAATGCTGGAACGGATGCAGTTCGCTGAGTTCCTGCTCCCCGAGCGCGGTCTGTTCGGATTTCGCAACCTCATCGAGCTCATCGGGAGTGGTATCACAACGACCGAGCAACTTGTGGAGCGATTGGAACAGATATTAGACATCAAACTGGAGCCTTCCACTCGGGCGAAACTCAAAGGCTATCTGGAAGCGAACGGAGGGGTTGCCGTTGCTGGCAATCGCCGTCGCGAGGTGCTTCAAGGGGCGCTCCAGATTGTTCTCGCTAGCTCCGAGTTCCAGATGATGTAAAAAAAATGAGCGACGCTGTCGAAAGGAGGATCAAAGCCCAGCGCCGCTGACAATCTTAATTCGCCCTGTGGAAATCCCCTGCTGGGGACTTCCACCCTTAATAGACTCAAAAACCCCCGAAAACCGGACAGCCTTTTGACCCGAATTCGGCGATTTGCCCGAAAATAGCAGGATTCGGCTCAGGGAGGGTGAATCTCACCCCTGAGGATACAACTCTACACGGAGGTTTATTGAATGATGAAACGATGGCTTCGATGGAGTGTGCTGAGTGCCGCACTGGCACTATGCTTTGCGTCGTCCCACGCTCAAACGATGTTTGACGACGGGAGCCTGCGACTGCGACTGGGTGCTTACTTCCCCACCGAGGACGAACTGCGGGATTTCAATAACACCTGGTTTGCTATCGGATTGACTTACCAAACGGCGGGCATTCCGTTTTTCGGCGGGTCTGCTACCGAGCTCAGCGCCGACCTGTTCACCCATCAGACGGGTGGTTCACGCGGAGCGGTCACTGCACTGCTTGCCAGCCAAGTCTACGAGCAACCGATTGGCGAAACCGATAGCCTGCTTCAGTTCCGCATCGGCATCGGCTTGTTTGTGGTAGACACGACCGGTCCCAGCGAGAACCTTTTCGGCGGGCGCGTGGGGCTGACCTTCCGGTTCAATAGCACCTACAGCGTGGAACTGAACTACGACATCACCGACCGCTTCGGACCCACGGGCGCACGCGCCAACGGGTTCTCTTTGACGATCGGCTATCAGTTCTGAAGCCTATCGGGGGAGCGTCTCGCTCTCCCGAACACGATTTGAGAGCGACAAAGCGTGTCCTCGTAACGGGAGCGACGGGGTATGTTGGGGGGCGATTAGTGCCCCGCCTGCTCCAGCAGGGTTATGCCGTTCGGGTGCTGGTACGCGACCCGGAACGGTTGGTCTATCGCGACTGGTACGACCTCGTAGAGATATTTCAAGGCGACCTCTCCAAACCAGAGACTCTCGCCCCTGCGTTAGAGGGTGTGGAGGTGGCGTACTATCTGGTTCACTCGATGGGCGCAGGAGCCGACTTCAGCGAGCGCGACCGCCAGAACGCGCTGAACTTTGCCCAGCAGGCACAACGCAGTGCGCTCGAACACTGCATCTATCTGGGCGGATTAGTGCCCCGCACGGGCAATCCCAGCAAGCATTTGGCAAGCCGTGCGGAGGTGGGAGAAATCCTGCGAGCGCACTTGCCCTGCACCGAGTTCCGCGCCGGTCCGATTATCGGTTCAGGGTCTGCCTCGTTTGAGATGGTGCGCTACCTCACCGAGCGCTTGCCCATCATGATTACCCCGCGCTGGATTGACCGATTGGTCAGCCCCATCGGTATCCGCGATGTGCTGAACTACCTGATTCAATCTGCCGAGCGCGAGCCGATGGGCGTTGTGGAAATCGGCGCGGAGCCGCTCACCTTCCGCGAGATGATGATAGGTTATGCTCAAGAGCGGAGACTCAAGCGGGTTATACTGCGCACGCCTGTTTTGGCGCCTCGTCCTGCTGCGCTTTGGGTGGGTTTGGTGACGCCCATCCCGAACCGCTTAGCCGTGCCGTTGGTGGAGGGAATTGTTCACTCGCTGACGGCGGACACCGAGCGCGCCCGTGCGCTTTTTCCTGAGATTGAGCCGATGCCCTACCGCAACGCCGTACGCTTAGCCCTCCTGCGTATACAGGAGCAGGCAGTGGAGACACACTGGAGCGGGGCGCTGGGCAACGCCGTCACCTACCGAATGGAAGATTGGGAAGGCATGATTTGCGAGGAGCGCACCGTCTGGACGCCCTATTCGCCCGAAGCGGTGTTCCGTGCGTTCTGCTCGTTGGGGGGCGATACGGGGTGGTTGGTATGGAACTGGGCGTGGCACTTGCGAGGAGCGATTGACAAACTGCTCGGCGGACCAGGCTTGAGGCGGGGACGGCGCCACCCCCTGGAAGTGTTGCCCGGCGAAGCGATCGATTTCTGGCGCGTGGAGCAGGTCGTGCCCAACAGGCTCCTGCGCCTGCGCGCCGAGATGAAGGTGCCTGGCAAAGCGTGGTTGGAGTTTGAGGCGCTCTGCGAGAACGAAGGCACGCGCCTGTTCCAGCGGGCGTGGTTTGAACCGAGGGGGCTGGCGGGCGTCGCCTATTGGTATCTGTTGTACCCCATCCACCGGGTGATTTTCAGTCAGATGGCGCACGCAGTCGCTACGCGCGCCGAACTGTTCGCCAAACCCACTGCCGAGGCTCAGCCGTACAGCGGTCCGTAGGCTTGGCACGCCCGATAGTCCGCCGATTCGGGGTCGGCAGTGCCGAACATGCCCCACTGGTGCGGTCGGAACACCCGCTCTGGCTCCACATTGTGCATCGCCACGGGGATACGAAGCATTGCACAGAGCGTGATGAGTTCGTGCCCGATGTGCCCATAGCTCAGCACGCAGTGGTTCGCCCCCCAGTGTGCCATCACGGTGTAGACATCGCGGAACGCGCCGTGCCCTGTCGTGCGTGGCACGAACCAAGTGGTGGGCCAAGTCGGGTTGGTGCGCTCGTCAAGAACGGTGTGAACCTCGTCGGGCAGTTCAATCGTGGTGCCCTCAGCAACCTGCATCACTGGACCGACACCATCCACAAGATTGAGTCGGAACATCGTGGCGGGCATCCCACCGCGTGTGCGGAAGCGCGTGCTCCAACCGCCCCCGCGGAAGTATTCCAGCATTCCACAGTGCCAAGTGGTCGCCTTCAGACAGCGGTCAACCTCGTCGCTGGTGATGTACCACCAAGGCTTCATTGCGGGCTTGCCATCCAACTCCTGTTGACTCGTGCCGTCCAGCGCGGCGGGACCGCTGTTGATGAGGTGCAGGAAACCGCCTTCCGCTTCGCCCGTCAGCGTGTAGCCCGTCACGCGCCGAACCGCCTCAGGTGACCAGTAGGTACGCACATCGGCAAACACCTGCGCACTGCCCGTCAGCAGGTGCCCGAACAGCATCCCAATACCGTTGAGATAGTCGTTCTCGGTGGCGAGGATGTAGGGCTGGCGAATACCGTTCCAGTCAAAGCTGGAGCAGAGCATCGCCTCCATAAAGTCGCCGTTGGGCAGGTGGTCGGTCCACTGGCGCTGTCCTTGAAAGCCCCCAGCAATCCCGTTGAAGCCGAGCGCCTCTTCCTCATAGCCCATTTCGGCGAGCTTGGGGTTGCCCACCATCAGGTCG
>OGCI01002733.1_pt1 | contig 10947 bp, 8 predicted proteins | sample 1570021 | NCBI WGS metagenome assembly OGCI01 (sample SAMN06264664, study PRJEB24512) | hot springs metagenome | isolation source: Hot spring water | place: South Africa: Tshipise | collected 2015-06-21
ATAGACAATCTGGTGAAGGGGGCGGCGGGGCAGGCGGTTCAGAACATGAACCTGATGTTCGGCTTGACAGAGTCGCGCGGGCTGGAGCTGGCACCCCTGTTTCCGTAAGTCGCGTGAAGCGGAAGCGAAGCAATCCCCTCCACTGCGATGCGCCGGGATACGCAGGGGATTGCCTTGTCGCTCGCGCACGTCGCACGGGCACCGCGCTGCCCGAACAACGCCACAACCCGCGCCTTATTCGTAAGTGGTCGCGATGCGCACAAGCTCCGGCTCGTTCAGCAACAACATGCGACGCCCGAAGAAGTCGATGTAGCCATCGCGGCGGAAGCGGTTCAGAACGAGGGTAGCCGTCTCGCGCGTCGTACCTGACAGGCTCGCGATCTCGTGATGCGTTAGACGGATGTTCAGCGCGACCTTTCCTGCGATGATATCCGTGCGGTAGCGGTCGAACAGCCACAGGATGGTCTTTGCCATGCGCTGAGGCACTTCCAGCGATACCAGCTCCGCCGCTTTCTGCTCCATGGCGCGCCGTCTGTCCGCCATGATGAACAGCACCAGCTGTTTAATGTCGTCGTCTTCCTGCATCCAGCGCTGGAAGGTCGCCACCGACACCACATAGAGCTCGGTGTCCTCGTGCGCCTCAGCGATGTTGACCCGTCGGGAAGGAAAGAAGAGCGCCATCTCACCGAACATCTCGCCCGTGTCAAACAGTGCCAGCGAAATCTCCTTGCCCGCGGGTGACTGCCGATACAATCTCACTCTGCCCTCTTTGACGATGTAAACCTCGTCTTCAGGGTCGCCCGGCTCGAAAACAGGGTCGCGACGACGCACAAACCGCTCCTGCGACTCTGCCTCCAGCCGACGGGCAATCCGCGCGTCCAGAGCAGACAAAACGTCGATACGTTGCATGAAGTCTTTCGCCAGATTTTGTTCCATACGTTCGCACCTTCCAGAATGTATCTCAATCTACATTTTAGTATACCGCATCTCCGTGCGAAATTGTATTATTTTCACACAATTTCGCTTTCACTTATCGCCTGGCAAAGCGTTCCCACAGCTCCCAGAAGGTCGTGCCGAGCGCCGCCACCGTACGAGAGTCCTCGATCTCCACTCCAACCTTTCCCACGTACGACTGTACGGCTTCCGGCGTGTGCAGATGCACCCTCAGCGTCACCGGCGACGGGCAGAGCGGCTCCGGAAGTGTTCCGCTCGTCAGCGCTGCACACGCAGTTTCCTCCAGAAGGGTGTGTGCGTCCTCTGGCGCGAGGTGCACCGCGGCGAACCGACCGAGTCCCTTCTTTACAGCAGCCGTGTGAAGGCTTTCTCCCAGCACAGCCCTCGCCTCACGACACGCCGCCTCATCGCCCGAAACGAACACCACCGGCACGTTCCAGGTTCCGCACAGCGCCGCAACCAGCGCGATTTCACCTGCAGGCTGTCCGTTCAGCTCCGCACTCACCCACTGCTCGGCAGACACCGTGTGACTGAGCACCCCATCGGGAGTACCCGCCATGGCATGAAAGCCCACAAACAGCGCGGCATCACATCCCTGCTCCAGCGGCTCGACGTATCGCAGATAGGGCGCACCCAGCACATAACGTGCCCCGCGCTCCAGCTTCTCTGGAATCAGGCTCTTGAACGAGTAGAAGCCCCCTGCCCCATGCCAGTCAATTACCGTGACCTGCTGAGCTCCAGCCCGTTTACAACCACGCACCACGGCGTTCACGTCGGCGGTATACAGGCGGCGTCCCTCCTCATACAGCGGTGCACCGCCGTTCACCTGCTCCCAAACCGAGATGCCGGTGATGCCTTCCATATCGCACACAATCAACACGCGCATCGCTAATCCTCCGCCAGTTGCACTGCGGTAATCAGCCCAGCGCCGCGGCGATCGTCGCTGGCGATCAGCTGCACATCCACAAACCCCGCCGAGCGGATTACCGACAGCATCTCCCCCTCCGTATAAGCACCAACCATCAGGTTAAAGAGCGCCGCACCCAGCGGTCCGGTGCGGTCGTCGTTCATCAGGAAATCATGCACGATGAGCAGTCCACCGGGTCTCAGTGCACGCCTCGCCTTTGCCAGCTTCATCCCCGCACGACTACCCGCGCCATGAAGGATATTGGACATCAGCAGGCAATCGTAGCCTTCGCCAAACTCATCGGTATCCCAGTTGCCCGCCTGCACGCCAATCCTCTCAGCCATGCCAAACCGCTCGATCACCTGCTGTGCGATGGCGATCGTCTCCGGAAGGTCCCAGACTACCGCCGTGAGGGATGGGAAACGCTGGCAGAGCACAATGCTGTAGGTGCCGGGTCCTCCAGCCACATCCAGCAGACGGCTCCTTCCGGAGAGATCCACGTTCCGCGCAATCCACTGCGCCACTCCGTTCGCTGCGATGCCGTGCATTGCCCAGATCCAGTGCTCGTGGCGGTGCGAGGCGAACGGCTCCGGCGGCGACGGGGCGGATTCCCGTTTTCCCGTCCGCACGACTTCGGGCAGACCCGTCCAGAACCACCACAAGCTCTCGGCGTGGTTGAGGGTGCCGGTAATCGTTCGCGGGCTGTCCTTCAGCAACAGGGCACGCGCCAGTGGCGTCAATTTGAAGGTGTCGCCGTCTCGCTCCACCACCTCCAGCGCACAACACACCGTCAACAGCTTCTCGGTAACAGCAGGGTCGGTTTGGCAACGTGATGCCACATCCGCCGCGGTGCCCGGCTCACGCAGTGCCTCGAAGAAACCGAGCTGATGAGCGGCTAACAGCGCCCTTGAAGCGCGAAACGCCCAGTACTGTTCCATCAGTGTAGCCGTCTGCGGAAGGTCAGGCAGGTCGAGCAAATCGGTGTGCACTGTCGTTCTCCATCATCAAAGCTTAAAGATGGTATACGCCGTCACCCCTGAAAAACCTGCTGTATGGGTTTCGCAACCTATTGACTTTTTCGTCCGAACCCTTTAAACTGTAGATTGTAGTACACTCCACACTCCAGTTTGTCATCACGAAAGGGAGGGATTGCAATGAAAGTGGTTATGCGCTTGACGGCGATTGCGACGGCACTCGCCCTGCTAGCCCCTGCGGTGTTCGCGGACCTGCTGGTGTGCAGCGTTAATGGGGACCGCATCCTGCGCTTCAGCGAGGTCACCGGCGCCTACCTGGGGGACTTCGTGCCCGCGCGCACCGGCGGACTGGACGAACCGCAGGGAATGGAGTACGGACCCGATGGCAATCTGTACGTGTGCAGCAACGACCAGCACGCAGTACTGCGCTTCGACGGAACGACCGGCGCGTTCATCGACGCTTTCATTCCGCCAAGGCATGGGGGGCTGGACGGACCGGCTGACCTCGAGTTCCGGGACGGCTATCTGTACGTGACCAGTTACGGCAACGACTCCATCCTGCGATACGATGCCTACACGGGCGCGTTCATCGACACCTTCGTGCCGTCTGGAAGTGGCGGACTGGACATGCCGGCGTCTCTCACCTTCGGTCCCGACGGCAATCTCTACGTGACCACATGGGAACGGTCTCAGGTCATGCGCTACAACGGGCAGACGGGCGCGTTTATGGGCGCCTTCGTGACCGACCTTGTCAACCTGTACCCGGCTATCGGCGTGAGGTTCGGTCCCGATGGGCACATGTACGTCTCCGGCGGGTTGTTCCACCGCGTGATGAAGTACAACGGCGCGACCGGGGCATCGATGGGCGCGTTCATTCCGGCGGGTAGCGGCGGCGTAGTCGGTGCCTACGGGTTCGAGTGGGGTCCGGATGGGCGTTTCTACCTCGCCAGCTACGGCGGCAACTCCGTTCTGCGCTATCACGGTACCACCGGCGCGTTCATCGGCACCTTCGTCGCGGCGGGCGCGGGCGGATTGACCCAGCCGGGCATGATCCTGTTCACTCCGCGCCCGGTGACCGGCAACGTACAGCTCGGCGACTTCGACCCCACTAAGGTATCGCAGGTGCCTGTGAACGTGAAGGTCTACCAGCGTGGACGGCTGGTTCGCTCCACCAGCGTGGCGCTCGACGCCAGCGGAAACTTCACTCTACCGAATGTGGCGCCCGGCACCTACGACTTCGCCTTCAAAGCCAGCCACTGGTTGCAGGTAGTGGTACGCGATGTGGCAGTGCCCAAAGAGGGCTTGAGTGGGCTGAATGTGGCGCTCATCAACGGCGACATCGACGGGGACAACGAGGTGACGCTGTTCGACTTCGGCGGTCTGGTTGCCGCGTTTGGCTCGATGCCGGGCGACAGCAACTGGAATCCCGACGCCGACCTCGACGGGGATGAGGAGGTCACCCTCTTTGACTTCGGCATCCTCGTGGCGAACTTCGGAGCTATCGGCGACGAGTAGAAGCAGAAAGAGGGCGGGCAAATGCCCGCCCTCCGGTTACGCTGGCACCCTCTACCGCAATCCGCGAGCGCACCAGCCCCACTGGTCCTGATCCGCTACGCCCCACAGCTCATCCCTGCAGACGTCCGGGGCTGGCTGCTGGTTGCACCAGCGAGTGTACGCGCCCTGCTGGATGCAGTACTGCTTGAGCGCATTGCCGTTCACGTTCATGCCCACACAGCCGGACTCCTTCGCCTTGAAAGTTTTGGCATGACCGTCGGCGTAGCTGGCGTTGGCGATCTCATTGTGGCGCGCCTGCGCTGGCGAATCGAACAGGTTGAACCCGCAGTTGCTTCGCGCGGCAAGGTTGCCGTCAGACGCCAGCGTGGTCTCCGCGGGGTACTGGATCTCTGCGAGCTTGACTACGGCGTGGTTCGCGCCCGTCAGGTTGTTGTTATTCCCATCCTCGAACACGGCGTAGTTGAAGTTGTAGCTCGCCCATGTGAAGCCGCCGCACTCCCCGCCGGGCAGCCCCAGCAGACGGAAAGCCGCATCGATGTCCAGAGCGCGCGGCTCAGAGGGACACTGGTACACCTGTTTGTTTTTCACGTACGGCTCGATGGCGGAGAGGAACGTGAAGGCACAGGGTATATTCCCGCGGAATGCCATGTACACGCTCATCGGGAAGGTCTCGTCGTAATCCTGCAAGTACTGCATCGCAGCCAGCGCCATTTGCTTCTGATTGCTCAGACAGCTGGTCTGACGAGCCTTCTCCCGCGCACGGGCAAACACGGGGAACAGGATTGCAGCCAGTATCGCGATAATCGCGATAACCACCAGCAACTCGATCAGCGTGAAAGCACGCCGACTCGTCTGAAAACCCATCTTCTGTACCCTCCTTCAGCAGCACACGGTATTTGCGAGTTCATGCAGTGTCGCTACCATTATTGTAATACCGACTTCAGAAAAAGTCAACAGCCTGGGTGATTATGCGCACAATCTTTCTGCCGAAATCCCTCCCGTAGACATGACCTCCCTGAAGAGGTTATACTGATTGCGTCTTTGCAGCCGGCGCTTCAGGCTTAACTGTTCAGAAAGCACAGGAGGCTCACGAATGCACAAGCCGCTCACGGTGAGGCAGGTCTGGATGACCGGTTTGTGGTTTGCTCTGCTCGGAATGATACCGTCTTTCCTTCGCGTGCACTATGAAACGCTGCGCATACTGCCCTCCGTTCTGCGCTCGCTGGATGCCTCTGGGCTGCCAGTGCCCGACAGTTTGGCTTGGACAACCGTGATGGTGCGCTGGATATCTGCCATCGGCTCTGCTGCGCCGGTGGTGCGTTCGGCGGTTCTGCCGCTGATATACGCCCTGCTCGTGTTCATCGCCCTGCGCGCCGCGCTGCCTCTGCTGAATCTGCGTCTCATCGACCGACAAACCGCCCTCCGGCTCGCGGGACTGCTGGTGATATGGCTCGGATGTGAGGCGCTCTTGTTCTGGCTGATCAGTCCGCAGGCGAAGGGCTTCCGCGCCCTGATGCTGTTTGCCGGGCTATCCTGTCTCTTCACCGCACTGTGGTTCTCTGCAGATGGACTGGCTGGGCGCTGGCTGGCTGGACGCAACGTGCCGGGGGGTTGGTCGCTCCTGCGGCTGACGGTGGGCGGAATCGCCTGTGGGTTTGCGGGCGCGCTGGCGTTGCAGTTTACCAGCTTCGACTTTGGCGCGGCACTCTATCGCTTCATGTTCGACTTCCCCTCAGTTTTCGTACCGCCGACGGCTTCGCAGGGCTTAGCCGACTTCAATCCGAAGGGTTGGACCACCTTTCTGTTCGTCTCACTGGGCATTGCCGCCGCAGGCGGGTTCTGCTGGGGTAGCCTTTGGACAGCCGTTACCGCGCCGGCACAAAGTTATCCAGAACGCACCCGTGCGCTGGCAGGAGCGATGGTGCCCCTCGCCGCGGTGACGTCCGTGGGGGTGTGGTTGTTCTACGGGGTGGTGATCGGACGTATGGACTACGGGCGCTCGCTGGCGCAGATGGCAGAGCGCGAGCAGATCCCTCTGGGTCCCGCAGGAGTCGACACCGTACTTATCCCGACCAATGACGGAGGCATCCGGGTGGCACGTATTCCCTTCCAGACTATCGTCGGCTTCCCCAACGAGCCCAGTGTGACCTACAAGGTGGAAAAGTATCTGCAGGGGCGAGATTACCAGACCACGCTGGCGCGCACACTTTTCGTGCACCTCCACGATGTGCGTTCCATCGACTGGGACCCGGTGCGCAGTCTGGAGGTGGACCGTCTGTGCATCGAACGCGCCCCGCGCCTGCAGTTTGTGCAGTTGATGGTGGAAACGCTGTCCAGCTGTGCGATCACCCCCGAGGCGAAGCGATACCTGGACTGGCTGGGTAGCCGCGCCCGTCCCTACCGACAATCGCAGCGCGCCTGCCAGACGATGGGAGACCTGTATGCTCGCTTCGGCGATGAAGGCAGGGCGCAGGAGTGGTACAAACGCGGCGAGATTCCCGAAGAACTGCGCAAGCCAACTGCCCGCACGGGTAAGATTTCCGGAACCATCATCTGGAATGGACGTCCGGCGGAAGGGGTACGCGTGGGCGTATTGCGCCGGGAGACTGCCCTGCCCTTCACCCAGCGAAGGGGTCCCGCCGACCAGGGCGTTTTGCAGGTTCGTCCATTCAACTGGCGCGTGGTATCGGCGGTAGTCGCCACCGATTCGACGGGGCGGTTCGAGCTGCCTCCTCTCCCCTACGGAGAGTATGTGCTGCTCCTGCGCTTTGAAGCGAAGCGTGTGCCTCCCACGCCGGGGGCGGTAGCAGTGCAGGCGCTTCCCGAGGCAGTCTCGCTGGACACGCCCACTGAAAACATCGGTAAGGTAGAACTAAGCCAGAGAGACCAGCTTCCCGGGCGACGACCTGAGGGCGCAATCTAGCCGGTCGTAGTGACATCTCACGGTCGCGGAGCGGTTCCAACCAACCCCGTACCATCCCTGGCGGTCGGGGCAGGACAGGTACGAAGAGGTGGCTAATGGGTTTGGATATGCAGAGTGCCGATGTCAAAGGCACCGACCTGCGCGAGACGGGAGGCTCGTTCGCTTCGCGGGACCAGAACACACGCTTCGGCATCGCGGGCATCCGTCCACAACTGGCTGTGCTGATTGTGCTCACACAGGCAGTCATGGTGTGGTGGGTGGCGGACAGCGAGATTGCCCGCAGTATCTACCTCATCTGTTACTCGCTGATGATGCCTACCGCACTGTATCTGCTGCTGGCGCGTCTGCTCAGAAGGTGGCTGCCCTTCGACCGACGTGAGCTGCTGATGGGCTATATCGTGCTGACTGCCACCATTCCCATCATCGGGTTTGGCGGACTGCGCTTCCTGATACCGGGCATGGGTTTCTTTCCCTATTTCTCCCAGACGCAACCGCAGTGGAGCCGCTACCTGCCTTTCCTTGAGCACCTGCCCGTCGTGCAGGACCCCGCCGCTATCCTGTCGCTGTATCGCGGAGAGAGCGGCGTGCCATGGCTGGCGTGGATTGCACCTATCGCTTTCTGGAGCCTCTACCTGATGCTGATAACGGGCATCTGGATGGGGCTGGCAGCGGTGATGCATCGCATCTGGATACGGCAGGAACGACTGACCTTCCCGATCACCGTCCTGCCCCTGCAGCTTACCGACCCGGAGGACGACCTTCTGCGCCGTCCCCTGTTCTGGCTGGGTTTCGCCATCCCTGCCATCCTGCAGAGCCTGCTGGTTTTGCACGACTGGTATCCAGCAATCCCGGCTATCCGCCTGAAGGCGCAGTATGTGCCGCTCTCCTTTCTCCAAACGCCGCCCTGGAACGCCTTCCCCGTCTTCCCACTGGGCATCTATCCGATGGCGGTCGGGCTGGCGTACTTCGTGCCGAGCCACATCAGCTTCAGCTGCTGGTTTTTCTGGCTGGTCACGCGATTGCTGTATGTGGTGGGGTCGGCGTTCGGTCTGGAGGTGGGCGATACGGCAGCGGCACGCTTTCCTTATAAGGAAGAACAGGCAGCGGGCGCGTGGATTGCCTTCGCCTTCATGATAGGCTGGGGTGCACGATGGCACTGGCATAGCCTGCGCCGCCTGTTACCTCCCGACGAACTGCGTGCGGTGCGCTGGATGGGGCTTCTGGCGCTGACGTGCGCTTTGCTCTGTGTTACCATGATGGTCTTGACCGGCATTCCCGTCCTCTTTGCGCTGTTGATTATCGGAGTTTATGTCGCATACGTGCTGAGCGGTGCCCGTATACGCGCCGAGGCAGGCGGACAATGGACGTTCGCCCCTGCGACGTGGACGCCTCACCGTGTGGCAAACGCCGCGCTGGGCACTCAAAGCCTGCCGGAGGGAGCGCTGGTGGCAGGTGGGTATTTTGACCTGGTGCATGTGGATATCCGTGCCCAGTCTCTGCCCTACCTGATGGAGGGTCTGAAAATCGCCGACTCGGTCGGGCTTCGCTGGCGCACCGTGTTGATGTGGACGGCTATCGGCACCGCCACGGCGCTGGCGCTGGGATGGTGGTGCAGTCTGAGCCAGTTCTATTCGCTCGGAGCCGCAACCGCAAAGAGCAACGAATACGCTATGTGGAAGGTGCAGTACGGTATGCAGCAGATGCATCTACTCGCCAGCACTCGCGCGGAATGGGATAGAAGCGGTATGCTGGCCGCAGCTGCCGGCGGGGCCTTCACCCTGTTGCTGGCTAACCTGCGGATGCGCCTGAGTGCCTTCCCTCTGCACCCGGTTGGCTACGTGATGGCGAACACCATCACTATGAACGCCTTTTTCCTCACATTCCTGGTAGCGTGGACGGCGAAGGTGCTCGTTCAGCGCTTCGGCGGAAGCAAGGGCTATCGGCGCAGTCTGGCTTTTTTCGTGGGCGTTACCCTCGGCGACATCGTGACGCAGGCAGGTTGGGCGGTCGTGGGGAAATTACTGGATGTTCCGATTTACCAGTTCTTGACGTGAGGAGGTGCTTGCCATGCAGCAAACTGAAGAACGTCGCCGTCCGGTTGGCGGCGGCGCAGTGCTTGCAGCCATCGTTTCTCCCACTGGTTCCGCCTCTGCATGGGCGCAGAATGCACGCTTGCTCCAGCAGTCGGGTTTCGGACTGGCGCAACTGGACCTTCCCCTGAGCCGTATCAACCCGCGCGACGGACGCTTCGAATGGGATTACGGCGGCTTCGAGACCGGTATCCAGACCCTGTACCGAGCTGGCGTGCTACCTGTGCTGAAGTTTCTGGGACAGGCGGACTACCTCTCCAGCGACCCGAACGGACCGCATTCCGACTGGGACAACAGCATCAACCTGACGCCTCCGCGTGATCGGACGCAGTGGCAGACGGTGGTTCGACAGGTGGTCGCCCGCTACCGGCAGAGCTGTCGCCACTGGCAGATTGGAAACGAGCCAGACGGCGGCGGCTACTTCCGTGGCAACGCCGACGAATACATGACCTATCTGGAGTGGACGGCTTCCGCCATTCGCGCCGTGCAACCCAACGCCGTCATCCTCGCCGGCGAGCTCTACGCGGGACAGCTACCTGCAGGCAGCTACGGTGATGTACTGTCCAAACTGGTAAGGCGCCCCGACCTGTTTGACGTTCTTGCCGTGCACTACCCCATCGGCAGACCACAAGACTCAGGTCCCATCGAAGACTACCAGCGAGCCATGCAGAGAGCAGGCATCCGCAAACCCATCTGGAACACCGAGCAGGCAGCCGGTGCCTCCTGTGAAGGCGCGGCGCCCGGCACCTCCACCCACATTCGCACTGAGGGCGCCACCCAGCTGTCGCCCATGAAAGCGGTGGGGCACTGTGTGGGGCTGGGCATGGAGAAGGTGTTCCTCATGCATTGGAACTACGACGACAGCGGTATCGCCTATCGCGACTGGACGCAGGCGGAATGCCGCGCGACGGCGTGGGCACTGAACGGCGCGATACCCGTTCGGCAGAGGAACTTCGGCAACCGCGACCTCAGCGTGTACCTTTTCCGCCGCGCGGATGGAAGGAGGGTTATCGCCTTCTGGACAGAGGTGCAGGGCGTCACTGTGCCTCTGCGAATCCTCAGCAGTCAGAAAATTACGGTGGTGAACCATCGCGACGAGCGGCAGGAGCTGACGCCCTCAGGTGGGTGGGTAAGGGTGACCGCCCGTTTCTGTCCCCAGATGGCTGTGGTGGCTGATCCGACAACAGACGTGCAGCTGGGCTGAAGCAGGCGAAAGAGACTCCCCTGTAACTGCCGGGCAAACCGCTCCGAACCGGGCAAGCTGCTATGACGGGTGCAGGGCAGGCTCCACCCCCTGCCCCGCACGAAAAGACTACTCGTCGCCAATCGCGCCGAAGTTCTTCACCAGAATACCGAAGTCGAACAGCGTCACCTCCTCATCCCCGTCGAGGTCGGCGATGGGGTTCCAGTTGCTGTCGCCGGGCATCGAGCCAAACGCGGCTACCAGCGCACCAAAGTCGAACAGTGTCACTTCGTTATCTCCGTCGATGTCGCCGTTGATAAGGCTAAAGTCGACGGTGACCGAACCCGAAATCGGCACACCCGGCACGACCTGCCTCAACCAGCGCGACGCCTTCGCTGCCA
>OGCI01002738.1_pt1 | contig 10926 bp, 6 predicted proteins | sample 1570021 | NCBI WGS metagenome assembly OGCI01 (sample SAMN06264664, study PRJEB24512) | hot springs metagenome | isolation source: Hot spring water | place: South Africa: Tshipise | collected 2015-06-21
AATCCCGAAGGGATGAAAATATTTTTAGGATGTAGGAGATAGGGGATTGGATGTTGGTCATTGGACATTGGTCATTGTCCGAAGGATCCTTTGGATACATTGTACATTTTTAATTGTTCATTGTTAATCTGTGTTATCTGTGGTTTAATTTTTTTACCGCAGAGGGCGCAGAGCTGTTAGTAAAAGAATCTCAATGAGATAAAATGATAAATGGTAATTGGGGATTGAGTATTGAGTATTGAAGAATCAAAGTATAAAATAAAAATTAAACCGAATCAGATTGTTAGTACCGAAGGCCGGACTCGAACCGGCACGAGGTGTGAGCCCCACTGGATTTTGAGTCCAGCGCGTCTACCAATTCCGCCACTTCGGCAATTAAAGAACAACAAATTTCCATAACGCAAAGATATACTCTTTTATACTTCTTATCAATTCTTTTTGACTTTTATCTAAACTGTTTCAACATCTTTTCGATAATTAAAATAGAACGCTTAATTCGAGGTAAAAAATGAAAACGAAAGTCAACAAAAAAAGAAAAACCAAAAAACAAAAAGAACATTTTGACTTTTATCTGATTGATAATTGGAATGAATTCGCTGAAGAAGATGATGAAGACATCGAAGATTTGATGGAAGAATTTCATATTCCAACTCTGGAATGTATCGAACCAGTAGATGATCCGGGTGAAATAGTTTTATAGTTATCAGAGCTTTCCAATTTTTCTCTTCCTTCTGTTATGCTTATTTTTGAATAAAAAATAAGCTTAAACAAATATGTCTGAAAATACATCTGCACAAAAAAAATCCAAGAATTTTATTTACGAAATAATTGATCAAGACTTGCTTACAAATAAGTGGGGTGGAAGAGTTCATACAAGATTTCCTCCTGAACCAAATGGTTATCTTCATATCGGTCACGCAAAATCTATCTGCCTTAATTATGGAATTGCAAAAGATTATAATGGCAAATTCAATCTTCGTTTTGATGATACTAATCCGACTAAAGAAGAGCAGGAATATGTTGATTCAATAATTGAAGATGTAAAATGGCTCGGAGCTGATTTCGAAGACAGAATTTTTTATGCATCCGACTATTTCGAGCAAATGTATGATTATGCTGTTCAGCTCATAAAAAAAGGTAAAGCGTATGTTGATGATTTATCCTTGGAAGAGATGAGAGAATTACGAGGAACTATAAATGAACCCGGTAAAGAAAGTCCTTATAGAAATAGATCGGTTGAAGAAAATCTCAATTTGTTTGAGCGAATGAGAAATGGTGAATACAAAGATGGTGAAAAAGTTCTTCGTGCTAAGATTGATATGAGTTCACCGAATATGCTTCTTCGTGATCCAGTTATGTATAGAATTATTCATTCAAGTCATCATCGAACAGGCGATAAATGGTGCATCTATCCAACATACGATTGGGCTCACGGTTTAGAGGATTCGATTGAAGGAATTACGCATTCAATATGTACACTTGAGTTCGAAGTCCACAGACCTTTATATGATTGGTATCTCGATCAGTTAGAAGTTTATCATCCTCAACAGATTGAGTTTGCGAGATTAAATCTTACTTATACAGTTATGAGTAAAAGAAAACTTCTTGAATTAGTTGAAAATGAATTAGTTGATGGATGGGATGATCCAAGAATGCCTACTATTTCAGGATATAGAAGAAGAGGTTATACTCCTGAAGCAATTTGGAATTTTTCTGAATTAGTTGGTGTGGCAAAGAGAGATGCATTGACGGATATTTCATTACTTGAATTTGCTATACGTGAGGATTTGAATAAGAATGCTCAACGAGCGATGGCAGTGCTGAATCCTATAAAAGTTGTAATAACAAATTACCCTGAAGATAAAACAGAGTTTGTTGAAGCAGTTAATAATCCTGAAAAACCTGAAGCCGGTAAGAGACAAGTTCCTTTTTCAAAAGAGGTTTACATTGAGAGCGATGACTTTATGGAAAATCCTCCGAAAGGTTATCATCGTTTAGTTCCAGGTGGAGAAGTCAGATTGAAGTATGCTTACATAATTAAATGTGAAGAGGTAATTAAAGATGATTCAGGTAATATCATTGAATTGAGATGTAGTTACGATCCTGAAACGAAGTCAGGGGGAAGTTCGACAAAGAAAGTTAAAGGCACGATTCATTGGGTTTCGGTTAAAGATGCAATTGATGCTGAAGTGAGACTTTATGATCGCTTGTTCAAAATAGAAAATCCCGGAGCAGTTGATAATTGGTTGGATTATATAAATAATGATTCACTGAAAATCATACAAAATGCTAAGCTCGAACCATTTTTGAAGAATGCTAAACCATTAGAAAAATTTCAATTTGAGCGTTTAGGTTATTTTTGTGTTGACTCAAAATATTCAACAGAGAATAAATTAGTTTTCAACAGAACAGTAACTTTGAAAGATAGCTGGAATCCGAAAAAATAAATTATTTTGAAATACGGAATTTGACAGACTAAATTTTTATTTTTTCTATAGCTTTCTGAATTCTCTTGATTACTTCATCCTTACCGAGAATAAAAAGTAAATCAAACATTCCGGGACCTGTGCTTTGTCCTGAAACAGCAAGTCGAAGTGGATGAATCAACTTTCCTTTGCTAATTTCAAGTTCTTCTGCAACTTTATTCAAGGCACTTTCAAAATCAACTTTTTGTGAGTTTTCAAGTTTTGAAAATTCATCAATCAATTTATTTAAATGTTCTGCTGTATCAGATTTCCAGTTTTTTTCAATTGACTTTTGCTCGTATTCTTTGGGCTCTTCATAAAAATATTTACAATTAGTAATGAATTCGGAAACGAATGTAACTCTTTCTTTCATTGCTGAAATTACTAAAAGCAAATAATCATCACTGAGATTTTTTTGTGCTAAATCTGATTTTTTAATTTCTTCTTTTAATAGTAAAAGAATCTCTTTGTCGGATTTATGACGTAAGTGTTCAGCATTTAGTGAATTAAGTTTGACAATGTCAAAAACAGCTCCGGACTTATTAACACTCTCCAGTGAAAATGCTTCGATAAGTTCATTCATTTGATAAAACTCTTTGTCATCACCAGCATTCCAACCGAGCAATGCTACAAAATTTATCAATGCTTCCTTCAAATAACCCTTATCACGATAATCTTCAACTGCAACATCGCCTTGTCTTTTACTAAGTTTTGATTTATCAGGATTTAGTAAAAGTGGAAGATGAGCAAAGATGGGTCTCTGCCATCCGAAGGCATCGTAGAGAATTACGTGCTTTGGTGTTGATGAAAGCCATTCTTCGCCACGAATTACATGCGATATTTCCATCAAGTGATCATCAATTACATTTGCAAGATGATAGGTAGGATAACCATCACTCTTAATTAAAACTTGATCATCAATATTAGAACTATCGAACTCAACACGTTTACGAACAACATCATCAAAAATAATTTTCTGATTCGGTTGAACATTTAATCTTATAACAAAAGGAATCTTTTCATTCAATCTTTTCTGAATTTCTTCCTGAGTTAATGTCAAGCAATGCTTATCATACTTCATTTGTGGAACTTTAAGTTTTTCTTGCTCTTCACGAAGCTGTTGCAATCTTTCTTGTGTGCAGAAGCAATAATATGCATTACCTGAAGCAATCAGTTCATCAGCATATTTTTTATAAATATCAAGACGCTGGGATTGCATATAGGGACCATAATCACCGCCGATATCAGGACCTTCATCATAATCAAGTCCAGACCATTTAAGTGCTTTGATTAGATTTTCAACTGCACCTTCAACATAACGATTTCTGTCAGTGTCTTCAATTCTAAGAATGAATTTACCGTTATTTTTTCTTGCAAAAAGAAAATTGTATAAGGCAGTTCTCAATCCTCCAACATGTAAATATCCAGTTGGACTCGGAGCGAATCGTACTCTGATTTTATTTTCCATAAATGTAATGGATTATTTCAATTGCAATCTTTTTTCAGTATAGAATTTTACCTTTTCGATGAATTCTTGAGAATCGATTGGTTTGGGGATATAGTCAGTAGCTCCTGCTTCAAGGCATCTTTCACGATCGCCTTTCATTGCAAAAGCTGTTAATGCAATAATTGGAGTGTCTTTGTAATCTGGCATCTCACGAATTTTCTGCGTTGCTTCGAATCCGTTCATAACAGGCATTTGCATATCCATCAAAATCAAATCAAATTTTTGTTGCTTAACTGCTTCAAGTGCTTGCAATCCATTTTCAACAACGACGATTGATTCGAAATTATTTTTCTTTAATAATCTTGTAACAATTATCTGTGAATGTTTGTAATCTTCAACAAGGAGAATTTTATAAGCATCAGAACTGAGTTTTACTTCTTCAGGTTTTTTAGGTTCATCAGCTCGGTTAATCAAAGATGCGACTGCGTCAGCAAGGTCTTCCATTTTAGTGCTATTCTTATGAAGCAACTCAGTGAACATTCCTTCAACTTTTTTAAGTTCTTCCTGATAAGTTTCTTTACCTGTGTAAATTATTATCGGAAGATTGAAAAATTTCTTCTTTGATTTGATCAATTTTATTAATTCGAAGCCATTGATTATCGGCATATCCAAATCAATTATTGCAAGATCGAGATGAGTATTTTCGATATAGTCCATTACTTTAGAAGAATCACTCAAAGCAATAGTATTGAAACCAACTTGCTCAACAGTGCTTTTAACTAAATTCAAAGTAGGTAAGTCATCATCTACAATTAAAATAGTTGAGTCTTTTTTAAGTTTGTAACTCATTAAAGTTTCAACTAAATAGCGATAGTTGATTGGCTTTTGAAAATACTCGACTGCACCCATCATAAAAGCTTTTTGTTCTTCAGCTTCAACGCTTAAAACAATAATTGGAGTATGACGAACATTTGGATGAGCTCTCAATTGTTTCATCAATTCAAAACCACTTATTTCAGGAAGATTAACATCAACCATAATAGCAAGGAAAATTTCATTTTCAACAAGACTAAGAGCTTTTTTATATGAATTGACTATTAGAGGATCATATCCCCACTTTGTTAAGTAATTGCTCAATAATTTGGAAGTGGCATAATCATCTTCAACAACGAGGATTTTATTTTTACTTACTGTTGGTTTTGGAATTTGATCGAGCTGTTGCTGGATTTTCTGATGAATGTCGGCTACGATTGTAAAGTCAATTATGTTTCCTTTTCCAATATTGCTATTTACGGTGATGTAACCACCGAGTATTTCAATATATTTTTTTACTAAGAATAGACTCAGTCCTGTAAGCATTCCTGATTTTGCACTGAAGGATTCTTGCAGTCCAAATGGTTTGAAAAAATCGGCAAGTTTTTTAGTTGTTAATCCGCCACTGGTGTCAATTATTCTAAATTCAAGAACTTTGTTTGAAGCTGATTTAACTGTGAGAGATATTCTTCCTCGCTCAGTTAGTTTGATTGAATTTAGTATTAGAGTTTGAAGAATAAATTTTAATTTCTGTGAATCGAGATTTATAGAAGTTGTGAGTGACTTATCAATATCAAAAATAATTTCTACAAATTTGTTTTCAGTTTTTGATTTAATTCCTGAAATTATATCAGATATGAAGTCATTGAGATTGACGGCAGTAAAATTTGGCTTAAGAACACCACTTTCAATTTTACTGATATCAATTAAATCATTGAGTAATGCAAGAAGAGAAAATGCATTCTCTTTCAGATTTGATAGATAATCATTTTGAGCAGGAGATAAAGATTCTTCGCTTAGTAAGGAAGTAAATCCTACAATGCTGTTAGCTGGAGTTCGTATTTCTTGCGCTAAAGAAGAAATTATCATACTCACAGAATTTTCGACACTACCTTTTCCAAGTATCCAGATATCTAAAACAGTTTTGATAAACCTCGCAATCGAATTCATTTTATCAATATCAGGATTATTGAAACTATCATTCCTCGATACTTTCAATAATACTTCAGAACCATTTGAAAGTGGAATAACAACACAGCCTTCGTTTAACACTCTGTCAGTTAAATAAATTTTACAATTACTTGTCGGAGTGAAATTTATCTTTTGGGGTGATTTTATTGCTTCACAATTTTCGCATTGCTGAATAGAATTAATTTCGAGATTCTTTTTGACAGAGCCAGATCGTCCTATCAGTTCAATGTTGAAATTAGGATTAATCTTAAATAATGCTACTGCTTCAAATTCAAATTCCGAAACTAAAATTTCGCATAATTTATTTGGTAAATCTGAATATGATTTAATAGATGATTGTATTACATCATCTAATTGCAATAAGTAATTTATCTTGGCTGAATTCATACTATTCTTAAATTTTAGGTTTTAACTATTCTACTAAAGTTTCAGATGCTGGTTAAAGCACTGTACAACATCAATTTTATTTTGATTTTGTGAAAAATAACAAATAAATCTGAAAAAAATAATTTTTAATGGAGGTTTTTATAAGAAAAAGGCTTTTTAGTGATTGAAAAATTTGTCAATAATAGAGAAAACTTCCTTGATTTTGAATTTCATTTAAGCAAGTACAATTCTTTAACTATTGTTTAAATCAAATTTCATATCTTAGTTTGGAATAAAAATAATATCAAATTTGAAGCGAAATTCGATTTTAATAATCTCTGGAATTTTTATACTGCTATCTATTGAAAACTTTTCTCAGGATAGAACTAATTATTTCGTTGCCACTGATACCTTTAAAGTTAATCTTGATAACAAGTATTTTATTAATCAGACAAACATTTATCCTAATTCAGAAATTATTATTCTCAAAAACAGAATCTTGAGTAAGCAAGCTTATTCGATTGATTATCGAAAAGGATTTTTTTCAATTCATGATACAGTTGCTTATTCGATATTTGATACGTTAGTTATATCTTACCTTTCATTGCAATTAGGACTAGAAAAAGAATACAAACGAAGAAGCCTTGTTTACAATATTTTTGATAATCAGGAAGAAGTAAAAGCAACAGTTAAAACAGAGACAAAGCCATTAACTACTGAGAGCATTTTTGGAAGCGGACTTCAAAAAAGTGGTACTCTGGTAAGAGGATTTACAGTCGGGACGAACAAAGATTTTTCCCTTAAAAGTGGGCTTCGGCTTCAACTTTCTGGAAATCTTTCAGAAGATATTGAAATTGTTGCTGCACTAACAGATGAAAACACTCCAATTCAACCAGAAGGAAATACAGAACGTTTGGATGAACTTGATAAAGTTTTCATTCAAGTGAAACATCCTACTGCGATTGGTACTTTTGGAGATTATCAGCTTCAACAAAGATTCGGTGAATTCGGAGTGATTGATAGAAAACTTCAAGGACTGATGGGTGAGTTCAAATTAGATAATTACAGAGGTTATATTTCATTTGCCGGATCAAAAGGAAAGTTTAATTCGAATAATTTTAATGGACTTGATGGTGTTCAGGGACCTTATCGTTTATCAGGAGCTAATAATGAGAGAGATATAATAATTATTGCAGGAACTGAAAAAGTTTTTCTTGATGGAATAGAACTTAAGCGTGGCGAAAATAATGATTACACAATCGAATATTCTAACGCTACAATTACTTTCACTCCCAAAAGAATTATTACATCAGCAAGCAGAATAAGTGTTGATTTTGAATATACTGACAGGCAATTCAGCAGAAATTTTTTTGGAAGTGGGTTCTCTTCTAAATTTTTTAATGAAAGATTAAATATTGGTTTTCAATTTTTAAGGGAAGGTGACGATCAAAATTCGCCAATTGATATAGTACTTTCAGAACAAGATAAACAAATACTAAAAGAAGCTGGTGATGATAGGAATAGAGCTGTTAAGTCCGGAGTAAATTTAGCGAAGCCCGATTCATTGGGAATGATTAAAGGAATTTATGTTGCGAGAGATACAATAATTTCAGGAAGTCAATTTACTTATTACATTTACGCACCCGGAGATTCAAATGCGATTTATAACGTTTCATTTTCTTACGTAGGAGAAGGACAAGGTGATTACATAAGAGAAAGTATTGGATTCTATAAATTTGTCGGGAAAAATGCTGGCTCATATTTACCAATTACATTTTTGCCAATTCCACAATTAAAACAACTTGTTAATGTTTCTCTTTCAACAGAACCATTCAAAAAAATATTTTTAAATTTTGATATTGCTTCAAGTTCGTGGGATAAAAATAGATTTTCTTCTTTGGATGATGATGATAATCAAGGTTATGCTTTTAATTTTTTGATGAGGATTGAACAGAAAAATTTGAGTTTCAATGATATCAATTTAGGGAAAGGAAGTTTCTTTTTCAGAAAAAGATTCATTGATGAAAAGTTTGTATCGTTTGATAGATTCAATGAAGTTGAATTTAACAGATATTATAATATAACTACTCAAACTAAGCCAACAAACGAAAGCTTGACTGAACTAGGAATTTCTTATTTACCAATCGAACAACTTCAAATAAGTTCAAACTTCGGCTCAGTAAAAAAGGGTGATGATTTTTCATCGAATAGATATAATAATTTTATCAGATTTTCAGATCAAAACAATTTTGCTATTGAATACAATCTGGATTATGTGAGTACTTCAAATTCTGCATTACGAAATAAATGGTTCCGTCACAGAGGAAATGCTTTTTACAAAATCTGGAATGTAAAACCCGGAATTGAATTTTTAGCTGAAGATAAGTCTGATTATCGAACTAATAAAGATTCACTTCTGCTTGGTAGTCTTAAATACATTGAAATATCTCCTTATGCTGAACTGATGAATATAAGTGGCTTCAGGTTTCAAACTAAAAATTCTTTCAGACAAGATTTTCTGCCATTGAATGGAATTTTGGTAAAAGAATCTAACTCTGCTTTATATTCTGTTGATTTAAGCTATTCAGCAATTCGTGAAGTTTCTACATCACTGAATTTTGGATATAGAGACAAAAAGTTTTCAAATGACTTTAAGCAACTTGGATTTTTAGATAATCAGTCAATTGTCATTCGTTCTCAATCTCGATTTAATCTATTCGAAAGATTTGTCGATGGCGATTTATTTTATGAAGTATCAACTCAAAAATCTGCTCGGCTTCAAAAGGTTTTTGTTAGAGTTGAAAGAGGTACAGGAAATTATAAATATCTCGGCGATTTGAACAATAATGGAATTGCTGATGAATTTGAATTTGAGCCAACTATTTTCGATGGAGATTATATTTTAATTACAGTTCCAACTGACCAATTATTCCCTGTAATTGACTTGAGAACAAGTACCCGTTGGAAATTAGATTTTAGTACGTTTTCTAATGATGATAGCTTCATTTCTGAAATCTTAAATGCTCTTTCGACTGAAACTTTTTGGCGTATCGAAGAAAACAGTAAAGACACAAAGTATTCGAATATTTATTTATTGAAATTATCAACTTTTCAGAATGAGGCAACTACTATAAGAGGTTCAAATCTTTTTCAGCAGGATATTTTTATATTTGAAAATCAACAAGACCTTAGCTTCAGAATAAGATTTGCGGAAAGAAAATCCTTAAACGAATTCAGTGCAGGTTTTGAAAAAGGATTTTATCAGGAAAGAAGCTTGAGGATAAAATTCAGAATGATTCAGGAGGTAAATAACCAAACTGATATTTCAAATGTAATTGATAATCTTAGCACATCATCATTCTCAAATAGGGCGAGGAGAATTTCCAGTAATTTTGTTACATCTGATTTTTCTTACAGACCTTCGAGAGTCATGGAAATCGGATTCAGATTCAGAACAGGTAGAAGTGAGGATAGATTCCCTCAAAATCCTACGATTGTTGACTTAAATTCACAATCAATAAGATTTAATTTATCATTTTTAGGAACCGGAAGATTAAGAATTGAAGTAGAGAGAAATGAATTATCTGCAAACACTACAATCAATCAAATTCCATTTGAAATCACGGGTGGAAATCTTTTAGGTAAGAATTTCTTGTGGCGTTTTAATTTCGATTATCGCTTATCATCAAATTTGCAGACAACTTTAAGTTATGATGGAAGGTCTCAGGGAAATTCCAAAACAATTCATCAGGCGAGGGCAGAGGCAAGAGCATTTTTCTAATTTAGTTTAATAACTCAGGAGAATATTTTGAAAATATCAACAAATTTTATCGAAGCTCACATTATAAGAGAGAGGGAAAATCAAATTGAATTTCTATTATTGAAACGATCTTCTAATCAATGGTTTCCCAATTTGTGGCAAATGGTTTCAGGTAAGATAAAAGAAGGTGAAAAAGCGTTTCAATCTGCAATAAGAGAAATACAGGAAGAAACTGGACTTAAACCTGAAAAGTTTTGGGTGTTACCAAACATAAATTCATTTTATTTAGTTGAAGATGAATCAATAAACTTAGTTCCCGTTTTTGTTGCAAAAGTTGATTTTAATTCTGAGATTAACATAAGCTCAGAGCATTCAGAGTTTAGATGGGTCAGTGGAAGTGAAGCTAAAGAATTACTTGCCTGGCCTGGACAAAGAAGATCAGTTGATATTATTGAAGAATGTTTCGATATATCGAAAAAATCTTTTTTATATTTAATGGAGATAAAGTTGGAATACTGAGTTGATTTTCTTTTGATTTTAAGACTTATAAAAATATATTTGTTACCTGAATTTTTAGAAATAATTGAATAAGTTAAATTATCATTCAATTATAAAGTTAAGTTCTTTGAGAAGATGTTAAAGATATAATACTGAGCTTACGGGGCGTAGCGCAGCCCGGTTAGCGCGCCTGCCTTGGGAGCAGGAGGTCGCAGGTTCAAATCCCGCCGCCCCGACGAATTCTGATTTGCGCCCGTAGCTCAACAGGATAGAGCATCAGCCTTCTAAGCTGAGGGTTAGTGGTTCGATTCCACTCGGGCGTACGAAAAAGAATTCTGTGTTCTCTCGTTAATGGAAATTTAACAACGCTTAAGTTTATTAAGCTG
>OGCI01002739.1_pt1 | contig 10925 bp, 10 predicted proteins | sample 1570021 | NCBI WGS metagenome assembly OGCI01 (sample SAMN06264664, study PRJEB24512) | hot springs metagenome | isolation source: Hot spring water | place: South Africa: Tshipise | collected 2015-06-21
TTTTGTTTGTCGGGATGATAGGGTGGTCTCTCAATCTTTTTCAACCCGGAAAGCGCCTACTGAGACGATACAGCATCGTGCCGGTTCACTTAATGGTGGACACATGATCCCTGCACTCGCCAGCTTCCTGCGTCCGCTTTAAGGATTCGTCCGCGGTGAGATACCCCGGGCTTTGATGGGACCTCGCGTGACCGCATACGTCATTCCATTTATACGCCGGAAGGTTTCCTTGCTCGCCGGGAGACCGCTCGCGAAAAAGACGGGGACGCAAACGGCCTTAACCCGCGCGCGCCCAAAACCGCCTACTTCGCCTCGTACCAGGAGGGGCCCAAGCCTATCTCCACCACCAGGGGCACTTGAAGGGAAACGGCGTTCTCCATCTCCTCCCGCACCAGGCACGTCATGGCCTCCGCCTCTCCGGGCTCCACGTCGAAGACCAGTTCGTCGTGGACCTGGAGGATCATACGGGAGAGCATCCCTTCCTCGTGGAGCCGCTTGTGGATGCGCAACATGGCTAACTTTATGACGTCGGCGGCGCTGCCCTGAATGGGGGTGTTGAACGCCAGCCTCTCACCCAGCTTGCGCAGGCGCACGTTCCCCTCCAGTAGCTCGGGTATCTCCCGCCTCCGTCCCAGCAGGGTGGTCACGTAACCCTGGCGTGAGGCTTCCGATACGGTGCGGTCAAGATAGCCGCGCACCTCCGGGTATTTGCGGAAATAGGCCTCTATGTAACGCTCCGCCTCAACTTCGTCGATGGCGAGCTGCTCCGCCAGCCCGTAGGGACTCATCCCATAGATGATCCCGAAATTGATGACCTTGGCACGGCGGCGTTGCTCCTCGTTCACCTCGTTAAAGGGGATGCCGAAAACCTCCGACGCCGTGGAGGCGTGGATGTCCAGGCCTTCCGAGAAGGCTCGCCGCAGACCCTCGTCGCCCGATAGGTGGGCGAGAATCCTCAGCTCGATCTGGGAATAGTCCGCGGCCAGTATGCTGCCTTGCGGGGAGGTGGGCAAGAAGGCGCGGCGTATGTTCTTTCCCAGGGGGGTGCGTACCGGTATGTTCTGCAGGTTGGGGTTGCTGGAGGAGAGTCTCCCGGTAGCCGTGACCGTCTGGTTGAAGCAGGCGTGCAGCCTGCCGGTGTCGGGATCCACCATCCTGGGCAGGGCGGCGACGTAGGTGTTCAGGAGCTTGGACAGCTCACGGTAGCGCAGCAGCACCTCTGCGATCGGGTGCTTGTCCCGCAACGCTTGAAGCACGCTGACGTCCGTGGCATAGCCGGTCTTCGTCCGCCTCACCGGCGTCAGCTCGAGGGTCTCGAAGAGGACACGGGAAAGCTGCTGGGGAGAATTGAGGTTGAAGGGCTCCCCGGCCATCTCGTGCGCCCGCTTTTCAAGCTCATCGAGCTCCTCCTTCAGTTCCTTCTCCATGGAGGCCAGAACCTCCCCATCCAGGCGCACGCCGCAGATCTCCATCTTCGCGAGCACCTCCTGCAGGGGCATCTCCACCCCCTCGAAAAGGGAGCGCAGGTCCCGGAGGTTCATCTCCGCCTTGAGCGCATGCACGAGGCGCTCGAGGACCATGGCATATGAGAGGTCCTCCCCTTTCTCCTCCGGCTCCTCCTCCAGTAGGTCAAGCTGCGCCTCCCTCTCTCCCGCCGGCGAAACACCCAGGAAACGCCGGGCGATGGCGTCGAGGTCATGCGTCGACCCCGAGGGGTTAACCAGGTAGGAGGCCACCTGCACGTCGAAATCACATGCGGGCATTATGCGGCAGGCCTTGGCGCACTGCACCATGAAATCCTTTCCGCGGTAACAGGCCAGGCGCAGCCCACGCAGCGACGTGAGATTTTCCAGAAAGACGCGCAGCTCCTCGACATCCCCCCGCGACGACAGGGGCATGTGGCAGACGCGACTTCCCGCCGCCACGGCGACCGCTCTCATCTCGCCTCTGGTGAACCCCTCGCCCGCGATACGGGGGAAAAGGTAAATCTCCCCTCTCCGCTCCGCCTCCTGCAGGAGATCCCTCCAGCCGCTCTCCTCCGCCTCCTCGTCCGCCCTTTCCCGTGCATATGCCGGCGCGGCCGCCCCGGCGACTTCCTCTCCCCGGAAGAGATCCTCCCGCAGGGATTGCAGCCTTTCGTACAGCTTGCGGAACTCTAAGGATGAAAAGAGGCTGTGCACGGCCTCTTCGTCCCAAGGCCTCAATTGCATGTCTTTCAGTTCCGGCAGGGAAAGGGGAACGTCTCTGCGCAGTGAGGCGAGATCGCGGCTCAGGTAGGCGCTTTCGCGGTGCTCCTCGAGCAGGCGCCTCCATTTGGCATTCTTCATTTCGTGCAGGTGCGCATAGATCTCATCCAGGGAACCATATTCCGCTATCAGAGAAGCCGCGGTCTTTTCCCCGAAGCCCGGGACGCCGGGGATGTTGTCGGACACGTCCCCCTTAAGAGCCAGGTAGTCCACCACCTGTCTCGGTCTTATGCCCAGCTTCTCCTCGACCTTGCTCTCGTCGTAAACGAGGATGTCCGTGATGCCACGGCGGTTGGCTACCACCTTTACCTTTTCTCCGACGAGTTGCAGGGCGTCGCGGTCGCCGGTGACGATGAACACCTCCGCCTCGCCCGGCAGGAGGGTGACGAGGGTCGCGAGCACGTCGTCGGCCTCGTAACCCTCCTTCTCGAGGCAAGCTATCCCCATCGCCTCCAGGACTGCGCGGATGAGGTCCATCTGTTCCCGGAGGGAATCTGGCATGGGCTTGCGGTGCGCCTTGTATTCCTCGAAACGCTCTATGCGGAAATCCGGCCTGCCCCGGTCGAAAGCGACGATCACCGCATCGGGCTTGAAGTCCTCCAAGACCTTGATGAGCATGGAGACGAAGCCGTAAACCGCGTTGGTCACCTGACCCGAGGAGGTGGCCAAGTCCGCCGGAAGAGCATAGAAAGCGCGGTAGGCCAGGCTGTGGCCGTCGATGAGCACGTATCTGTCCGCCAAAGTCCCGCGCGACCCCCTTCCCCCTCTCGGTCCTGGCCACCGGCGCGGCTCCCGCTTGGAGGCTCGGGGACGGGGCCTTGCGACCCCGTCCCCTCACCCAAGGAGAACGTATCTTGATGATAATACCCCTTGACGACAAAATCCCCCGCGCCGGCCTTGCCCGCGCTTAGAGGTTTGCCCGCTTCCCTCGTGGCGGCATTTCATCGCCGGGAGCCGCGGCTTGCCTTGAAAAAAGGCCCCGTCCCGCGAGGCCCTTTTGGTGGTGCCGAAGGCCGGACTCGAACCGGCACGGGGTCACCCCCACTGGTTTTTGAGACCAGCGCGTCTACCCGTTCCGCCACTTCGGCAGCAGCGATAAACCTGCTATCGATGCCTATTTTAGCATCGGCGCATGTGATGGTGAATGCCTTTAAGGTTACGCAGGTCTTGCCGACACAGCTTTTCTGAGAGCCCGCGAACGCCGCGGCAGGGCACGGCAGGGAAAGATCACGGGATGAGCTTGGTGCCGCCTGACTTTACGTACCATTTTCCCCCGTGGTTCTCGATGTATACCACGAGCCCGTCGTCGGCTGTCAAATCCTGTTCTGGCCCGCTTTCCCTGACTACCCTACCGGACTGCAGGTAGGCGTAGGCCATGTACCTGTCCTTCTTCTCCACCCGGAATTTCACCTCGCGGAACTCTCCTCCCGCGCCGAGATAATCAGTCACCTTGTCGAACAGCAATTGCGCCGAGCCCCTGTCCTCCTCCATGAGAAGCGATATAAAGGACTCCTCCTCGCGCTCGTTTACCGCATCTATGAGTTGGCCCGCCCTTTTCCCCGGCGAGGGGTTGCCCCAAACGGTGAAGCTGAGCACCAGCCAGGCGACGACGGCCAACAAGACCAGGATATACAGCGCCATGCTCGTGCGGAATTTCCTTACCTTGGCTTCCACGACACGGCTTCTCCGTGGCCCGGGGCCCGCCACGTCCCCCCGCCACTCGCTGGGAGAGGCGGGCTTCTTGATGGCACCGGGAACATCCCCTCCCGGGGGAAGGCCTTCCCCGACGTAGGGCTGGCGGAGGCGCTGCATGCAGAGCGAGCAGAACTCCGCCCTGTCCGGATTTTCCGCGCCGCACTGGGGACAAATCATGGCCAAACCTCCTTGGGATATTTCGACGGTTCAGCCCATATACCTTTTCTCGGCCAGCCATCCCCCCAGCGCACCCAGGGGAAACAGCAGGAAGACCGCCACCAGGATACCCACCAGGCTGAAGGTCTGTGGCAGGATGGGCCTGCCCGTGAAGAACAGGGTGAGGATGAAAGCGATTAAAGGCTGCCAGAAAAAGACCACCCCCGCCACGCAGGCTATCCTGTAAATCCAGCCCTTTTCCCTTTCCATGGCCTCCATGGATATACGATAACCGCCCCATATGATGAGCAAGGCTTCGGCCGCGAACTGCATGCCCAACCCGAGGTAATAGCCGGATTCGCTGCCGCTGAAGATGGCGTTTACGATGAAGAGGCCGACGAGAAGGCTCGCGGAGAAGAGCAGGATGAACGCCAGCAGGGAATGCTTTAGGACCAGGAGCGCCTTGTCCCCGGTGCTCCTTCTCCACACCGACCTCTGGATCGGGACGCCCGCTGCAGCAGCAGGTTTCACGCCCGCGCCGGGGCCCCCGCCATATCCACGTGCGCTCTCTCCTGCCGCGCGGAAGCCGCCTTCACCCGATTCCATGGTCATGGCACGGAAACCACTCGGAGATACATAAGCCGTCGCGGGAGGAGTGCCTGGAAGGCTGGCGGCGGCAACCGCCTCGGGAAGCGCTTGTCCGGGAGCGGGGGAACCGGCGCCGGAGGGCGCAAGTTTCGCCAGGCAGAGGGAGCAGAAGGTGGCCTGCGGGGAATTTTCTGACCCGTAATGGGGACAGGTGCTCATATGGCGGCCTTCCTCTCCTCACGTTCCGTGAACATATACAACGCAATCAACTTGATTATCGTCGTAAAACCTTGCCGGCTGTAAAGTTTCCCGCCGCGTAGTCTCAACCTCCACGCGTTACGTCATCCGAAGGGATGTCGACGGTGGCGCCCGGGAGGACGCGGTAGAAACAGGAGCGTTCTCCCGTGTGGCACGCCGGGCCGATCTGGATCACCTTGACAAGGATCGCGTCCCCGTCACAATCGTAACGGATTTCACGCACGAACTGCCGGTGCCCGGATGTCTCACCCTTGCACCACAACTCGCCCCGGCTGCGGCTCCAGAACCAGGTCCTCCCGGTCTGCAGGGTGCGGCGTAGCGATTCCTCGTTCATGTAGGCCACCATGAGCACCTCGCCGTTCTCCGCATCCTGGACGATGGCGGGGATGAGGCCTTTTTCGTCGAATATCAGCTTCGGTTCCTCCAATTACATGCACCTCTCTTGCTTTTCCCGATTTGGTGAGGCGGGAACGACCTCATGGCGGCGCCCCGCCTCACCCCTCCAGCATGGCGTCCTCGCCCAGGTAGATGTGCCTGATGTCCTCGCTGCGCAACAGCTCGGAGGACTCACCCTCCAGCCTGATCTTGCCGGCGCGCATGACGTATCCGTAATGTGAAACGCTCAGGGCTATCTGGGCATCCTGCTCCACCAGCAGAATGGTCAGGCCCTCCTCGTGCAAGCGTCTCAGGCATGCGAAGATGTCCTTAATCACCATGGGTGCGAGCCCCATGGAGGGCTCATCGAGCAAGAGGACGCGGGGGCGGGACATGAGGGCCCTCCCTATGGCCAGCATCTGCTGCTCCCCCCCGGAAAGGGTTCCCGCCTGCTGGTGCATGCGCTGGGCCAGGCCGGGGAAGAGGTCGCGCACGAAATCGAAATCCTTTTTCACCTCGCGCGCGTGGCGGCGCCCGGAGCGCAGATACGCTCCGAGCATCAGGTTCTCCTCCACGGACATGGAGGCGAAGACCTGCCTGCCTTCTGGCACGTGGGATATTCCCATGCGCACAATACGGTGAGGCTCGAGGTTGGCGATATTGGCGCCCACGTACCTTATCTCCCCGTAGCGGGTGGGAATGAGGCCTGAAACGGCCCTCAAAAGGGTCGTCTTGCCGGCCCCGTTGGCGCCGACGATGGTGGTAATCTTTCCCGCCCGCACCCAGAGATCCACGGCGCGCAATGCCTCGATATTCCCGTAGAAGGCGGAGAGGTTGCTTATCTCCAGCAAGGTGAAGAACCTCCTCGCTGCGCGGGATTCCCATTACGACGTCCCTTGCCTGCCCTCGGCTTCACCGCGATACGCCTCCTGTCACTCAAGCTCCGATCCCAGATAGGCCTCGATCACCCTGGGGTCATTGCGCACTTCCTCGGGCGTCCCCTCCGCGATCACCTCACCGTAATCCAGGACCAGAACTTCCTCGGATATCCTCATGACCAGGCCCATGTCGTGTTCCACCAGAAGGACGGTGATGCCCATGTCCCTTATCCGGTAGATGAGCTCTCCCAGCTCCCTCGTCTCGTAGGCGTTCAACCCCGACGCCGGCTCGTCCAGGAGAAGCAGCTTCGGTCGGGTGGCCAAGGCGCGGGCCATTTCCAACAGGCGTTGCTGGCCGTAAGGAAGGGACCCGGCGGGGCTGTCGGCCTGCATTTCCAGGCCTACCAGGTCGAGGTAGCGCGTCGCTTCCTCCGCGATCCAGGCCTCTTCCCTCCTCGCGCGTGGGAGCCGCAGGGAGCATCCGACCATCCCGGAGCTTGTGCTCTTGTGCAAGCCAACCATCACGTTCTCCTGTACCGTCATCTGGGAGAAGATGCGCACCGTCTGGAAGGTGCGCGCTACGCCCATGGCGCATATGCGGTGGGGAGGTAACCCCAGGAGGGACTTCTCCTCGAAGATCACGCTTCCCTCGTCGGGCTCGTAGATGCCCGTCAGAAGGTCGTAGAGGGTGGTCTTGCCGGCCCCGTTGGGCCCTATAATGGCCTTGATGGCCTCTTTGCGCACCATGAAGGAGACGTTCTTCACCGCCGCCAGTCCGCCGAAGGTCTTGGTAAGGCTCTCCGCGGCCAGCAGGTGCTCGCCTGGCGCAAAGCCTGGCGCGCCGCCTTCCGTTCCTCCCGCCGTTCGCGCTACATTCATGACACGTTCACCTTACCGCCTGCCGACGCTCTCTCGCCGGACGAGCATGACCCTTGCATGCCTCTCCCGCCCTGTGGCGAATCTCGCATCCCAAACAGCCTCCAAGACCGACCCCGCTCACTCCATGGCCTTCTTCCGGAAGGGATTGACGAAGGGGCTGCGGCGGTACCGCACCATGTCCGACAGGCCCCGCGTGATCCCTGCGGGCATGAAGATCATGGTCAAAACGAGGATGAGGCCGAAGACCATGCCCTCGTAGTTGCTGTACTTCTCCACCCAGCGGGGAACCTCTCCCAGCCACTTGGGTAGGGCCTCCACGATCTTGGGTATGAAGGTTATCAGCCCCGCTCCCGCCACGGCTCCCCAGATGCTCTCCATTCCCCCCACCACCACCATGGTTACGAGCTGTATGGAAAGGACGATGGTGAAGAGGTTGGGGTCTATATACCCCTGTACGTGTGCGAATATGCCTCCCGCCAGGCCGGCCAGTGCCGTGGAGAGCACGAACACCTTTATCTTCTCCCATGAGACGTTCACCCCCATGACCTCCGCCGCCACCTCGGACTGGTGCAGGGCACGCATGGCCCTCCCCAGCCGAGAACGCACCAGGTTTGAGCAGAGCAGCAGGACGATGAGGGCGATAACCCATATGAAATAGTATTCCGCGCGCAGGTAATCCCTCGCCTCGCCTATCCTCATGCCGGGAAGGGAGAGCGGCGGGATGTTGCGTATCCCGTCGTTGCCTCCCGTCAGCCATGTCATCTCCCGCAGGAAGACGAAGAGCACGATGCCCACGCCGAGGGTGGCCATGGCCAGGTAATGCCCCTTCAAGCGCAGCACCGGCGCCACCAGGAAGCCGAAGGCGATGGCGACCAGCACGGCCATGATGATGCCCAGCCAGGGCGGGAAATGGGCCTTCACCGTGAGGATGGCCGATGTGTAGGCGCCTATGCCGAAGAAGGCCCCATGCCCCAGGGATATCTGCCCCGCGTAGCCCATGAGTATGTTCAACCCCACCGCCACGATGGTATATATTCCCACCAGGCGCATGACCATCACCAGCGGGATGCCCAGGGGCTTGGAGAGGGGTTTGGCCCAGAAGGGCATAACCGCGATGAAGGCCACTAGGGAGAGGAAGACGACGTGCCGGCGGGCGAGGAAAAGCGCCTCACCCAGGAAACCTCCCCTGCGTTCTCCTTTCCCGGCTGCAGCGACCTCCTGCAGTGAGTCTTCGCGTTTCTCTTCCATGTGCCCTTACACCTTCTCCACCATTCCCTTTCCCAGGATTCCCTGGGGGCGAAGGAGCAAGACCATGATGAGCAGGATGGAGGCCACTGCCCCTTTATACCCCGTGGATATCCCCATGACCACGGTGAGGAAGCCGGGGATCAACTCCTCGAGCAAACCAAGGACCAGACCGCCGGTAACCGCGCCGAAGGTGTTTCCCAGGCCACCCACCACGGCAGCCGTGAAGCCCTTGACTCCCAGATCAAGGCCGATGGAATAACTGGCGTAGGGAGCATTTGCCAGTCCCGCCACGCTTCCCAGGGCGGCCGCAAGGAGAAACGAATAGAAGGACATGCGTGATACGTCTATGCCCACCAGGCAGGCGGCCTGGCGGTTTACGGAGCATGCGCGCATGGCCCTACCTGCACGCGTGCGGCTGAAGAAGACGTAGACCAGCAGGACGCTGATCACCGTCAAACCCAGCACCCACAGGAACTGGCGGGGCACGGTAGCTCCCGGGAGCGAGATGTTCCCGGGCGTGAACTCCGGTACCTTGTAAGCCTCGTTGGGCCATAGCACCCTGCCCAGGGATTTGAAGAATATCGACGCGCCTATGGTGGCGATGATGGCGGTGAGCACGCTCGCCCGTCGCAGCGGGTATATCATCAGCCTCTCCATGCAGGCACCGATGAGCCCCGTGGCGGCGATGGCCAGCAACACTGCCAGGGGGAGGGACAAGCCGGCGGAGACGGCCAGCGCATAGGCGAAAAGCCCGCCGAACATGGAGAACTCCCCCTGGGCGAAATTGATGATCCCCGTGGAGTTGTAGATGATGTTGAAGCCCATGGCCACCAGTATGTAGATGCACCCGTTGGCCAGCCCGTTGGCCAGGTACTGGGGGCAATTACGCAAGAAGTCAACCATGGAGCCTCACGCCCTCGCTTCGCCTTTCCCCAAGCTCGCTTGCGTACACATGTCCCGCCGTCTCCGGATCCTCTCAGCGCCACGCCGTTCGCGCCCGCGTCTCCGCCTTCCACAATCCGGCGTGCAGTTAAAAGCGCCGTCAGCGCCTCCTTTTGAGGCACTTGCCATAAATATAACGTAGTGCGGGATTTTCGTCCGCAACTTTTAAAAACGGCGGCAAATATAAGGGGAGGCCGGACCGTATCCAGCCTCCCCGCCTCTGGCGGCAATGGGCGCTTACTGCTCCGCAGGCTCCCACTGGGAGTTGACGATCTCCACCATCACCAGGTCATCCGGCGAGAGGCCGTTGTGGTCATCGGGCGAGTAGTTGAATATACCCGCCGTGCCCACCAGGCCCTCCGTCTTCTCGATTTCGTCCCGCAGCTCGGCGGGGGTCGCATCGGCCCCCACCCGCTTCAGGGCTTCGGTGATGATGAGAATGGCGTCCCAGCCGTGGCCGGCGAAGGTGTTGATGGGCTGGCCGTACTCTTCCCGGTAAGCCTCGTCGAAATCCTTGATGAACTCGTATTCCTCGGAGCCCGGTTCCAGCACTTTCTCATAGATGAGCATCTTCCCCGCCGGGAAAATGACTCCGTTGGCGGCCTCTCCGGCCAGTTCGATAAACTGCTGGTTGGCTATGCCGTGGCTGCCAACGTAGGGAAGGTCTATCCCTTTGTCCCTCATGCGCTTGGCGATGATGGCCGGTCCGGGATTGGTGCCCCAAACCAGGATGACCTCTGGCTTGGCGGTCATGATGTTGGTGAGGTGCGTGTCCATGGTGTCCTCGGAATCATTGGTCCCGTAGCCCTCGGAGGCCACCACCTGCAGGCCGTATGAATCGGCATGGGATTCAACCACTGCCTTCCCATCGGTCCCGAAGGGATTGGTGTCGTAGAGCAGCCCCACCTTCTTCACCCCGAGCACCTCGCTGATATATTCCAGCGCCTTCTTGCCAGCCTCCGTTGCCGTAGGCGGAGTGCGGAAGATCCACGTGAAGTCCCCGTCCATGATGTTCGCGCCGGCAGCCATGCATACGTGGGGCACGCCGCGCTTGGTGGCCTCCTGCTTCATGGCCAGGGTGGGACCCGTGCCGCTGGACCCGATGAGCGCCACCACCTCATCCTGCTCCAAGAGCTCGACGGTTGCCTGCTGGGCTTTGGTGGAATCGCTCTGGTCATCCTTGATGATCACCTCGACGGTATGGCCGTTTATGCCCCCGCTCTCGTTGAGCCTCTTCACGTAGAGCTCGATGGCGTTGCGTTCCGGCTTGCCTAGCGGCTCGTTTGCCCCGCTCTCCGAGAGCACCACACCGATCTTGATGGGCGCCTTCTCCGCTTCCTCCTTTGCGCCGCATCCCGTGACGGAAAGCAGCGAGACCGCCAGCAGGGCGGCAACGGCCAGGATCACGATCTTGCCTGTGGTTTTCAACTCCTCAACCCCCTTACCGTTTTTCCGGTCTCCGTCTCCGACGGATTCTCCCATGAGCAAAGACTCCAGCTTTAGGCAATATTTCTACCACAATTAAAGCCTCCCTGTAAACCTTGCGTAAAACACGGGTTATTTGTTCCGCGCGCTTCCACGTCTTTAAGGTTCGCCCCGCCCGAGAGCGTTCTCCGTAACTCGGCGGTCCGCGGGCGGATAACGCTCCCCTGATCTCTTT
>OGCI01002740.1_pt1 | contig 10925 bp, 7 predicted proteins | sample 1570021 | NCBI WGS metagenome assembly OGCI01 (sample SAMN06264664, study PRJEB24512) | hot springs metagenome | isolation source: Hot spring water | place: South Africa: Tshipise | collected 2015-06-21
CGCGCAGGTTGGAGGGAACAAAAAGACGGAGAGCCGTTCTCCTGCAGGGGGTGCGCAAAGGGTAGAAACGGCTCTCCGTCATAAACTATCTGTTTTACTGTGATAGATTAGCATTTCTTAGATGCCTCTCCCCTCCTTTCTAGAGGATTCCGATACGATGTGTTCAAAACAACCTCTGGTTTATTCGATATAACCACCTCCTTTCCTCAGGTATGATTGGGTTGATTGGGTATTTCTCTCTGGTTATCACCTCCTTTCTGCAATTATCTTACCCGGTAAGTTTTGCTTCTGCTCTCTCAGCAATGTCAGGGGATTCTTTTGGAAATCTCACCTTAATCTCACAAAATTGATTGTTGACCCTGTGCGTAAATCATCTATACTTTAAAAAGCGGGGTATGGTATGGAAAAGATACTGGACCGTATAAAGAATGCATTGCCTCTGGAAAATTTACTCAAATATCTTCAAATCTTCATTTTCTTTTTTTTGTTAATTGTTTTATGTTTTCGAATCGTGTATGACCTTAAAGCGCTTCATCCTACACTCCAGCAAGAGAAAATTTTTACCCCTCCTGTTTTTTCCACTTTAAACATCACAATCCCGCAATTGTTGCCTTTTCCGCTCTGGAAGATGGCGATGGTTTTTCAACTGGTTCCAGATGCTCCTCTTCCTCCGGGCGAGACGATTTCTTTGCAACTTTCTCTGTCATCAGATTCCATTATTTTTCAGGATAAAGAAGGCAATGTCCTGCCGGAAACCCTGACCCTGACGGCTGGAGGAACCTCTCCCCAGAGTAAAGTAGTGGTTTATCCCAGTCTTCTAGCGGGGACTACTCCGGCTGCCCGGCACAGGGTGATCGTAAAGGTCAGGCAGATGAACCGCTGGGGCGAAAAAACTTTTACCGTTGAACTTCCCGCCCCCAATGATGGCTTATGGCGGTTGATTCTTGAGCGGATTTTGGAACTGTCTATTATCGGGCTGATTCTTCAGCAGTTAGGGGTTTTTATCGATCGGGTAGAAAAGGAAAACCGGGAAGGAGAAGCCAAAGCCCGCCAGTTTCTGGACGAAAGTTCTCCCGAGAAAGTGGGTATTCTGGAAGCCATCCACCGCTGGTCGTTAAAACAAAAAGAATGGAAGGACAGAAGCCGGAAAAAATTGCTGGAGGAAAAACGCCAGCAATGGGCAAATCACCCGAATCATCAAAAACGCTATCTGCAATCCCTTGGGAGATTGTCGGATTCGGACGCGGTTCACTCTCTGGACGAAAGTGTGACGTTCTTTAAGGGGGCGAAATGGTTTGGTGAGAACAAATTAGAAATAAATTTATCGGCTTGCCTGAAAGCCTTAAAAGAAATTCTTGAGGAAAGAGTCTCTGAATCAGACTGGAAGGGAAAAGCCGGGCAGGTTTTGGAGGTCTGGGATCACTTTGATCTCCCTTCCCGGGATGTGATTCTGAAAGCGCTCAAACGGCTTGAGCCTCAAATGCTTCAAATGCTTAAACAGGAGCCTTCAGCGCTGGAAGAGCACCTCTTTAAGACGCCAAATCGCCGCCGGCTTATTCTATTCCTATCCGAAGAGATGCAGGGAAAATTAAAAGCCTATATCCCAGAGATCAAGACGACTCTTGAGGCGATTCCTGAGCCAGAAGACCCCCCAGCGATTAAAGAGTTTTTGAGCCAGCAGTATGGAATTCGCCGCAATCCCTTTGGGGTCGTTTACACCCTGGTAGACCCTCTGGTCTGGAAGACGGCTCTGTTATTACCTCCCAGTGCTGAAGAATGGCTTTTTTCCGGTTCTCCCTGCATATTTCTTCTTCAGGATTTCGAGGATGGCGAGGCTGTCGTGCAGTACACTGCGTATCAACGAATGAACGGGAAAAAGCCCGATGAGTTTGTCCTGTGTGCGCAGTTAAAACCGTCTCGGGACCTTTCCCTCTCGCCGCTTCAACAGGTTACCAGTTCAGTGGCAGAGATCTGGATGGATCTGCTAACGGCAAGTCCATGGACTGCGCTCGATCTACCGCCAGCCCGGCGCGCCCTGCTCGGCAGACTGCTGGTCTGGCGCATGGGAGATGCCTCGGCGCTTCGCCTGCACCTGACGTACAGGCAAGGGGAAGGTCAAAATAAGGATGCCATAGAGGTTTTCTTGGATGAAATCGAAAAGCAAATTGAAAATGGCTGGGAAAATCCTCCTGCGAGGGAATTGTTGATAGAGGGGTGCGCTCTGCGTCCCGTTCAGGTGAAATCTACCTGGTTGCTCCTGCAGGATACTACCTTTCCTGAACAGGATCCCTTGCTTACCCGGTGGTGGCAGGTCTTTTCCAGCCTTGTACCGGAGTTGCTTGCCAGGAATATCGTTCCTAAGGTCTTCACTTGTTTTAATGATTTAACCATAAATGGATTCGACAAAATGGCTTTGCAATGGAGTGAGGATGAACTGGAGAGACATTTGCAAAATCGTTTTGCTGCGGTGGGTGGGCAAGATTTCAGCCAGTTATTCAGTCCATATGAATCTCAGGAGGCAAGTGAAGCGTTTTTCAAAGCCTGTAAGGGTTCTTATGCCCGCATGCTCAGGCTGGGACAGGCGTTGATTCAACACCATGTCCGTCAATTCCCGACACAGAAGGAGATTTCCCTTGACGAATTGCGTGAGGTGATTGCCAACCCATGACCACGCAAATTTCTCTGGAAGACCTCTTTACCCTCTTGCGCGCTGAACAGGAAGGCGAGTGGCTGGAGCGATTCTTTGTGCCGCCCGAGGGAATCGAACGGGTTCGGGGAATGCAGTCGGTTCTTCTGGTGGGTGCAGACGGTTCTGGAAAAAGTGCGCTCATGGAGGTTTTGATCCGGCAGTCCTTGCCCAGCCCGGCAGGTCCTCTCATTGTGCGGTGGCGTCCCATGCCGATTTCCAATCCTGACCCTCTTCTATCCATCCGGCAGTTCCGCGAAGAAGTGTTCCGGGAACTGGGCGTCGCCACGCTGGAGTGGGCGGGTCGTTTTCCCCAGCGGGTGCAACGAACACCTCAGTGGGCACAGCATGTCTGGATTGTCTGTGTGGAGGCATTTGTCCCGTCCATAGAGCAGGAACGACTGATGGACAGGTATCCTGCTCTGCGGGAAGTATTTACCCGTGTGCGCACGACTCAGGAAAGCGTTCGATCAGCATTTGCCCCCGACTGCTCCGTGGAGACCCTGCGCTCCTGGGTTCAGGCGATGCGCGAGATGGGATGTCTGGGTGTCTGGGTGGTTGTGGAAGGACTGGAGATGTGGGAAAGCCCGGAAAGCGACGTCTTAAAGGAGCAGTTAAGGCATGTATTGAGTTCGATGGTGTGGTTTGAACAACTTGATTTTGCCATCAAAATTCTCATTCCTGCGCGCTTGTCTGCGTCGCTCCTTTCTACAGTGAAACTCCAGAACAGACGGATACAACCGGTGGCGCTTACCTGGTCAGTCAATGCCCTGAAGGAAATTGTGGAGCGCCGTTTACGCTTTCTTACCGGGAAACAGGATTCCACTCTGGAAACGCTGATACAGGATGGACTGTTGCTGGAATGGTTGAAACGGTATGGCGGAATGGTTCCGCGCGGCTGGCTTGATCTGGCTTATCCCTTTGTCAAAGCCTATCTGGAGAAAAAAGCCCCTCTCTGTATCTCTGAGGCGGAAGATATTTTTCGCACACATCCACCCCGCCTGCAACTGGATGTGGAGCGCAAACAGGTCATTCTGGGGTATTCTATCTGGGAAGTTTCGCCGCAGTCTTATGATCTCCTGGAATTTCTCTACCATCAGCCGGATTTTTCCTGCACTAAGGAAGAATTGTATTACAAAGCCCTCCGCCGCCTGCCGAACATTCCCCAAAAAGATATGGAGGGATGGGAAGCGCCTTCCACATGGTGGGGGGTCATGGATACCGCCCTGTGGCGTCTGCGCAAGGATCTCGAATGGGATCCCAGAAACCCTCTCTATGTGCTCAGCGAACGCCGTAAGGGAGTTGTACGCTTAAACGGGGTTTGGTGAGATATATGTGAGATAGATATGAGAGAGTTGCTAGACTTCCCTGAGACAGACATAAGGTATAAAAAGGGTAGAGAAGGCATAATCCTAATATCTTTCCACGTCTTGGAGAGAAATTTGTAAGATAACAGAAAGGAAATGGTTAGAAAAAATGTTCTATGAAAAAACCGTGGGTGGAGGACTGGGGTTTTGCGTTTGATCCCTTCGAGCATCTGGAAGCCTCGCAGGACGCCAATCTACACCGTTACCTGGTTGGGCACCGCGACTGGTCTGCCGTGTTCGACAGGCAGCCCCATCTGGTCTTTTCCCCGCCAGGGGGTGGCAAAACTGCGCTCCGCCTCTATCTTTACCGCACTTGCTGGACGGGTGGGCAGGGGCAGCGTCCCTTTGCCCTGCATTATTCCCTCCCGGATTGCTGGGAGAACAGCGCGCTTTCTTTTTTGAGCACCCTTTCCGCCCCGGAACTGCTCCACCGTCACCTGGCGCAGATCGTGCGTGCAGGAGCCAGATCTCTGTTCTTTGGGCTCGCTTACTTTCCCCTGCTCTTCCTGAACCGTTGTTCCCCTTCCTGGCGCGCTTTGCTGGCGGCGTTCATTATCCGCGCCGCCCCGGAAACCCGCTGGTATCTTGAAGTGATTCGGGAGACCAGAAACCCCAATACAGCCGCTGTGCAGGCAGGCAATGCCTACATGCTCAATCATCAGCCGGATTTTGCCCTTCTGGAAGTTTTTCTGAGAGAATGGGAAAAAGCCCTGCCGAAGTCAGACAGCCTTGCTCCTCTGGATTCTCCGCTCGAAGCCCTGAAACAGGAACTTTTTTTGATTCAGGAGGTGCTGGGTTTTCCCGGAGTATTCCTCCTGCTGGACGGTATTGACGGCATGCTGGAATATACCGAAGCGCATGCTTTGAAGATCCTCTCTCCTCTGATTGAGCAGGCGGATATCTGGGCTGAACGGGGAATTTTCTTGAAAGCCTTCCTGCCGAAAGAACTTTTGGACATGCGGGACGCGGCTCTTCAGGAGGTCTCCCGCCGCTATCCCCCTGTTTTCATTTCCTGGCAACCCAACGACCTGGTGGAATTAATTCGGGCGCGAATTCGGGTTGCCACAGGAGGAACCTTTGACTCTTTTGCCTCGGTCTCGGCTCCTCCGTTGTGCTATGAAGACGTCGAACACACGCTGATCTCGCACCTTCCTCAAGCCCGCCTGTTGCCGCGGGAAGCATTGACTCTGGTGCGGGAATTACTGGACTGTTATACCCGAAGAATGCTGCAGGAGTTTCACCCTCTCAAGCGCCTTGAACCGGAGGACCTTGACCTGGCAGTCAGGTGCTATCGGGAAGGCGAATGCTTATCAATCAACCCGGCAGTCCAATCGGGGCGTGGAGGATGGAAATGATGAACTATCAACCAGAGAATTTTGCAGACCGCATAGAGCAAATTGCCCTTGTGGAGAACATGCTCACCTCATTCGGGAGAGGGGGAAGTCGGGTGATTCTGGTAGAGGGGGAGCGCGGGCTGGGAAAAACCTGGCTGGCGCTGCACATGCACCGTACCATTTTATCTCAAAAAGAGCGGGTGAAATCCCTGCTGATTCTGATGATGTCGCCCCCGGAGATCACCACCGCTCCTGGAGAGTATCACCTTCCTTCTCTGGCAAGCCAGAAGTCGGAGAGCCGGGAGATTCAACAACAAATTCAAGATCTTCTTGAGTGGATGGCGAACGAACTTAAGGTGAGTTTGCCTCCCAATCCGGTATTGGATGAAATCTGCGATCGGATTATTCAGAAAATCAAATCAGATGAGTTTACCCGTTACTGGCTTTTGCTGGATTCGGTGTACGAGAGCCCGTGGGAGTTTGTGGAAGCCTTTGAGACGGTTTTCCTGATGCGCTTCCTGGCGTTGCCCAATGCCTTTTTATGGGCGAGCGGGCGTGGGAAGCCTTATCCGTGGAAAACCCCTGAAGCCACGCGTGCGCAAATCTGCCCTCTTGAGCCATTTAACGAGGACGGTCTTAAAGAACAGTTGCAAAAGATGGGATTTACGGGGACTGAACTGGAGGAGCGCCTTGAGTGGGTAAAGGAACTTGGCGCTGGAATTCCGTTGCTCACCCACACGTTGGTTCAAGAAACAGAAAAAAATCAGGCTCTGGAAAAAGCCGTGCAGGTTTTGCTGGAATTTCTTCCGGGGGAAAAACGCCAGGAGATAAGATCTTACCTTGAACCTTTGAGTGTGCTGGATGGTTTTCGCGAGGAGGAGATGGCGTATCTGTTGAAAGGGGATGAGGATTCTGTCTCCCTTCCCCTCCCGAAAGTGCGGACAATTCGTGATGCATTGCTGCAGGTTTTCCTGATCCGCTGGGAAAATAGCAGGTTTGTTCTGGACCGCCCCCTTCAGAAAGTGTTACAGGAGTACCTGAGGGTGTGCAAGCCAGAACAATGGGAAATGTGGAACCGGAGGATGATCAAGTATTTTGAAGAACAGATGTCTTCCCCAGCATTCAGAAAATATGAGAATTTCCTGAAAAAGAAGATTGAATATCACCGCCATCTTCTGGGTGGCAATGAAAACACCCCGATTGCAACGGCGACCTCTGTTCCAGGGCAGGGTATTCTCTAATTCGGTAAACGGTGGGCAGGACACAGGGAGGAAAGATGAGTCAGGAGAGCGTTCAACAAATGACCGGGGCGGTAACTATTCCCGAGTTGATTGGAAGGAAAGCGGTTCTGGAGGCGGTCTTCCAGGCTGTTCGCGATCCCCAGCCTGTCTTGCATGTGTTATATCTCTCCGGTGAGGGGGGGCTGGGAAAAACCCGTTTGCTTCAGTATGTTCTGGAAGAGGTTCGTACTGCGGAACAGGTGTATGTTCCGGAAACGTTGCTGGACCTGTATCATGTGGAATTGCACACCCTCGAGGGCTTCATGAGGGAAGTGGTGCGGCTCCTCCCTGAGGAGGTCAAGCCTGCATTCAAGGAGTACGAAAAAGCCTATCAAAGGTTCAATGAGTTACGAGTGTACCAGGAGGGCAGTCTCGTCGAACAGCAAGACCGGGTTCGGGAAGCCTTTCAAAAGGGCATGCAGGAACTGTGTGCAAAACGCCGTGTGGTGCTGATGCTGGATACCGTCGAGCGGGCGGTGTATCAGGCAGGGGAGGAGGGTGAACCCCGCCTTGCCGATACGATTCGCTGGCTGAAAGAATGGGCGGGACAATGGAACAACCTGACCCTCATCTTTGCCGGGCGCAAGCGCGCCGAGGCGGTATGGACTCTCTTTCAAAGCACCTATGCCCTGCCGCAGGAGAATGCCATTCCTATCAGTCCTTTATCTCTGAACGAAAGGCGTGAATATCTTAAAGCGCTTGAACAGCACCTTCGAAAACAGGGGAATGATTTTGTGGCAGATCGGCTTGCTCATTTGCCGGAAGAGGTGCTGGAGCGCGTGTGTCGGCTTTCGGAAGGGCGCCCCATTTTACTGTCTCTGCTGGCGGATTACTTTTCTGTTGCCGGGCGCGGGCAACTGCCTCCTGCGCTGCAATCCTCTGCGGATTCAAACCGAGAGGCACTGGAGGCGCAACTGGTGAGCCGTTTTATGGAGAGCGGTGATTTAGGCGAAACCATCACTGCCATCGGGCGCGCTCCTCGCGGCGTGGATGCGCCCCTGCTGGCTAAACTGCTGGATATACCGGAAAACGAAGCCAGGATACGCTTGCAGGACGTTCGCCCGTTTGCCTTTATCAAAGCGCGCGCCGATGAGACCTATTTTCTGCACGATGAGATGTACGCGCTGATAAAGCGGCAGGTATATGAGACTCCGGAGGATGCCCCTAAAGCCAGTAATGCTTTTGAGGTGATCAAGAAGGATCTGGAAAATCGTTTGAGGAATGTTGCCGGGAAGATGGATGAACTGTATGCGCCAGTGCTTAAAGGGTCCTCGGAGACGTTGAGGTTTAACGAGATAGCGGAAGCCTACAACGCCCGCCGCAAGTGGCTGGGGTTCAAACTGTTTTATTTTCTGTACTACGATTTTGAGCGTGGCTTGCGTCATTTCTTCCGTTTCTCGCAGGAAGCCCGGCGCGCCCAGGATGTCTGGATGGACCTGCAACTGGAATCTGAACTGTGGGACTATCTGAGTACGTACTCACCCCATGCCAGCGATGAACGGCTGGGAGGAGCCTTCTCGAAGAAACTGCTTGAAACGCTTTTGAGGGTCAAGGAACTTCAACATGCCTCTATTGCTCGTGAGGATCAACGAGTGGAGGAACTGCGGGAGGAACTGGAAGCCCGTGCCCGCAAAGAGGACTGGGAAACCCGTATGCCCGTCGCTCTGCTGGCGCTGTACACCTTCCTGGGCGACATTTATGCCGGCAGGGGCACGTTGAGAGATTCTCAGAAAGCGGAAGGTTACCTGCACAAGGCTTTGAACCTGTTCCCTGACGAAGTTGAAACGTACCTGAACCAGGGGGTAGATGAAGCGGCTAAACGGCTGACGCACTTCACCCTTGTAGAAGTATGGTATCTCAAAGCCATTTTGGCGCGGGCTTTGTTTTCCAGAGCCTACCTGGAGCGGATGAGGGGAAACCTTAAGGAGAGCGTCCCATATTATCAAAAAGCCATGACGCTTCTGCGTCAAGTCAACCTGCAGGTGGATCTGGCAGCGGTGTTAAACGATTTGGGGTACACGCAAGCCATGCTGGGCAACTGGGAGACCGCCTATCGTCTGATTCAGGATGGTTTGAAACTGCACCAGGGTTTGAGTGCTTATGCCTCGCTGTGCTTTGATTTGAATGCCCTCTCTCGAGCCAAAATCATGGAAGGATATTCGCTGGCAGAAGCCGTTCAACTGGCATCCCGTGCCCTGGCGCTTTCGCGCGCCCTGGGGTTCAAACGTGGGGTGGCGATGTCTTGCCGCAACCTTGCCGAAGCCAGACGCCGCTCTGCGCGCAGTGAACTGCTCTCCACAGCGGAGAAAGAGGATCTTTTACGGCAGGCGCGTGAGCATGCTTACGAAGCCCGCGATGTGTTCCAGCAAAATAATGAAACCGTCCGGTTAATCGAAGCCTGGATGGAAATTGGCTGCACCACCCGGGATTGGGTCAAACTGCGGGTACACCATCCAGCCCCAACCGTTTCGGTGGAACGACTGGTTTTTGAAAGCAGAAAAGCGTTTGAGGAAGCCATCCGGCTGGCACAGTCGGAAAACTTGTTTCATAAAGAACTGGACGCGCGAGTGAATCTGGCATGGTTGGAGTATTATCGCCTGAACGACACGGACCCCGTTTCGGACGAGTTAAGAAAAAGAATTGAAGAGGTGGATCAACGAATCCCGAAGCCTGAATCTGAAGCGCTAAACCCGGAAATCTGGGTATGGGCAGGGAAACTCGCTGTGCTTAAAGGGGTTGTGAAATTCCACCAGTTGAATCAGATCAGCAGCCAGAAGCGGAAAGAATTTTCCGCGGGCAGGGAGAATGAAAACATCCAGTCCCTTCTGGAGGAGATAGGAGAAAACTTTGCTGAAGGGCTGGAATATAGCAGGACATTCTCAGAAAATTCTCAGGGAATCCGCAATGCCACGCAGGATATTTATGAACGGTTGAAGCATCTCAACACTGCTGAGATGAGCGTGCTGTGCCGAAAGGTAAAGCAGTTATATCCGCAGGGGAGTGCGCTGGAGCGATTCCTGCGTGAAGTCATGCTCTTGGTAGAGTAAGATTTGCCCTGAAAATCCGCTTCTCATTTGCCATCCTGTTTCGATAGAGACGAAAGAGGATGGCTTTTTGATGGAAAGTGCCGCCTTACCAGAAAAACATGACTTCCCGTTTTTCTTTCAGGTTTTATTCTCATCCCAAATTCCCCTTTTTATGGATTTCCTCTGTCACACTTTTTCTGACCCTTTTATGACAAGTGCCCGTTTTTTCCATGTTTTTTTGGGGTACACTTGTATGGGTATAACATTTCCTAACATTACCTGTTTTATCCAAATCCTGGCGGAGGAAACATCTTTTTATGCTGAATCATGGTGAAGTCAGTCTGGATGCCTTACTGCCTCCCGAAATGGCAAAGAAAGCCGAAGCCATTGGCGTCAAAAAAGCCAGCCTGGATTTGCTCTCCATGTTTGCTCTGGCGGTGCTGGCGGGCGCGTTTATTGCCATGGGCGCCATCTTTTCCACCACGGTGACGGCTGGATCCACGCTACCTTACGGTGTTACCCGTTTACTGGCGGGCATCGCCTTTTCGCTGGGACTTACCCTGGTGGTTGTCGGCGGCGCGGAACTCTTCACCGGCAATGTGCTCATCCTTATGGCGTTTGCCAACGGAAAGGTTTCGTTTGGCGCGTTACTGCGCAACTGGCTGGTGGTGTACATGGGCAACTTCGTCGGTTCGCTGGCAACGGCATTGCTGGTCTTCCTGAGCAAGCAGTACACGTTTGGCGGCGGCGTGGTCGGGTTGACGGCGCTGAATATCGCCAACAGCAAAGCGGCGCTGGAATTTGTGCCTGCGGTGATGCTGGGGATTTTGTGCAATGCGCTGGTCTGTCTGGCGGTGTGGCTGACGTACAGCGCTCGCACCACCACCGATAAAATCCTTGCCATTTTCTCGCCCATCACGGCTTTTGTTGCCGCGGGGTTTGAACACAGCATTGCCAACATGTACTTCATCCCCCTGGGACTGTTCATCAAAGACTGGGCGCCGGCTTCCTTCTGGGGGTTGAAGGCGCTGGAAGAAGCCGGAAAGACTGCCGCCAGTTTCTCCGCGCTTACCTGGGGAAATTTCTTCCTCAACAATCTTATCCCGGTGACCATCGGCAACATTATCGGCGGCGGGGTGCTGGTTGGCCTGGTATACTGGTTTGTGTATCTGCGCGGACACAGAGGCTGACAGGTTTATTCATTCAGGAGGTGAAACGATGGTGACCCTGAC
>OGCI01002741.1_pt1 | contig 10922 bp, 7 predicted proteins | sample 1570021 | NCBI WGS metagenome assembly OGCI01 (sample SAMN06264664, study PRJEB24512) | hot springs metagenome | isolation source: Hot spring water | place: South Africa: Tshipise | collected 2015-06-21
TCGCCAAAACGAATTTCATGAGATTGCAAAAGATTTTGTAATATCTTAGCTTTTGGTTTTGTGGGTCTAAAAAGTCCTATTTATCTTCCCGGATATTTTAAGATTTTTTCAATGAGTCATTTTAAATAGTTTATTCGCTTCGCTCAAATATGAAAAAAGAATTAATAATAAAGCAATTAGAAGAAAATAATAAATCTGATTTGGAACAACTTAATCTAACGGAAGAAGAATATAAAAAATTAAAACAGAATTGGTTAAATAAAGAAACAGAAGATTTTGAATTAATTTGTCAGATAGAATTGAGAAAACAAATTATTAATGAACTATCCAACAACTTCTAAAAATTTTAACTTCTCTTTTTCTAATGCTAATTTATACCATTTTTTAACCATTTCGTAATCAATAAATCTAAATCTTCCCCTAAATTCATTATAGAGTTGCTTATTAATTTCTGCTTTGCATTTTTCTTCAAATTCTTGCGGAGCAACAATAAATATCTCAACATTAAAATTCCTTAATTGTAAAACCCTGCTTAATGACTTTGATAAAGTTCCGAGGCTATCAATTACTTCAAAAACCTTAATAGGAAATTTTAATTTTTCTTTTGAAAACCATAAAACATCAATCCATTTAATATCATTAATTAATTCTGGATAAGTAAAATCTGGAATTTCTGTTAATGTTTGAATTTGAAATAAATGAATATTCTCTTTGTATCTTCTTGATTTATCAGGAGTATAAGTTTCAAATTTTTCTCTGTTTCCTGTCTCAACCAAAACTCCTTGAATAAAGTTGTGAATTTTGACTTTATCTTTCTTTTCTTCTAAAATATTCTCTTCTTGATAATCTGCAAGAGCATAAAGTCCCAAGCCAACTTTTTTAAAATTTTTTTTATTTCTTATCTCACGATATAAAACTCCTCTTATCCCTGCTTTCCATTCTTTGCTAACTTTCGCCGCAGGATAATATTTCTCAATATTATTATAAATTTGTTCCCAATTTGCCACTCCATTAAAATCTTCAATTACTTTTTTTATGGCTTCAACTTTTGTTGTCATCTTATTACACATTCAACTAAACATTCTTTATTTTTTAATTTTTCTTCTTTTTCAATTCCTATAAAATTTCTTCCTAATTTTTTAGCAACCACCCCTGTTGTTCCACTTCCCATAAATGGGTCAAGAACGACATCATCCGGATTTGAAGAAGAAATTATAATCCTATAAAGTAAAGCTTCTGGTTTTTGTGTAGAATGAACTTTATTTCCGTTCTTGTCTTTTAATCTTTCACCTCCATTACAAATTGGTATATACCAATCGCTTCTTAATTGTAAATCATCATTAAAAACCTTCATAGTTTTATAATGAAAAGTATATTTTGAATCTTTTTCTTTTGATGCCCATATTAAAGTTTCATGCGCATTATTGAATCTCGTACCTTTAAAATTAGGCATAGGATTCGTTTTAATCCAAAGAATATCATTTAAAATCCAAAATCCAATATCTTGCATAATCTTGCCAAGTCTAAAAATATTATGATAAGAACCAATAACCCAAATAGTCCCGTCTTTTTTTAAAACTCTTCTACATTCTCTAAGCCATTCTTCAGAAAACTTATCATATTCTTGAAAGCTTGTAAATTTGTCCCATTCATCATTCACTGCATCGACTTTAGTTTGATTTGGTCGCCAAAGCTCACCATTAAGCTGTAAATTATAAGGTGGGTCTGCGAAAATTAAATCAATAGAATTGTCTGGAAGTTTTTTTAACATTTCAATACAATCTCCTCTTATAATTTTGTTTAAATATTGGTTAATCATATTCTTTCTTATAATTATAAATTAGCTTGTATTTTAAAGGTTTGTTTTTTATTTCTGAAACTTCCCTCATTATTATATCAGAAAAATTTGGGAGAGCTAAGTACAACTTGGCAAAAAACCTGCGTTTTTAGTTAAAATCACTTTTCTGGTGGGGATTAATCTGACTCTTTTTTTTCTTTTTTCCTAAAAAAGAAAAGGAGGATTTCCGTTTTTTTACTTCTTTTTATAAAAGAATATTTTAAATTATATTTTTTCTCAGAACAAAGAATTATCTTTTACTTCAACTTTCAATTTTTCTCTACTATGTAAAGAACTAAGATAAGCCATGTCAATCGTATTCATTAAATAATATAAAAGATTAAATTATATAAAAAAAGAAAGATTTATAAATACTTTTTTTATAAGAAAATTTATGCGCTCATATTCGAGCAAACAAAAAATTTTTAGAAGCAGGATGAGTACCACAGCTTTTTGTGGTATGATGTGATTTTATTTTACGGATAGATCTTGCTTTTATAATATCGGTTTTCCTTTAGCCGTATTATTCTAGTAATACACTAGTTAATTCCAGTTTATCCTGCTGGAGATTGCGGCTATTCGACTTGGTTCAAAGCATGCAAGTCTGACGATGAGTCGGCGTACTGCTCAGTAACACTTAGTTAATCTGCCCTTAGGTCGAAGATAATCTCGGGAAACTGAGAATAATATTCGATAGAAGTTTGTTTCTGGAAAGAGCTTACTTCGAAAGGCAACGCCTAAGGATGAGACTGAGGCCTATTAGCTTGTTGGCGGGGTAAATGCCCACCAAGGCTATGATAGGTAAGGGTTCTTGACGGAAGAGCCCTGAGAGGGAATCTGAGACACTATTCCCAGCCCTACGGGGTGCAGCAGCTGCGAATTTTCTCCAATGCGCGAAAGCGTGAGAGAGCGAGTCGAAGTGTTTATCTTTTTTGATAAACTTTTGCCAACTTTAAAAAAGTTGGAGAATAAGGACTGGGCAAGACCGGTGCCAGCCGCCGCGGTAATCCCGGCAGTCCAAGTCGCAATCAACTTTATTAGGTCTAAAACATCCGTAGCTTGATAAGCAAGTTTCTTGTGAAATTTAACATCTTAAGTGTTAAGCGAGCAAGAAATACTACTTATCTAGAGATCGGAAGATGTAAGAAGTATGTTTAGGGTAGTGGTTAAATACGTTAATCCTAAACAGACTAACAATTGGCGAAGGCATCTTACAAGAACGAATCTGACAGTGAGGGATGAAGGCTAGGGGCGCAAAAGGGATTAGATACCCCTGTAGTCCTAGCAGTAAACACTGCTCACTAAACATTGGGATCTCTTCGGGAGTTTCCAGTGCTGAAGCGAAGGCGAAGAGTGAGCTACCTGGGAAGTACAGTCGCAAGATCGAAACTTAAAGGAATTGGCGGGGAGATACTACAACGAGTGACGCGTGCGGTTCAATCAGATTCTACACCGTGAACCTCACCAGGAGCGACAGCAGAATGAAGGACAGTCTGAAGGGCTTTCCTGACACGCTGAGCGGAGTTACATAGCCGACTTCAGCCTGTGTCGTGAGATGACCTGTTAAATCAGGTAACAGGCGAGACCCATGTCAACAATTACTACCGAAAGGAGAACATTGTTGAGACTGCTTTGGTAACAAAGAGGAAGGTATGGGCTACGTCAGGTGGCATGTCCCTAATCCCCTGGGCTACACGCGCGCGTCAATGGTACACACAGTGGGATGCAACTTCGAAAGAAGAAGCTAATCTCTAAAGTGTATCTCAGTTCAGATTGAGGGTTGCAACTCACCCTCATGACGCTGGAATTCGTAGTAATCGTTCGTTAGCAACGAACGGTGAATAAGTCCCTGTCTCTTGCACACACCGCCCGTCAAGCCAACCGAGTTGCGCTAAGAAGAAGCTCTTTTGAGAAGATTCTTTGTGCGATAAGGTAGGTTAAGTCGTCACAAGGTATCTGTAGGGGAACCTGCAGATGGATTACCTCCTATTAAATAAAATCTTTTCCTGCTTCTAAAAATGGGCTCGTAGTCTAGTAGTAAAACGCCTCGCTTGCACCGAGGGGTCCCGGGTGCGATTCCCGGCGAGTCCACTTATGATGAACTTCGTAAAAAAATTTACGAAGGGAGTTTGAGAACATTATGTTCAATGAAGACAATACTCAAAGGCGATAAAATGTAGATCCTGCTAAACTATTAGATGGATAGCTTGGCTTAAGAAGCGAAGAAAGTCGTGGCAAGCTACGTAAAGCTTCGGCGAGTCGCATGCAGACGTTGAACCGAAGATTACTGAATGAGTAACTCTTTCGTTCTTTAAAGAACGCATACGCGGGGAATTGAAACATCTTAGTACCCGCAGGAAAAGAAAATAAAAATGATTCTCCTAGTAGCAGCGAGCGAAAAGAGAAAAGGGCAAACCGAATCTTTCTTCGAAAGAAGAACAGAGATGTGGTGAGAACTTTTGACTAAGTTGTTGAAACGAATTTTTCTGGAAAGAAAAACCTTAGAGGGTGATAGTCCCGTAGATTAAGACAATATGTCTTGTTCTCAAAGAGTAGGGCGCCCTGGATTGGGTGTCTGAATATAGCAGAATTAACTGCTAACCCTAAATATTTTCTTAAGTCCGATAGCGTACAAGTACCGCGAGGGAAAGCTGAAAAGCACTCTTACAAAGAGGGTTAAAAGACTTGAAATCTAATAGTGACAAGTTTGTTACAGCTCTAAGGGGTTGTAACGTCCGTTTTGGAAAACGGGCCAGGGAGTTCACTTCAGTGGCGAGGTTAACTAAAGGAAACCGTAGCGAAAGCAAGTATGAAAATGCGTTAGTCACTGATTTGAGACCTGAAGCCAGATGATCTATTCCTGAGCAGGATGAAGTTTCTCGAAAGAGAAATGGAGGTCCGAACCATTGTTGTGTACATGCACTTGGATGACTTGGGAATAGGGGTGAAAAGCCTCTCGAATCTGGCGATGGCTGGTTCCTGTTGAAATATGCCGGGGTATAGTCCTATATTGCTTGTTAAAGAGGTAAAGTACGGATAGTTCTTGCAGAGAATTATTTCTACGGGGAACTTTCCAACTCAGAACTTTTTAACTGCTGAATATAGGAAACAGTTTAGGTGCGTAAGGCACTTCAAACGAGACCAGAACAAAGGTGACTGGAGTTAAGGTCCCAAAATGTTTGCTAAGTGTTATTAAACAAAGTTTTTATTCTAAGACAGTGGGGATGTAGGTCTAGAAGCCGCCATCATTTAAAGAAAGCGTAACAGCTCACCCATCGAGAATAAAAGCATGGAAAATGGACGGGGCTAAAGCAAACTACCGAGACTCTAGGGGCACTCTGTATAGAGTTGCGCCGGTAAACAGGCGTCTTATTTGCGCAGAAGTTTTTCCTTAAGGAAAGATGGAGCGAATAGGATTGAAAATCCTGGTGATAGTAGGATCAGATCTTTCTGAGAACCGAAAGATGTCGAAAGGGCAAGGTTTCCTTGGCAATATCAATTAACCAAGGGTTAGTCGGTACCTAAGTTATATCTTAACTGAGTATAACGAAGGACAACAGGTTAATATTCCTGTACTATTTAACTTTATTGATTCTTTTATTTGTTTTCGGATAAACAAACTATCGAGAGATAGAGGGAAAGAGAAAAAAATGGATCGTAATGATGAGAAGTTTTTGAATCTTCCTTAATTTGTTGACTCCAAGAACCAGTGAAAAAATAAAAGATAGAAGTTAAATAGCCGTACCAAGAACTGGCACTGGTGCCCTAGCTGAGAAGGCTAAGACATGAAAGGTTTAAACTAGTTAAGGGAATTCGGCATAAATCGTCCCGTATCTTCGGTAGAAGGGATGTCTATTCTTTTTTATGACTCAGTTATGGGGAAGAGTAGATCGCAGTAACAAGGACGGCCGGACTGTTTACCAAAAACATAGCTAAGTGCTAAGCCGAAAGGCTGTGTATACTTAGTGAGACCTGCCCAGTGGTGGTGTCTAAACTTCCTTTACAAGGGAATGAAAGCCCATCAAACGGCGGGCGTAACTATGACGCTCTTAAGGTAGCGTAATGCCTTGTCGTCTGAATGGCGACGTGCATGAATGGTTTAACTTGGTTGTCACTGTCCCTAACTAGAACCTTCTGAACTTATTGACTGGTGTACAGACCAGTATCGCCTAGTGGGAAGCGAAGACCTTGTAGACCTTTACTGCAACCTGTTGTTTCTTTTTTATTGGGAGTACTTAGAGTAAGTAGGAGCGTAGAGGCCAAACTCTTGGGTTTGGGGAGCGAAAGTGTAACACTACTTATTTTCAATAAAAAAGATAACTCTCTTTAGGAGAACAGCGATAGGCAGGCAGTTTGGCTGGGGCGGCACCCGGTCGAAAAGATATCGATCGGGCCCAAAGGCAAGCTCATCCAGGTTGGAAATCTGGAGAAGAGTGTAAAAGCAAAAGCTTGCTTGACTGTTTTCTGAAAAGTAAAGAAAGCAGGGGTGAAAGCCGGGTTTAACGAACACTTATGGTCTTTTAATGGGACCTAAGTACGACCGAAAAGGTACCTCAAGGATAACAGGCTCGTCGCGCCCGATAGTTCACATTGACGGCGCGGTTTGGTACATCGCTGTCGGCTCTTCCTATCCTGGTTGTGCAGCAGCAACCAAGGGTGCCGGAGTTCACGTATTAAAAGGGATCGTTAGCTGGGTTAAATACGTCGCGAGACAGTATGTATGATATCTACTAGGCGCGCAAAAGTCTGAGTGGAACAATTCTTTAGTACGAGAGGAACGGGAGTTGGATGCCTCTGGTTTACCGGTTGTTATGAGCAGGCCGGGCAGCTACGCATTAACTGATAAGTACTGAAAGCATCTAAGTACGAAGCAGTCCGCAAGACGAGACTTTAAAGGCCGCCAAAAAAGATGGCGTCGATAGAGATGGGGTGTAAGCAGAAAGCCTCGGCGATCTGTTCAGCCCGCATCAACTAAAAGCCTTTTTCTACATTTTACTTTGAGTATTGTCTTTCTTGATTTTTTCTAAACAATCTAAACAAAAAACTTAAAAATATCCTTTCTTTTAAAATTAGGAGTGAGGAAGCTAACTCCGGAGACTTGGGTTAAAAACCCAAACGATAAAAATGATCGTTAGTTTCTGAGGAAAGTCCGCACATCCGCGAAAACGCTCGAAAGAGAACCATCTTCAAAAGAAGACTATCGTGAGATAGAGCAACAGCACAGAAACGACACAGCTTTTACCGAGAATGATATTTGCCTTAATTAATGTTAATAGCGATATTAACCTCTTTTTTAAGGGAAGAAATTGACGTTGGTAAAAGAATTGATGAAACGGCTGTCTTGGTTGATGCAACTTCCTATCGATCTGGAAGGCTTAGTCTAATGTTAGCACAGACTTTCCAAAAGGAGTCTGACAGAAAGCGGCTTATTCCTCACTCTTTATAATTATTTTTTTTATTATATTTAGCTTTTCAATAATTTTTTCTTTTGTTATTATTTCATACTTTCCGTTATAATAAAGAATAACTCTTTCTTTTCTCACAAACTCGAGAGAACTTTCATTATGGAGCTTATAAAATTTTAAACATTCTGTAAAACTTTTTATTTCCTCCTTTGTTAAAAAATTAATCAAAAAATTTTTTATAAAAAACTCTACTTTCTTTTTTTCGCTATTAAATTTTTCAGGAATAACAAAAGAATTAACAATTTTCCAACTTAACTTTGATAAATCACAAAGAATTTTTTTTAAAATTCTATTTTCTTTTAGAATACATACACCAAAATAATAAAGTCTTTCAGAAGAAGATAGTTCTTTTTTTAATTCTTCAAGATTTTTTATCATTTTTATTCTTTGTTAAATACTCTAAAGCAGAATAAGCTGCTATTGCGCCTTCCCCTGTAGCAGTTACAACTTGTTTTAGGCAGTTGTCAGTAATATCTCCAGCTGCAAAAATACCAGGAAAAGAAGTTTCCATTTTTTTATTTGTTTTTATATAACCATCACAATCAATATTTAATTTTAAATTTTCTATAACTTTAGTAGTCGGTGTCGCCCCGATTTCTATAAAAATTCCGTCTATTTTTAATTCAATTTCTTTATTTTCTTGGATAACTTTTAATTTTTGAACTTTTTTATCCCCAATTATTTCTTTTGGAATTGAATTATAAATTATTTCGATATTTTCTTTTTCTTTTAATCTTGTTAAAGAAATAGGTTCGCATCTCATTTTATCCCTTCTATAAATTATATAAACTTTTTTTGCAATTTTAGATAAATACAAAGCACATATGGCAGCAGAGTTCGCCCCACCTATAACAGAAACAATTTTATTTTTAAAAAAAAGCGCATCACAAACAGCACAATAACTAACCCCTTTTCCAACAAACTCTTCTTCTCCTTTTATTTCTAACTTCCTATGCTCTGTACCTAGTGCAACAATTATTGTCTTACCAAAAATTTTTTCATCTTTAGTTTCAACTTCAAAAAAAATATTTTTATTTACTTTTTTTATTTCTGTTTCTTTAAATTTTGCACCAAACATCTCAGCTTGTTCTTTAAATTTTTTCATTAATTCAATTCCGCTTCCTATAAAACCTGGCCAATTTTCAATTTTTGGAGCTAAATTTGCAGTACCTCCAAAATCTTTTGATAATACAATTGTCTTCAATTCAAATCTTGCAGAATAAAGAGCAGCAGTTAATCCAGCAGGCCCACCACCTAAAATTACTATATCATAAATTTCTTCTTCCATAATAAATTTTATTTTTTTATATTTATAAACATTTTCTGATGATATGTTTTTGTAAGTATTCTAAAGCTAACACTAAAAATGGACCCAAGAGGAATTGAACCCCTATCTCCAGGGCCGAAACCTGGTGTTCTGTCCATTAAACTATGGGTCCTCTTATATAACAAAAGAGAAATAGATTTTAAATCTAACTAAGAATTTTTTCTGGATTTGGAAATTGGTTTTTTTGGGGAAAAAATGGTGGATGTGGTGATAATTCATTAATTTTAGAAGAGTAGTTATCGGAAAAAGAAGTTCTTGGAGTTTCTTTTTTTCTTAAGAATAATAAGAGCACAACTATCAAAATAAGAATAATAAGAGCAAAAAAAGAAATAATAATTATCGGTAAAAAATTATCTTTTTTTTCTTTTTGTATTTCTTCCCTACTTATGTTAAAAGTTTGTTCTCCACTTTGAGAAAAATTAGAAAAACTTTCTTTAATCGAAGAGAGTTTTATCTTAGCTTTTCCGTCATTAATTGAAATAACCTTTATTAAAATATCCTTTTTATTATCGAAATTAACGTCATACTTTGCTTCTGAACCAATTTTAAGAAACAAATTGGTTAAAACAGGTTCTATTGAAAAATATATTTCTTCTGCATAAACTTTCATAATACTTAAATAGTAAGGAACATTTTCTATAAAAAATTGAATTCTATCATATTCTTGAAGGGTTCTTTCAACTTCGGAATATGTTCTTAAATCGACATTTATTGTGTTCCAGTTTCTATTGCCTATACTTGAAGAAGGAGATGAAGAGCTAACACATTCTCTTGTATTATTGTTCCATACATATCCTACTTTGCAAATGAAACAATTTCCAACAACACAAAAATATTCTTTTTTTATAGCATTAGATAAATTTGAAACATTTAAACAACCAGGAACAAAATTACAAGGTCGTAGTATACATGTTTCAAGCGTAGAATTCCATATATAATCATCTTCACAAGAAAAGCATTTTCCACTTTCACAATAAAGATCATGAATTTGAGAATTATTAATAGAAGTTTTATTTAAGCAACCGGGAGTTTTGTTGCATCTTCCCCTTATACACAATTTTAAACTATCGTCCCAATAAAAAGAAGAATTGCACTTATAACAGAAACTTCCCGTTTCACAGGTATAATTTTCTAATTTAATTGAATTTTGTGGTTGTGTTCCATTATAACAAAACATTTCTTCCTCGATACAAAATTTTTGATTTAAAATTAAAGAATTGTAACCTTCTAACAAAGTGAAGAAAATGGAATTACACGCCCCGGATAAACACTTCCCACTACTACATTCAAAATCATTTTCACATCCTCCACTAGTTTTTTGACTAACTAACCCTCTTGTTCGATAATCACAATACATACCGCCTAACGCAGGACTTATGTAAACATCTCCAAAACTAAAGCATTCATCATTATAAACACAATCACATTCATTTGAAGATAAAACATTCAAAAAAAATAAAAAAATAGACAAAAAAATAATAATTTTTTTCATTTTTTAATTGGAAGCTATACAATTTATATATCCTTGGTTCCTGATATTAAAACCATTATTTATCCAGCAATAAACTCTTCTTAAAAAATTTGAAGCTTTGTTTATTTCATTTATTAAATCAACACATTTTCTTGTTGGATCACAGAAATTTGTTTGGCATTCATAATTATTGTTACAACTTGCATTTAATTCTTTTTGATTAACAAAACCTGTTGATGAGCAATACCTATTTCCGATTCTAAAACCAATACTAAAACATTTTCCTTCAAAATAACAAGGTTTATTTGGGTTTTGGCACAAGGAAAAAAGAACACAGGCAGAACCATTCCAAAAAAAACCAGCGTTACATCTTTTTTCACATAATGTTCCATTAAAAAAATATCCATCAGTTATATTGCAGATAACACAATAATAGTTATTATCACTACAATAAGCATATTCGCTTACATTTATCATTCCCTCTGATAATCCTAAAGAAGAATTTCTACAAATTCCACTAATGTTGTTACATAAGTATTTTCCTTGCTCGCATCCGTTACCGGTAGAATTTTTTCTAAATCCTTTCTGACAACTCCATTGACATTCAGCCAAAGCACCAAATATTGGTAAAGGAACAAATGACCAATTTTTTATTCCTTGAAAATAAACAGAACTTCCTTTTATTACATTATTCCCTAGAGGTTCTATTCCACTACAATTATTAGAAACACAGGAGTTATTATAAAGATGAAATCCTGTTGGGCAAGATGTTAAAATACAAGACGAACCATTCCAACTAAAATTCTGCTCACATTTAATACA
>OGCI01002742.1_pt1 | contig 10919 bp, 16 predicted proteins | sample 1570021 | NCBI WGS metagenome assembly OGCI01 (sample SAMN06264664, study PRJEB24512) | hot springs metagenome | isolation source: Hot spring water | place: South Africa: Tshipise | collected 2015-06-21
TTTTACCTCTGATTAAAAGATATACTAAAAGAGGAAGCATCTACTACCCTGACGAATGGCAGGCCTATGTTTCTCTGGTCTTTAGAGGAAAACATATCAGAATTACCAAAGAGAAAGGGAAATCTATCAATGAACAAAATCTTAATGGCTTAGAAGGTTTCTGGTCTTATGCTAAACACTGGCTTTACCATTACCGAGGAGTGCCGAGAAGATATTTCCATTACTATCTTAAAGAAATTGAATTTCGGTTTAATAACCGTCAAGAAGATCTGTTTAATAAAATTGTTCAACTTCTTTTAACTTCTGAAAAGCCAATTAAGATTACTTTCCCAAAACAGAAACTGAAATTTACTCAACCAATTTATTTATCTCAAAGAGCTAAATCTTGTGTCTGAATCTACCCCATTACCTTATTTAAAAAATTTAAGTAATTTTTCTAAAGGTTGGGTATTGATTATGTCTTCTTTCTCTGCCCAGCCCCGACGGGCTTGGGCAATGCCAAATTCAATAAAACGAAGTTGGTCTTTGTGATGGCTATCGGTGTTAATGACCATTTTCACCCCTACTTCCTTTGCCCTTCTAATATTTTGGTCATTCAAATCAAGTCTTTCGGGAAAAGAATTTATTTCTAAAATTGTGCCAAATTCTTTGGCTGCCCTCAAAATCTTATCAAAATCAATTTGATATTCATCTCTTCTTTTTAGAATTCTTCCAGTTGGATGGGAAATAATATCAAGATGAGGATTTTTCATTGCCTTGATTATTCTTTCAGTCATTTTTTCTTTTTCCATTTTGAATTGAGAATGAACTCCGGCAATAACATAATCTAATTTTTTTAAGACTTCGTCTTTAATATCAATTGAACCATCAGGAAGGATGTTTGTTTCTGCTCCCTGCAAAATTTTGAAATCCTTTAGCTTTTTGTTTAAGCTATCAATTTCTTTTCTTTGCAAAACCAATCTTTTCTCATCCAATCCATGTTCAATTCTCAAGAACTTTGTATGGTCGGCAATCCCGATATATTGATAACCCATCTTTTTGGCTACTTCAACTATTTGGTCGATCGTATCTGCTCCCCCATCCCATTTAGAATGGCAATGGAGATCCCCTTTAATATCTTTATAATCAATTATTTTTGGTAATCTCCCTTCTAAAGCTGCTTCAATTTCTCCCTGATTTTCTCTTAATTCCGGCGGTATCCACTCCATCCCCAAAGCTTTATAGAGCTCTTCTTCTGTTTTACCAGCAATCATTCTTGGCCCCCGAAATAATCCATATTCTGAAAGTTTTAAACCCTTATCAATAGCCACTTTCCGAATGGCAATATTATGTTCTTTCGAACCAGTAAAATATTGAAGGGCGGAACCATAACTTCTGGCTGGCACCACCCTAATATCCATATCAAATCCTTCCCTCATTCTAATTGATGATTTGGTTGAGCCTTTTCCCCAAATTTTGACAATTCCAGGTAAAGAAGTAAAAAAATCCATCACCTTTTCTGGATTTTTTGAAATGACTAAAAAGTCAACATCGCCAATGGTCTCTTTCATTCTTCTGACTGAACCGGCTGGATCAATTTTTTCAACTTCTTTGAGAGTTTTTAATTTTTGATAAACTTCTTTTACAGTTGGCAAAATCTCTCCTAAAAGAAATCTGCCTTTTGATCTTTTTAAAAAAGCAATTCCTTCCAAAATATTTTTTTCGGTTTTTTCTCCAAATCCAAATAAAGAAGCAATTTTATGAGCCTTGGCAGCTTTCTCTAAATCTTTTAAATTTCTAATCCCTAATTTTTGATACAAAACCTTAACTTTTTTTGGCCCCAATCCTTCAACCTGAACCAATTCTTCCATATTGACCGGTGTTTTCTTTTTTAATTCTTCATAATATTTTATCTTTCCGGTTTTTAAATATTCCTCAATTTTCTCTGCCAGGCTCTGACCTATTCCCGGAATTTTCAAAAGGGCTTCCCTCCCTCCCTCTTTATAAATATCTCCAACTTCCCTTTCTAAAGTCTCCAGAGTGATAGCCGCCTTCTGATAAGCATAAGGTTTAAACTGAACTCCTTCCATCTCAAGGAAGTCAGCAATTTCATAGAATATATTTGCTATCTCTTGGTTTTTCATACTCGCCTTAAAAATTCTGAAGATTTTAAAATCCTTATCCCTCAATAATTTTTTAATGGTAAAAGATGCTGAGTATCACCAGAAATAATAAAATGGGCTCTACCCTCTTGAGCACATTCTAAAATTCGATTATCAGTTTCATCTTTTTTAATTATTGAGATCATCTTTCGGGGCCTAACTAAAATTGCTTGAGATTGGATTTTTCTAACAACTTTTTGAGAATTTATTTTATCCCACTTAAATTTCTTTTCTAAAACATATTTTAATTCTTCTAAAATAAAAAGAGAAATGCAAACCTGGATTTCTCCTTTTAAAAATAACTCCAAAATTTTTCTCTGATTACCAGAAAAATTTAAAGCTGAAACTAATACATTAGTGTCTAAAACTACTCTAATTTTTTTTCCTTTCTTTTCTAGCCTCATTAACTAATTTTTCCACATCTTCTTCTTTAACTCCGAGTTTTCTAGCCTTTATTTCTCCATATCGATAAATCTTTTTCCATTCTTGTTCTTCGATATAGCGTCTCAAGGCCTCTCTTAAAAGCTCACTCCTTGTTCTTTGTTCATCCTTCATTAACTTTTTAATCTTTTTTGTCATTTCCGGAGGAAGCGAAAAAGTAATAGTGTTAGTTGTTCTAGGCATAATTTTGTTACTTAGTGTTACTACTTTAGCCTACTCTAATTCCGAACTTGTGTCAAGAATAAAAAATCAGCAATCTCATAAAATATGCTGGCAATTTCCTGATTCTTCATAATATTAATAATTATACCTAGGTGTAATTATTAATCTATCGTTTATTTTGGTTTTGGGATTAAAATGACTCTTTCTTTTGGAAGTAATTCTTTTCTAATTAAAAGACATAAGAGAGCAGAAATTATTCCTAAAATGCTCACTCCGAGAAAAAGAGGAGTAAATCCAAAAGCCTTGGCTACTATCCCGCCAATTATTCCGGCTACTCCAGCTCCGATTCCGATTGCCGAACTATCTAAGGCCCAACTTTGAGCTTCTTTTCCTTTATCAATATGTCTGGTAAAGATTCCGCACCAAGCCGGAAGGGAAATAGCTGTCCCAATGGCATGAATTATCTGGAGGCCGTATATATGCCAAGGTAAAGTAGCGAAAATAAATCCTAAGGGGACAAAACTGGCTAACAAAGTTCCACCAATCAAAAAATAATAATCATCTTTTTCTCCCCGATTTTTATCTAAATAGCTACTAATGGGAATTTGAAGCAGGGATTTCAAAAGCCAATAAATTCCGACGGCAGTTCCGGCCACTCTGGCATCTCCTCCTTTAATACTTTCAGTAATAAAAATAGCTAAAATCGGAGCGATCAATCCCCAGCCAAAAAGTAAAGTCAGGTCAGATAAAACTAAAATTTTTATAACTTTGTTAATTGATTTGAGGATCATTATTTTTATTTTAAGCTAGCCTTAGCTCTTGACAAGACCTTTGGCCTGAGTAAAATAAAAATAGATAAGGGAACTTCAGCTTTTAAGCCAGCAAGAGATTATTTGGTCGCTTGCTGCTAAAACCAATTTAGGCCTTGCGAAAAAATAATGCAAAGCCTAAAAATATGAAAAAGAAAAAGTAAGCGAATCCCCCGCCTCTAGAGGTGGGGGATTCACTTTTAACCAATTATTTTCACTAAAATTTCTCTTTCTCTCGGTCGATTGTCAAAGTCAATTAAAATCAGTTGTTGCCATTGGCCTAAAACTAATTTTCCATTTTCAATCGGCAGAGTTAAAAATGGCTTGATTAGGGCTGACCTAAGATGGGAAAAGCCATTTTTTTCTCCCCAGACTTTGTCATGACGATATTCCTTATCTGAAGGAATAATTTTCTCTAAAAATTCTTTAAAATCTTTTAGAAGTTCTGGTTCATATTCAATAGTAGTAATCCCAGCCGTCGAGCCGGGGCAAGATATTAAACAAATTCCATTTCTTATCTTAGATTTTTTTACCGCTTCAGTAACCCGTGAAGTAATATCAATAATATCATTAGATCCTTTGGTAGAGATAGTAAATCTCATATATATTTAGTATACTTAATTTTACCTAAAATAAAAAGCCATCCAATGGGCAATTTTTATTTTCTTGAGAAGAATAGAATTTAAGCTTTTTTAAAATTCTTTTCCGAAATTGTGGTGGTAATTTATCCCCTCTTTTGCTGTTTGAGAAGTGTCTTTAAAGAAATAGTTTTTCTCTTTTCTCCTTTTTTGAATCTCTCTTGTTAATCTCTCAGAGCGAGACATTTCTAAATCCTCTAATTCATCTTCAATTTTTCTCCATTTTTTAGAGAATTTATCGAAAGTCTCAAATTTAGGCATTAAACTTCATTTTTTATTTATGGCTAATTTTTCAACCTTTTAAATAAAGTATGTTTTAATAATGTTATCCCTAACCGAAACAAAATTATTACTCCAGTCAAAGCGATGATTAATTCTGCTCCTCGAATAATCATGGTAAAGGCAGTAGCAGTGGCCATTCCTAATCCGAGAGAATTAAAAGCAAAAGTTTGAATTACCTCGTGGCTTCCCAAGGCAGTAGGAATGGGAATCATTACCGCTAAATAAGTAAAACCAAGGATGGATAAGGCTGGCAGGATTCCGATGCTTTTTCCTAAAAAGATTATCAAAAGCCAAGTCCGAATGAGCATAATTCCAGCTCTTAAAAAAGAGAGGCCAAATCCCTTCCACATTAGTTTATTTTTTAGCTTAAAAAAGTTAAAAATTTCTTTTTCGATCTCTAAGGGTTGACTATCCAATCTCTGATTAAAAATCTTTCCAAAAGCCTTAGCTATACTTTCTCTTTTTAAAGTTTTGAAATAAAAAAAGGTGATTATTCCGGCAAAAAGTAAAAAAACTCCGCCAAAAATTATTCCTAATTTCATTGGCGGAAAGCCAATAGCAAAAAGAAAAAATAAAATTCCAAAAAAAATAACTGCCAGGTTAGCTGTCCATTCTAAAACTCGATCAATAATTACCGAAGCCATGCCTTTTAACCAGGGAGTCTGATTTTTCTCTTTTAAAACGTAACCCTGAAACAATTCGGCGCCCACTAATATTACCGGAGCTAAAAATCTAATAGAAAAGCTAGCTAAATAGATTCTCCAAAGATTGAAAAAAGAAATATTAGTTCCTCCACTTCTTAAAATCTCTTTCCATTTCCAGGTTCCAACTATCGCCATTAATATTGTCAGTCCTAAAATTACCATTCCCTGCCAACCAGTGAAAACTAAAAAGGCAGATTGAATTTCCTGCCAACCAACAAATTTAATCGCCCAGAAAAAAAATCCCGCTCCAATCAAAAGAGAAATTAAAAAAAGTAAGACTTTTCTCATATTTAGAGATTATATCTCATTCTTTTTCCAAAAACAAAATCCGCCAAAATCAAGCGGATTTTGTCAGCCCACAAGGAAAGGAGTTAGAGATTTTTTACTTTGGATAATAATAATCCTGATTTGTCGGATAGGCTTACCATCAGTAGAGGTCACTTGATAAACTGTCACTTTTGCAATTTTCCAGGTATATGTTTCATATCCATAAATACCGAGGCACATTTACAGAACTTGGCAGCCTGATCATTGTTCCGATAGAGATACTGATAGTTTTTACTCCAACACATTACCGCTGTTGGACATTCTCTACCCCCTACTTTACAAGTTCCTAAACAACAAACACCATTAGTCCAAGCTGTATTATCGGCTACTGGTATATTTTCGCCGGCCTTAAGAGTCTCATTACAACTATCTATTCTACAATCTATTCCATCATTGCAGACTACTCCTGAACAGGGTGATACCTAATTCAAAGCAGCCTGAGCATCAACTAGTCCCCAACCATAAGTATCATCTCTACCAGTTGCTCCTTTGTCTTCAGCAGTGGACTGAAGAGCAGTTCTCATTTGATCTGGAGAACAGCATTTCCTTTAGCAATCAACAAAGCAGCCACCCCATAAATATGGGGAGTGACCATGGAAGTTCCCTGGAAGAAATAATAGGCAAAATTGCAGACCCTCAGGCTATTCTGAAAGGTCTGCTCCAAAACTCCATCAGGATAGCCATCTTTGTTTTGGTCCAAATTGTTGTTTCCACCAGGAGCAACTAAATCAAGACTTGGTCCATAATTTGAATAAGGAGCCTTTGTCTCCTCATACTGGGTGGCGTCAACAGCAATGAGATAATCATCATAAGCAGCTGGATAGAGACAAGTTGGTTTATTCTCATTTCCACAGGCAGCAATAACTGTCACCCCTTTTCCATAGGCATAAGCAACCGCCTCTTTTAAAGTAGCTGAATCAGAGATTCCGCAGCGATTATATCATCATTAGGATGACTATCATTATTAACAAAATCATAACCTGGCACAAAACAGGTCTGAGCTAAATCAGGAGCCTGACAAAATCGGCCATAATTTTCATAGGCAATTCCAGTATCAACAATGGCTACTATTAAGGGTCATTGGGAACTATCTGGGTATAGGCAATATAATTTGACTCAGCATAAATTACATCTGGCCTCTTTGAATATTCTTTTACCTTTTCTTTTAACTTTTCCCTCAGGAACTTTTATCACTCTAAAAAGCTCTTTATCTCCTTTGAACTTAACAATAATTTCATCTGAAACAAACAGCTTTACTATTATCTGAACCATTTTTAGCCATCACTATTCCCCCCACAACTAAACCAACCAAAACCAGCCAACCCAGAACTATTAACCCAATTTTTATTTTCCCCATATTTTTAATTAATTTTCTGCCAAGATTTTAAAAAACTCGGTGGTAAAATCGAACTTTAATTCATAGTTAAACTACTACTTCAATTTTAATTTGCCATCAATTTATGTCAAACTCTTGCACTTGATGGGTACATTGGTAACATTTTATGGTATTTTTGGTGAAATTCAAAAGGGGTTAGATAATCTAGGGCCTGATTAGGTCTTTCAAAATCAAAATGGATTAGCCATTCAGTATGGGTTATATCTCTTTTTCCTGGCATCTTAGGAGTGTTACCAATGGATCTCATCATTTTCAAAAAAGTTTATTTTTCCTTCAGTAATTTTTCAAATTCTTTTCTTGAGATTTCTGCATCCCGAATAATTTTTCTTAAAAGACCTCTCCCAACTGTTTTATAATCTGGCACGGTAACCGATTTTCTATTCGGACAAGCCAAACGAATATGGCTACCGCGTTGACGAATTTGACAGTAGCCAATCTTTTCTAAAATTTTAATAATTTCTTTGCCAGATAAAACTGGCAATTTTGGCATAAAATTAAAGGGTGATGGTATGAAGGCTTAATTCTCTTGGATGATAGTTTTTAAGAATCTCTTGATTCTTTTTTTCTTCTAAAACTAATTCAATGACTTGGCGAATATTCCTTAAGGCTTCATCAATAGTTTTTCCTTGAGTATAGCAACCTTCTAAAATCGGACACTCAAGAACATAAAAACCATCCTCATCTTTTTCTCCAATAAGAGGCAAAATTAAGCCACGGTATTTAGTTAATAATTTTCTTTTTGCCATCCAATTTTATTTTATTCTTAACTAAAAAATTGTCAAACTTCTGCGCTTGATGGGTACATTGGTAACACTTTATGGTATTTTTGGTGAAATTCAAAAGGAGGGTTACCAATGTATCTCATCATCTTCAAACTTAACTGAAACCCGCCCTTCGGGCGGGTTTCAGGATCTGCACAAGGAAACAGCTAAGATTTTACTTTTTCTTCAGAATGATTACCACATCTTCGCCAACGATTGGGATGCCACCAAATTCAGGTTTAAGATTACCGGTCAGTTTTAAGACGCGGACTTCTTTATCAGTAACTGGACCCAAAGCAGCAACTATTGCCTGATTATCAAACTTTAAGATTAGGTCCAGAAAACCATCAGCTCCAGCATCTGTACAGTCAGTAGCCAACCTCTTACCAATGAAAGGAACAAAAGGTGTTGCCACATCTTCTAAAGCTGAACGCAGAGGAGAAATCCCCTCCAATTTGATTGAGGTTAGATCAACCTGAGTTACATCAAAATCAGCAGTTCCCAAAATAGCTACTGGTAAAACTCCTTTCTTCTCATTAACATTTAGAGGATTAGGACAAGATTTGGGTTTGATATCAAACGGCACCTCAATTTCTTTAGGTAGTCCAATGAGACTGACATTATCTATTCTTCCCTTGAAATCCCAGCCATTTCCGCCTATATAGATGCCGGTAATCCTTTTGACTGGAGGACTATCAATTGGGACATTACCAGGTTCAGTCTGGGATGTCTTCATCTCTACGAGGTTACCCGAAGTGTAATGGTACCATTCACCTCTGGTCACAACAGTGACGTTTTTCCTGCCCCAATAGTCAGGAGCTGGCAGAAATCCATGACTCCATACCCAAGATTTGCCAGCGGTGTCGACATAGGTAATAAGAAGATGGCAGGGTAGTTCTCCTACTCCACCATAGACATAGCTCCACCACCCACTATCGGGTAAGGTATTAGAGATAACCTTCACATCGGCTTTCAAGATAAGCTCAGAGTAATCGTCTACATTGATGTCAAGAGACTGATAAGCGAATACGCTACCACCATCGCTGTAGCTGTCCCACCGTTCGTACTCCAAAACCTTTTCTCCCATTACAGGGTCAGAGACAATTTCAACTCTTCCCTCCCCTGTCTTTGCCCTTCCGGGAGTGTGCCCCCAGCTCCAACCCAGGAGATCGTCTGAGAAATCTCCATTGATCAAAAGTTCCTTGCCAACAACTGACTGACTAACTGCTCTTTCAATATTTAAGAAATTCACACCAATTATAAAAATTAGAAATAGCAGACAAACCAATATTAACGATGAATTACTATTCTTCATATTCTCTTTTTCTTTTTTAATTATTTATTTTAAGCCTGTCGACCTTTGTCTTGTAAAGTTTTGACTTTGACTATTCAGGCTTATTTTGATTTTCCATCTTCCAATTTACAATAAAAAACTAAAAATTGAAAACTTAATTATCCCTACAGATGTGGCTAAGAAAAAAGGTGATTAATTTCCCACCTTAATTAATTCTATTCCATCAAATTGCCTAAATGTTTAAGACGGGGCTCAAACAGTTCAACATTAGACTTTCTCTAAAAACTCGATGAAATATTTTACAAATTGACGAAAGATGTCAGGAGCTTTTTGAAGGTTTTGATAGACTTTTTTCATATCCACTTTCCCATATTGATGGATAATCAGATTTCTAAACTTTGCCATCTCTACATTTTCTTTAGCAAATTTTTCGGGAACAATTTCATACTCTCCTAAGGCTTCAATTATCTCTTTATACTCTTTGGGATGAAGATGATAAACCTCAGTTAAAAGATGATGGCCAATATCTATAATAATTTCAATACCTAAAACTAAATTATATTGAGCAGCGCTATTTATAGTGAAATCAACCAAAAAATCTTCTCTCGAAACTTTTTTATAATTTTCTAAGAGTTTTATAGCCTGTTCCAGTTTATCTAATTTTTCTTGGACTGATTTTTTATCTACTGACATATTTACTAAAACTTTTTTCTGCCTTTGGAGATAAGGGAGCTTTGCCAAATACTCCTTCTTTTATGTGTTTTCTTAGGGTTTGGTAAGATCTCTCTAAATAATAATTAAAATCTTCGTATTCCTGAAGAATCCGAAGTTCAAATTCTCTTTTCAGTTTAGAATTAGAAATATAAATCGGAATTCCATAAAAAACCGCCCGGTGTTTTAATAAAGGGGAGGCCTCGTTTAAACAAATTATCTCTGTTTTATAAATCCCTAAAATCTTATCAATTTCTAAAGCGAGTTTTAATCTTTTATCAAAATAGTTATCTTTTTTTACTTTTTTGGAAAACAAGACAGCGATATCAATATCGCTTAAGGGCCTCTTTTTCTCTCTGGTTGCCGAACCAAATAAATAAGCCAGAACAACCCGATTTTCTTTAAAAATTTTCTTTAGTTCTTCTTTTTGTCGTTCGCTTATCATAACAGGTTAATTTTACCAATCTCCAACCGAAAAATCAAATAAATGAGTAATTTAATTTCCTCAGCACCTTGTCAAATTTTAAATCTGAAACCCGCCCTTCGGGCGGGTTTCAGAAACTGCCCAAGGAGACAGCTTAGATTTTACTTTCCACAAATTACTTGGGCACAACAATCCTTGCCATAACATTGACAGTAACCACCTAACCCTCCTTTAATCGCTACTATTGAGTTTTGAGTTTTATAACTACTACAATAGCAACTTATAAGATATCGATCTGAGGGACAAGTCGCCCTGGGAGTGATGCAAGGATCAGCATGACAACAAGCTGGAGAAGGAGCAATTAAGTCAGTAGGAACTCCAACGGCGAGAGATAATAATTCACTGGCATGCATCCCATCAACAGTATCAGCATCCAAACCAGAACCAGAACCATCAACTAGTTTTATTTTCTCTAATAAAGTAGTGGGATTTTCTAAATTCGAGAGTCGATTTTCTAGGCTAAGTATTTCTTCTTGAACTTCTGCCAATTTTTCATTTACCCAGGCTTTCCACTCTTCAATTTTCGCCTTCCAAGTTTCTAAATCTGTAATTCTGGCAATTACTCCGTCTATTCTTGTATCCAATCTAGCTATTTCAGTCGTAATTCTTTTGCCTAAAGCTATTATCTGATTTTCTATGCCCGTCTGCCATTCAATAACCGATGCTTTCCAAGATTCTATTCCAGCTTTCCAGTCTTCAATTGTTGCCTTCCAATTCTCTAAATCTGTTATTCGGTTTATTAAATCAGCTACTTTCTCTTCTAAAACTG
>OGCI01002745.1_pt1 | contig 10902 bp, 10 predicted proteins | sample 1570021 | NCBI WGS metagenome assembly OGCI01 (sample SAMN06264664, study PRJEB24512) | hot springs metagenome | isolation source: Hot spring water | place: South Africa: Tshipise | collected 2015-06-21
AAGCCGCAGTTACCGGGCGAGTGAAAGTGCCTTTGGGATTGCGATATACGACGATCTCGGGGATTTCTCCAATGGCAACATTGCGCCACGTGATCGCTTGCATATCTTGATAAGCGGTCATAGAGGCAGCGGAAAGCAATGCCACCGCAAGGAATTGGTAAAACCAGTAGAGAATAATCCCACCAGGGAATTGGTCAAAGCCAATAAAGGCTAAATTTCCAACTAAGGTTCGTCCAAAGGTGCCATCATAGACATTGAAGCGTAAAGAAAAAGTGGTCAGAAACAGCGTCGTTAGTCCCCCATAGAACAAGAAGGCAGTCTGAACTGTTCGCCCAATACCTGATTTGCCGCTATAGAAGTTCCAAAGCCAGTTTAGGCGGGGTAAATGCTTCTTACCCCAGCGGATCAGGGGGTAATCCTCGTCAATGACAAACTGAATGCCGTTCGACATCGCCTCTAAGCCGGTCAGGGCAACCATTCCCTTCATGCTGGCGGTTAACATGTGGTAAAGGGCTTGGCCTAAGGAAGCGGGCAAGGTAGGCTCGGACGGGGCGGGTGGCATTCCTCGGGCGTGAGCGAGGATCAGCCCGATTAGCATCGTTAAAGTCAAGCCGACAAAAATCCCCAACAGGATGAACACCACCTGGGCTGATTCTCCTCTTCCCCGAATGGTCAAATACCAGGTAGTTAATGCCAAACCCGCTCCAATCAGGAAATGCCAAAACCAATTGATGTTATATGCACCGATGATGGATAGCAATTGATCGCTCCCCGAAAGGGTGGAAACGACGATGGTCAACACGTAATCTTGGATTAGGACAACAGCCACGATCAGACTCAGCGTAGGGCCCAAGTAACGCATTGCGGCGGTAAAGGAACCTCCTCCTTCGTTAAAGACCCCCAACGAATACATATATAACGACCCGAAAACGAAGTTGGCGAGGGCAATTACAGCTACACAGATATAAGCATACTTCTCCAGCCCATAGGGATGGAGGGCACTCATCATCTCGCCCGTTGCATAGTAATAAGAGGTAAAGTAATCAACGCCAAAAAGGGCTAGTGCAGCCAGCATTCCTACCTGGCCAGCGCCATGGACAAGGGTATCCTCTTGACGTTCGCGCGGGGCAAGACGATAAGAGACAAAGAATAAGACAATCAGTAAACCAATTGCGAACAGCATATCTACCTCGGTATCTGATTAGGGTGCCTTAGGAGCTTTGGAGGGAAAAGTTCAGGAAAGCCTGTTCAAGCATTTTGAGTTGCTTTAAGATATATTTGCGCGTTGTGGGGTTCAATCGAGTATCCTGCGCTACTTTGACTTCTTCTTCTCGAACTGCACGCACCACAAAGGCAGGGATAAACATAATGCGCCCGGCGGGGATCACCACAAAGGGATAGATTTTCATCGTCAGGTCTTGGTCGTCAAAATAGGGCAAGCGGATCGTTAGACCGCGGTTTAAGTTCTGAGCACGGGCGCGCCTTTGAATCGTCTCGATGATTTGACGGGTTTGATAAATAGCCAAGGCGCGGCCCTGATTGATCAACTGCCCTAACATCCCATAGCGTTTTTGCTGGTAGACCTCATCGGCAATCAGGCAAGGGGAAAAAGCCACTGCATAGTGGAGCAAACGCAGATACCGTTGCATGGAGGCAATGTGCGCTTCGGCTTCCTGAACGTTGGAGAGGAGAAGATTGCCGTTTTCATCGAAGGCAATCCACTGGGGCAAAAAGAAACGGCGCGCATAGGGTACATACGGGACAAGGAGCTCTCCTCGTTCCTTTTCCTCGATTTTCTCCTCTGCAATAGCATCCGTTGTGGCTGTCAACGCTGACTCAATCTGTTCCTCTTTTGCTGGGATGGTCGGGATGCTTTCCCCTTCTTCAGCGATATAGCGCACCGAGCGACCTGCGGGGAGCATGTTATAGACGATATGAACCGCCGTGGTATGGCGTAAAAGGCGCGCTGCTTCGCGGACACCCTGATTCTCACTTTGTTCGATTTCAAGCAAACGCTGTTTGGCTATCAGGCGCAACTCTGCGCGACGCAGCCGTTTTGTCCATCCTCCTATCTGATACTGGCGCTGTTCCACAGGAATCGTTACCGTCTGGTAGCCGTCGCCCGCAGCGGGAACAACCAGCCGATCTGGCAAGGTAAAACGCACCTGAGGGGCATTCATTGTAATGGCATCAGCCATATTAGCTGCTTGGGCTTCGATAAAACGTTGCACTAAGAGGGGCTGAGCAGCAAAGAGCTGACGTACTTCTTCTAACTCGCACTGCAGAGGTTCGGTTAACTCAGCAGGAGGTTGCAAAAAGTGGCTAGAATCTTGAATCAAGAGACGGTCTACAGACTCGGGCATAGCTTGTCCTTGCGGTTGATAAAAAACTAATCGCAGATTTTATCACAATTTTCGACACTGAAAAATGTGAATTGTGAATTCGTCTCAGTCAGTAAGACAAAATTTTTTGAGTTTCCTTTATTGACCTAGCTTTCTCAATCCACCCCAGCAACGACAACCATATTTGAACGAGCGTAGCGATGGCGCAACTGACGCGCCGGGCTATACTCCGCAGAGTTCACCCACGCTTTAGCACGTTCTACATCATTAAATTCTAATATGACCAATCGTTTGGGCTGCCAACTGCCTTCTAATACTTCCGTTGCGCCGCCGCGCGCAAGATATTTGCCTCCATACTGGGCAACAGTCGGAGCTGCCAGCCGTTTGTACTCCTCATACCCTTCGGGATCGGTTACCTCAATATCAACGATGACGTAAGCGCTCATGTTCTCCTCTGGTTGAAAAAGTTTGCCAAATTATACGAGATATGCTCCGATTCTGTAAGCAGCGAATCACGCAGGCATGGCTTTTATCGAAGTGATAAAAACTATGGAGTTTTGTTTCCGAAGCGCTGTACTCTTCGCCTGCCCAAATTGCGGGTAAGCATATCCCGAGGATAGGCTGCAGTCCTTTCAACCACGCTTGAGATTGATCAATCTCCCTTGAGGTCAATAAGATTTATAGATTCAGGGTAAAGGCAATTTCCCCGGTTGGCTGCTTCACTTTTTCGAAAAACAATGTGCCGCGGCTCTCCCCCGCTCGGATTCCCAACCAGTACACTTCGTCATTACAGATCAGCACCAAATTCGAGATAGAGAACAATTTATAATAACCGATCTCTACCTTCTCTTTATGCGCCTTGACCACTGCTTCTGTATCGAACTCGCTCTCTAAGGATTCGTTGACGATGATTCGGCAATCCCAGTCTGTATTGTTGGTGATCAGGCTGCATCGTGCAGGGTAGCACGCAGAGGCAATTCCATCTGAAACTTGATGCCAAAATAACCGATCAATGCCACGAGGAGCATCGCCGCCGCCGAAATTAAAGCGGCAGCAATTCGAGAGCTAGCTTCATGATTGGGCATTTCAACCCCTCACACGAATCAAAAAAACTTCTCCAAGAGCCTTATTTCAGTCTCTTGGTAAACGGATTAGCCCAACATAAAAAGCTCAGGACAGGGGGAAATACCTGCCTTACGCCAGACGCTGCAAAATGGCGGCGATTTCTTCCTTGGTGAAAGCCCGCATGGTGGTTGTGCGGATATTCCCTTGCCGTCCTGCACCGAGCAAGAAGCGGTTCATGGTCTCATCATTGGGAGCTTCAGCGATCATAACCGCATCATAGGGACCCATCGTCCACCATTCAGCGACAATGTGCACGCCCTCCCGCTGGGCAATTTGCTCAGCTTGGGTGACGCGGTTCGGGTCTTCTTTGATCGTGCGAATGCCCTGATCCGTCAGGTTTATCAAGACGATATATGCTGGCATATTAACCTCGCTTTTTCAGGAAACAAATGCCCCGCCGCTGCTACGGCTTAACGAACCGTGAAAAATTAAGTTGCCTTACAAAATTCCAACTTCGTGACAGCCAATCGTATTTGTATCTTATCAGAAGAAACTTATCAAGTCAATTGTCACAGGCGAGCATTTAGAGTCTTGACATCGTTTTTATTTTATACTACAATATTGCAAACGTTTGCGCAAAGCATTGCGCAAACGTTCACTCAAAGAACGTTGGCTATCTCCGCTAGAAAGGATTATCCTGCAGTGCCAACCATTCGCGAAGTTGCTGCCCTAGCCGGCGTCTCCCCCACCACCGTCTCACATGTCGTTAATAACACGCGCTTCGTCTCCGCAGAGGTGCGTCAACGGGTTCTGTCTGCCATGGATGAGCTGGGCTACCGCCCCAATGCGCTGGCACGCTCGTTGCGCCGTGGCGAGACCCAAACCCTCGGTTTGATCCTCCCCGATAGTGCCAACCCCTTCTTTGCCGAAATCGGCCGTAGTATCGAAGATGCAGCTTTTGAACTCGGCTATAACGTGATTCTTTGCAATACCGAAGGTGACTTGCACAAAGAAAACCTCTATGTAGATGTGCTCATGAAAAAGCAGGTCGATGGGGTGATCTTCGTTGTCGCCGGCGACCGCAGCGATTCTTTGGTCTCCATGATCAAACACGGCGTTTCGGTTGTCGTGGTCGATCGAGATGTTGCTGGAGTTAGCCTAGATACTGTAATGACCGACAATTATCAGGGGGGCTACTTGGCTACCCAACATTTGCTCTCCTTGGGACACACCTGCATTGGCTGCATCAGCGGCCCCTCGCACCTAACGCCGAGCGCTCAGCGTGTCACCGGTTATCGTCAGGCGCTTCTGGACGCTGGCTTAACGGTCGCCGAATCGCTTATCCTGCGCGGGGATTTCCGCCCTGAATCCGGGCGCAGTGCAGCCAAAGTCCTGCTCAATCACACCCCTCGCCCCACTGCTATCTTTGCCTGCAACGACATGATGGCGATTGGCGTCCTGCGCGCCGCGCGGGAGCTGAGCCTCAACGTTCCGAACGATGTCGCAGTTGTCGGTTATGACGATATCGAATTAGCCAGCTACACCGCACCCCCTCTTACCACAATCCGTCAACCCAAAGCAGAGATCGGACGGGCGGCTGTGCAGCTCTTATTGGAACGCCTGAACCAGCGTGAACTCGCCCCGCGCCGGGAACTTTACCCCGCTACCTTAGTCATCCGTGGCACTTGTGGAGGAAAAGCATGAACGGTCACATCGTGGTTGTCGGAAGCCTAAACATGGATTTGGTTGTGCGTGCGCCTCGCCTGCCTCGGTTGGGCGAAACGGTCTTAGGCAGTGATTTTCGCACCTTCCCGGGTGGTAAGGGGGCAAATCAGGCCGTCGCTTGCGCCAGGTTGGGAGGAAAAGTGAAGATGGTGGGGCGCGTTGGCGCCGACTCATTCGGTCAAGCTTTGCTGAGCACGATGGCGCAGGATGGGGTAGACCTGACTTTTGTGCGCCAAGACGCCGAGGCTGTTACAGGCGTGGCTCTAATCACCGTCGAAGATGGCGGCGATAACGCGATTGTCGTTGCTCCTGGCGCGAACGGCAGGGTTAGCGTGGAAGACGTCGTTGCTTCTGAGCAAGCCTTCGACGGCGCTGCGGTCTTGGTCGTCCAGCTAGAGTGTCCCTTGGCGGCCGTCCAGAAAGCCATCCAACTTGCCCATCAACGCCAAGCCCAAGTGGTGCTCAACCCCGCTCCCGCCCAACCGTTGCCCCAAGATCTCCTCCGCCAAGTGGATTACCTCATCCCGAACCAAAGCGAAATTTTACTCCTGAGCGGCAATGAGGAGCTTGATCCAGCCATAGACCATCTCGCTGCTTTAGGAATAAAAAACCTCGTGGTCACCCTCGGTGAAAAGGGTTCAATGGTGGTAGGCGACAGCACAAAGACTCACCTGCCTGCATACCGAGTGGTCGCTGTGGACACAACCGCTGCCGGGGATGCCTTTGTCGGGGCTTTTGCCGTTGCTCTTGCCGAAGGGGCATCCGTGCTGGAAGCCGCCCGCTGGGGAAACGCTGCCGGCGCCTTAGCCGTCACCAAAGCTGGTGCGCAACCCTCTTTGCCTACCCGACAAGCCCTGCTTGATTTTATGGCAGCCAATCAACCATCTTCTTAATCCAAGGGAGAACTTTACATGAAGAAAACGGCGCTTCTGAACTCAGCCCTTTCCGAAACCATCGCCCGCTTAGGCCATAACGATTTCTTGGTCATCGGTGATGCCGGGCTGCCAATTCCCACGGGGCCTCAACGCATCGACTTGGCCCTCACCCGAGGGGTGCCAACTTTTATCGAGACCTTGCAGGCGGTTTTAACCGAAATGCAAGTAGAACGCTACATTGTGGCGGCAGAGATGGAAAAAGCCAGTCCACACATCTTAAAGGCCGTTCAGGAGCAACTACCCGAGCTACCGTTTGAAAAAGTCCCTCATGAGAGATTCAAGGAACTCTGCGCCATGGCTAAAGCCGTGGTGCGCACGGGTGAATTCACCCCCTATGCAAATATCCTACTGGTCGCCGGGGTGGTTTTCTAATGGAAGCAGTGTTTACGCGCCGCTCGGTTGCTCCTTTTTTGCAGCGCTATGGGTTGCTTATCTCCTTTAGCCTGCTGATCCTCGGCCTATCCCTGCTCTCCGAACGTTTCCTCACGGCGAGCAACTTGGTGAATGTCTTACGGCAGGCTTCGATCAACGGCATCGTCTCGGTGGGGATGACCTTAGTGATCTTAACCGGTGGCATTGACCTTTCGGTTGGGTCTGTCTTAGCCCTTTCGGCTGTCATTTGCGCCAGCTTATTGAAGAGTGGTCTGTCTGTACCCCTTACCATCTTGATCTCCCTTGGAGTTGGCAGTGGACTGGGGCTCATCAACGGCCTGATGATTACCAAAGCGCGCATTCCCCCTTTCATTGCCACCTTGGGGATGCTCACTGTGGCAAGAGGTTTAGCGCTGATGTACACCCAAGGGCAACCTGTAACCGGTTTGCCTTCATCGTTTCGCTTTTTAGGAGCTGGAACACTAGGTCCGATTCCAATGCCGATCGTTGTTGCGGGCACTATCTTCTTGATTGGAATCGTTGTCTTGAAATACACCCGTTTGGGAGAATATATCTATGCGATTGGTGACAATCCACAAGCTGCCCGCTTAGCAGGAATCGCCACGCAGCGAATTATCACCCTCGTATATGCGCTGTCAGGCATGTGTGCTGCGCTGGCAGGGATGGTATTGATCGCTCGTCTTGACTCCGCTCAGCCCATCATCGGGCAAGGCTACGAATTCAACGCCATCGCTGCGGTCGTGGTAGGTGGGACTAGTTTTGCAGGAGGTGAAGGAGGACTGTTTGGCACGTTAGTGGGAGCGTTGCTGATTGAAACGTTGGATAATGGTCTGAACCTGTTGAATGTCTCTGCCCTGTGGGAACAGGTTGTAAAGGGCATTGTGATTGCTCTCGCCTTACTATTGTATAAATCGGTTCAGCGCTGACCGTTTTAAAGTGTGATTACTAGGCAAGAAGTGTCTCAAGAGAAAGGAGGTTGTTCGCCGTCTGATCATTTTATCCCTAGTGAATTTGACACCCAATTATCCTAACAACCTAAATTTTTTACCCTTCTAAGGAGGAGCGAATATGAAACCGATTAGTTACATTCTTTCTATTCTAATTGCAGCAGCTTTGGTGTTGAGCGCTTGCGCGCCCCAAGCTACCCCTACCGTTCCACCGGCAACCGAGGCTCCCGCTGCTGAGATCACCCTTGGGCTAGTGCTCTCGACGCTGAACAATCCCTTCTTCGTCACCCTGCGTGACGGCGCTCAGAAAGCCGCCGACGCAGCCGGCGTCAAGCTCATCGTCGTCGACGCTCAGGATGACTCCGCCAAAATGATCGCCGGCATCGAAGACCTAATCAGCAAGAACGTATCCGCCCTGCTCATCAACCCCACCGATGCCGACGCCGTCGTCCCAGCCATCCAAAAAGCCAACGAAGCCGGCATCCCCGTCTTCACCGTCGACCGCGGCTCTAACGGCGGCACCGTCGTCTCTCACATCGCTTCGGATAACGTCGCCGGCGGCAAGATGGCTGCCGAATTCCTCTGCAACGCCATCGGCGGCAAGGGCAATGTGGTCGAACTTCAGGGTATCGCCGGCACTTCCGCAGCGCGCGACCGCGGCCAAGGCTTCAACGAATACATGAGCGCCAATTGCCCCGATGCCAAAATCGTCGCCCAACAAACCGCCAACTTCAACCGCGATGAAGGGCTCAAGGTCTTCGAAAACATCCTCCAAGCACAACCCGACATCGCCGGCGTGTTTGCTCACAACGATGAGATGATCCTCGGCGCTATCCAAGCCGCCGAAGCTGCAGGACGCACCGGCATCGTCTTCGTCGGCTTTGATGCCATCGACGACGCCGTCAAAGCCGTCGAAGAAGGCAAATTAGCCGCTACCGTCGCTCAGCAACCCGCCCTCATGGGCCAACTAGCCGTCGAAATCGCCGTTAAGTATCTGAGCGGTCAAACGGTAGAAGCCTATATTCCTGTCGCGCTCTCGTTGGTTACCAAGTAAAACCTTCTATATCTCGGATGTGGATCGCAGTCTGATTGCGATCCACATCCCTCTGATGAGAATCCAATGGACACCCCACGATTGCAATTAGAACACATCAGCAAAGCCTTCCCCGGCGTCCAAGCCGTGAATGACCTAAGTCTCCAAGCGTATGCGGGGGAAATTCTTGCCTTGGTTGGCGAAAACGGTGCTGGAAAAACCACTCTGATGAATATCTTGAGCGGGGCTCTACAAGCAGACAGCGGACGCATTCTTGTGGACGGCAAGGAAGTGCAGATTGACTCGCCGCGTAAGGCTCTTGAGCTGGGAATCACGATGATTCATCAGGAACTCGCCCTTATTCCCCAGCTTACCGTAGGTCAAAACATTTTTCTCGGTCGTGAACCGCGCCGCAAAACCGCAAAATGGTTGGTCGATTGGAGAACCCTCTATCAAGAAGCCCAAAATCAATTGGAGCGTCTTGGCTTGGATATTGACGCCCATGCCATCGTTCAAGAATTGACCATCGCCCAAAGGCAGATGGTCGAAATCACCAAAGCGCTCTCTTATAATGCCCGCATCATCGTGTTAGACGAGCCGACGAGTGCTTTGAGCAGTAAAGAGACAGAGCGCCTATTTGAATTAATGCGCACCTTGCGTAGCCAGGGAGTGACCCAGATTTTTATTTCGCACCGATTGGAGGAGGTCTTTGAAATTGCTGACCGAGTGGCAGTTATGCGCGACGGCCAATTAGTCGGTCTTGCCCCCACTGCTGAGCTGAACCGCGAGCGGGTGGTGCAAATGATGGTAGGAAGAGAATTGGGCGAATATTTTCCCAAAACTCAATACCAGCGTGGAGAGATCGTACTAGCCGCACAAGGATTACGGCGTAGAAATGAACTCCATGATGTCAGCCTGGTCTTGCATCGTGGCGAAGTGGTCGGTTTAGCTGGGTTGGTCGGGGCTGGGCGAACGCTGGTGGCTCGGGCTCTATTCGGGGTCGACCGGCTTGAAGTGGGTGAAATTGAAATTGAAGGGAAAAAGGTCACCATCAACAATCCACAAGATGCTATCCGACTGGGCATCGGTTTTGTTCCGGAAGACCGCAAAACCCAAGGGCTATTTCTCGGTCAAAGCGTGCGTTCCAACGTCATCATTAGTCTGCTCAAACGGATGAGTTGGCTAGGGTTTGTCCAGTTTCGCAAGGCAGAAACCCTCGTTGCTGAATTGGTTAAGCGTCTAGGAATTCGAACCCCTTCGATTTTGCAACGGGTGCGAAACCTCTCTGGCGGCAATCAACAAAAGGTTATCATCGCCCGCTGGATGGCGCTTAACCCGAAGATTCTCATCCTCGATGAACCCACTCGAGGGGTAGATGTGCTTGCCAAAGCAGAAATTCATGCCCTAATCAATGAGCTTGCTTCCCAAGGAGTAGCCGTTTTGATGATCTCCTCCGAATTACCAGAAATTCTCGGCATCTGCGACCGCATATTGGTCATGCGCAATGGGCGCATTGTCGCCGAATTTAACCGCGAGCAAGCTACACAAGAAGTCATTATGCGCGCTGCTACCGGTCAACTTGAAACGTTGTTAACAGTCAGCGGACAACCTCAAACAGCCTAACAAGGAATCACCACCACCATGGAAGCCCAGAAACCTTCTTCTCATCTGCTGCAAATCTTCCTCGATCGACTGCGCCAAGGAAGCGTCTATGCTATCCTGCTGCTTATCTTAATCGCCTTGGCAGTGCTTGCCGCTGATTTTTTCACGTTACAAAACCTGCTCACCGTAGCACTGCAAACATCCTTAATTGCCTTGGTGGGCATTGGGATGACTTTCACCATCATCACCGGTGGAATCGATCTTTCGGTGGGTTCAGTGGCAGCCTTGTGTGGAGCACTAGCTGCAGGCTTTGCAGTGCGTCACGGGTTGGGGACATATCCCGCCATCATATTAGCCCTCGGCGTAGGACTGCTCATCGGTGCGGTGAACGGCGCAATGGTCGTTTGGGGACGCATACCTCCCTTTGTAGCAACATTGGCTATGATGGCTGCAGCACGAGGGCTTACTTTAGTCTATACGCAAGGACGCCCGATTGCCGGGTTGGATAAACAATTCACCTTCTGGGGCACGGGCACGCTATGGGGAATCCCCATCCCCGTTTTTGTCCTTGTCGTGGTCGCGTTGGTGGCGAGTTGGGTTTTGCGTAACACCGTCTTTGGCTTACACGTTTATGCCGTTGGCGGCGGTGAAGAGACCGCCCGTTTAGCCTCAGTCGAAGTGCGGCGCACCAAACTTGGTGTTTACCTGATCAGCGGCTTTTGCGCTGCACTAGCAGGCGTTCTGCTGACCGCTCGCCTTTGGTCGGCTCAGCCCAACAGTGGGGTGTTGATGGAGCTTGATGCCATTGCAGCGGCTGTTTTAGGTGGCACCAGCCTAGCGGGGGGCATTGGCGGGATCGG